>Ga0257126_1000371_pt1 | contig 37376 bp, 25 predicted proteins | sample SI060_120mmetaG_FD_190151 | JGI IMG/M metagenome (GOLD analysis project Ga0257126, IMG submission 190151) | Marine microbial communities from Saanich Inlet, British Columbia, Canada - SI060_120m | ecosystem: Environmental > Aquatic > Marine > Inlet | place: Canada: British Columbia | collected... | reverse complement strand
TCGCCAATAAACGGGGCTCTTTTTTTCCCCCCAGTCCTTTAACTCTTCACAAACTCTCCTCAACTCAACTCTTCCACACTCAACCACTACCTCATAACCGGAAAAAGTCGATCCACCTCTCTTTGACAGTTCGATTTTAAAAAAAAATCTGAAGAGCAAAGACCGAGCCAACCCAAACAACTGTCAATGTTATGATGAGATCAGGGAGTCCCAGAAGAATTCTTTTGAAGGTATTCTCCTATTTGTTCCGCGGGAGCGCGTTATAGGCCTTAGTTTCATCTTCACTCCATTCGAAAGGTTTCAACTTTGAACGGTCGAGATTTTTTAAGTGGAAATCGTTCTTTCGATCCGGATGGGTGGGTTTCTGGTAAACCCAATTGTTGTCTCCAAAGACATCAGCACAAAGTTCGGCGATGGCGGGATCGTATTCGATGAGTTCCTTCCTAGTGTTCACGTGGTTGTGGTCGTGGTCGGGTTCACGGTTCGTGCCGAACCAAGATTGGACAGCTTCGGCCCAGTATTCGTGCCGGTTGGTCGCGGCGTATTTTTTGGCCCAAAGTCCTTTGGTCATTGCGGTTTTGTAAAGTTCGTTGAGACGTTTGTCGAAAGTTGGGTCGAGGGTTTTAAGCGCGGTATCGTGAATGGCATGGGCGAATTCGTGAACACAGATTGATTCGGTGGAATAGGGATCGCCAGAATTCGCGAGAAGATTCTCTTCACCACAGGATACGGAGGGACGTTGCGGGGTGGCGCCGAGGCCGCGGGCGCGACGGTTCCAGTATTTAGAAGGAGTCAGGTCGGAATGCTCGGGAATGTCGCAGGTACGCTCATCGACCCCCATGATGGAATAGCGAATCTTGTTTTTTCCAAGTTCGCGAAGGATGTCGGGCCGGTTTTTGAGCATGGTTTGAATAATATGCGCAGCTTCATAGAGAGCGGCGTCAGGAACTTTCTCTGAGGAAAGGATGGGGAAGGATTCGATGACCAGGGCCTTTATATAAAAAGGTTTCAGATTAAAGCTTTTGCGAAGTTCCTCTGAGACAAGAGCGATCTTTGGGGGATCAGATTTCTTGCTCAGGCCGATGACAGCAGTGATTAAGAAAAGAGGGGCAAGAAGGAGAAAGGATTTCATCGTAAAATGGCGAAAGAGGGAGGAAGTTACACCGGTAGATTTTTAATACGCTATGAATCGTCGGAACCTCCTAAAAAAATCAGCTCTTGCGGGGGCACCCTTAATTTTATCTTCAAACCTCTTAGCTAACAAACCGAACTCTAAGGTAAATGTTGGATTTATAGGGATGGGCAAACGATCGCAGAGCTTGCTCAATGAGTTCTTCAGGCAATCGGAGGTGAAAGTTGTGGCTGTTTGTGATGTTGATACTAATCGCCGGGAAGATGCCAAGAAAAAGGTGGATGCCAAATATGGCAACACCGATTGCAAGGCCTTCAATGATTTTCGTAAGATCACGGAAGATCCGTCCATCGACGTTGCCGTAGTTGTGACTCCCGATCATTGGCATACCATTCAGATTTTGTCCGCGATAGAGAATGGGAAGGACGTCTATGCGGAGAAGCCACTGACTCACAACATCCGTGAGTCAGTTCTGCTTATGGATGCGGTGAAGAAGAGCGGGCGTATCGTGCAGACCGGATCACAGCAGCGTTCGTCCCGCGAGTTTCGGGTGGCCTGCGAATTGGCCCGCAACGGTGTGATTGGAAAGATTGACCATGGTTTTGTGAACTTCGGCGGTCCGGGCAAGGCATGTGATTTGCCGGAAGAAAAAGCCGAGCCGGGCTTGGATTGGGATATGTGGCTCGGGCCGGCACCCAAACGACCATACAATTCAATTCTCGCTCCGCGGGGAGTTCATAAAAATTTCCCAATGTGGCGGATGTACACCGAGTATGGTGGTGGTATGATCACGGATTGGGGTGCTCATCATCTCGATATCGTTCAATGGGCTCTAGGAAAAGATGAGTCGGGGCCGACAGCTGCCAAGCCTCCGGCGAAGCAAGGGGATGAGAAAGGGGCCTCGGTTGTCTATGGCGATATTACAATTACCCATGGCCAGGGAATTGGAGTCCACCTTGTCGGTTCCGAAGGTGAGATTCAGGTCACCCGGGGGCGGTTTGCGCTCAAGGTTAATGGAAAAGAAGTGGCTTCCTATCTTAAGCGAAGCGGTAATCTAGGGAAAGAGCTGGATAAGGCGGAGAAAAGGTATTTGAAGAATGCCAAGGTGAAACTTCGTGAGTCACCGGGGCATGTTCGAGACTTTCTCAATTGTGTCAAATCCCGGAAACAGCCTATTACGAGTGCTATAATTGGATCTCGATCTATCAATGTGGCCCACTTAATGAATCTTGCCTATCATCATCACACCCACATTGGTTGGGATCCGAAGAAGAACACTTTTGCCAAGGGCTCCAAGCATCCTTTGGAATGGCTGGGTAGAAACTATCGCGGTAAATGGAAAATTTAGAGATTCGACGCGCTGGTATTGAGGATTTCCCGGCAGTTTCGGCCGTTCTTATTGAAGCCGCTCATTGGTTACAGGAGAAAGGGGTGTCGCTCTGGGATCCTGATGATTTCTCCGAAAATAGCCTGCTTCCCCAAGTTGAGGACGGAAATTTCTGGATCTGTATTCTTGGAGGGAAAGTAGCAGGTTTGCTGAAATTTCAGATGGAAGATGAGCTCTATTGGCCTAGTTTCCCAAAGGATGAAGCGGTCTATGTTCACAAGCTTACTGTTTCCCGGCGATTTGCGGGACAGGGGTTAGCTGATCGCATGTTGAACTGGGCCACGATGAAAGGAGCGGAGCTTGGGAGGAATTATTTGCGGCTGGATTGTGAGGCTTCAAGGGAGAACCTCTGCTGGATCTATGAAAGTTTCGGCTTTGAGCGGGAAGGAGAAATTCTGCTAGGTGAGCGAAAGATGGCCAGGTTTGAATTGAAGATTTGCCGATAGGAGGAAATGAAAGTGCCGCGCTACAAGGTAGAGCGGCACTTGGGATGTTTTAGTTTTTGGAATCGAATCGATCTCCTGGCGATCCTTATTTTCCAGCCAACTCTTTGCCATTCAGACTCATTTCATGAATCGACCAATAGAGTCCAGAATGCCTCTTAGTTTGAGTGATTTTTAGAAATTTTGCCTTAGTGGCGGGAAATTTGATTTGGGTAATAGCATTTTCGCCATCACCGCGGGCGATGGGCTTGCTCCACGTTTTACCATCAAGAGAGGCGGCAACTTCATAGCCTCGCGGGTAGTCGCCTGTTGAGGTTCCTGCATCTAGTGTGATTTGGGTGAGCTCGGAGACCTTCGGAAGTTCGACCTGAACCCACATACCGGGGCTTTGGATCTTTCCAGTGGTGAATCGGGAATCTATGTCGTGGTCGATACAGCCCTTCAGCTCGCTCTGTCCGTGGCTGGCAGTAAGCTTCCAATGCTTTTGGTTTGCGAGGACAGGAGGATAGATCTCTTCCAATTCGGCTTGAGTCCAGGGCTCCTTACGGCTCTTGAATTTATCGCGGAGTTTCCCTACTTGGTTGGCGCGAGTGGGTTCGGCTTTATTCCCAAACGAGTTACGAATATAGGTGGTGATATTGGCAATCCAGTCGTTGTCATTAGTAGCCATTGAGACCATGAGGCCTTCGTATTTTTTTCCATCGATATCGCCGGTGAGTCCGTGCAGGAGAGTCAGAACGGCGGTGTCGTCATTCCCCATGAGACGGGGATTATTCACAAAAGATGGGGCGAGCTTGTGTCCGGGTTGCCCGGGCATCGGAGCGCCTTTGCCATCGGGCCCATGGCAGGAGAAACATAGCTGTTGATAAATGACCTTACCGCTTTCCATCGATTTCGCTAGACGGGCGCCGCGTTGGGCATCGGCACGCCTTTTTTCTCGTTCGGATTGGTTGTCGCGACGCATTTGTTTGAGGCGGCCGATGACAGGATTGTCTGAGTTGTGGCTGATCAAAGAATCGCAAAGAGAGAGCAGGGCCTCATTCTCAGTGCCGGAAAAGCGAATGGAGTTGATAGCCTGAAGGAACATCTCGGGGTCTTTGTTGAGATGGGCCGAGTCGGTGAAGGCGGAGATGATGGTGGTGTTCTCACTTGCGAGGGAAGACTCGGCCACGCGGACCGCATTGGTGCGAACGAGTGAGCTTGAATCAGCCATCGCAGCAGCGATAAGTTTCGGGTTGGCCTTGCCCATCCCCTCCAGAGTCCACAGGGCGTGGAGACGGCCGAGCTCGCTTGTGTTTTCTCGAACATGTTTCTCAAGAAGAGGAATAACGGAGTCTCGGTCTGTTCTTAGGATAATGAGCTTCTGTGCGGTGTCACGCCACCAGCCATTGGGGTGGGAGAGGTGGGCCACAAGTTCCTCTGTCGTTTCGTCAAGCATCCGCGGCTGCTTGTCCGGGCGAAAGGTATCGTGGGTGAGGCGGTAGATGCGTCCTTGTTGAACGTTTTTATGGATACCCCACTTGTCTATCACACCGCGGAGATAAGAACCCGGACGGGTCCAATTTCCTTGCTGAATGATACCTCGATGCATGTCTATGACCATCATGGCTCCATCCGGAGAGGTTGTGGCCCAGAGTGGGCGAAAGTTGATATCACGGGTGCGGATAAATTCAGTTCCGGGATAAGCATTACTGAGAACGGTACGGCCGTCTTTGCGGGTCACTTTGGCACGGCGGATGAGTCTGCCAACTGGCTCGGGAATAATGAGGTCACCCTTGAGATCAGCAGGGAGGCGGTCACCCCGGTAGATTCCTTGTCCGGCACATCCGGTGAAGTTATTAAGGCCTCCCCGCTTGTTGACGCGGCGTCTTCCGCCCTGCACGTCTGGCACGTCGGCAATTGGAAAAACTTCTCGGAAGCCGTTTGCTTCTTGGCCAGGCAGATCGAGGGCGCCGTAGGCGATGGGTTGCTGGAAGTAGAAGGCGGGCTTCTCTCCACCGGCCGCGGAGTAGTAATTGCGGCCTGCGTCATCCATGCCGATACCCCACTGACCACCACCTCGGGGGAGCTTCTCCACTTCAAGTTTTCCGTTGGTGAAACGGTATCGCTTGTTTTCGTAAGTGATGTAGATCCAGTTATCGAGGTTCCAAATTAAACCAGAGGGTTGATGTTCCATGTTGCCACCGCGTCGCCCTCCTTCATGGACTTTAATCTTCTCATCGGCGACGCCATCATTGTCGGTATCCCGATAGGTCCAGAGGTCGAGGGTGTTGGTGATGTGAACCATGATACGGTCATCGAGGGGCAGAACAGCTCGGGGCAGCAGGAGGTTGTCAATGAAGATGGAGTGCTTGTCATAAACGCCATCACCGGTGGTGTCCTCGTGGCGGGAAATTCGGGATTTAGGTGTTTGCTCGCCCGCGGCGTCCGCGTCCTGCATGTAAGTGCGCATTTCGACGACGTAAAGGGCGCCGTTTCCGTCCCAGGCCATGGCAACAGGCTCATGGATGTCCGGGTTACTGAGAACAAGGTCGAGAGCGTAGCCGTCTTGGAGCTCGATCGATTTTTGAGCTTCTTCAATGGAAAGAAATCCTTTTTGGTAAACTGTATCGCCTGATTCGGCAAGAAGGGGGGCAGTGAGGATAAGGGGTAATAATCGCTTCATGAGTAAAAGGTATTAGTAGCGAACGGAGGCTCGGCAGGGAAAGTTTCTTTTTTTAGTGATTTTTACGAGGTATTCCTTCAATTGACCCCGGATCGCCCCCTTTTTTATTTCGTAGTCGTTATATCAGGAGATCCTTTACGACGTGACCGTGGACATCTGTGAGGCGGAAGTCTCGACCAGCATGTCGGAAAGTAAGGCGTTCGTGATCGAAGCCAAGGAGGTGTAAGATAGTGGCCTGAAGGTCGTGGACATGGACTTTGTTTTTCGTGATATGAAAACCGAAATCATCTGTCTCACCGTAAGTTCCGGGTTTGGTGCCGCCCCCTGCCATAAGGGTAGTGAAGGCCTGAGGGTGGTGATCACGACCGGCTTTGCGTCCAAGAGCGGGATTGGTTTCGACCATCGGGGTGCGACCGAATTCTCCACCCCAGACGACTAGAGTTTCATCAAGAAGTCCGTGGCGCTTGAGGTCTTGAATGAGAGCAGCAGTTGCTTGGGCCGTTTGTTTGCAGTTGTTCTCAGTTGAGCCTTTTACGTTGGAATGGGCGTCCCACCCCGAGTGGTAAATATTAATGAAACGGACGCCCCGCTGGACCATGCGTCGGGCGAGGAGACAGGCTCGCGCAAAGGAGTGCTTATCACGGTTGCAGCCATAGAGATTGATCGTTTCGTTGGACTCTTCTTTGAGATCCATCAATTCGGGAGCCGAGCTTTGGAGGCGTGCCGCCATCTCATAGGAGGCCATTCTGGTGGCAATTTCATCGTCGTTGATTAAAGCGTGCCGTTTGGCGTTAAGTTGGTTGACGAGGTTGAAGGTGTCCTTTTGCAGGTCGCTTGAAAATCCGTCTGGTGTTGAGATATTGAGGATGGGGTCTTTTCCTTTACGAAATTGGACTCCGGTATAAGTGGTGGGTAGGAAGCCGGAGGACCATAGGGCTGAGCCCCCTGAAAGACCGCCTCCGGTAGACATGACTACAAAGGCAGGAAGGTCTTCGGTTTCGGATCCCAGACCGTAGAGTGTCCATGAACCAAGGCAGGGTCGCCCCGGCTGAGCGAAACCGGAGTTTAGAAAAAGCTGGGCAGGAGCGTGATTGAATTGATCGGTGGTGCAGGATTTGATGATACATAGATCATCGGCAACGGCGCCGAGGGGGGCGAGAGGTGAGCCAAGAGTTGCTCGGGTTTCACCGTATGCTTTAAATTCAAATTGTGGCCCAAGGACCGCGGCATCGGGTTGAATGAAGGCGTAACGTTGATCTCCAATGATGGATTTTGGAAGAGGCGACCCTTCTAATTTTGAAAGTTGGGGCTTTGGGTCGAAGAGTTCGAGCTGAGAGGGCGCGCCAGCCATGAATAGATGAATGACGGCCTTAGCCTTGGGCTGAGAGTGGGCGGGCTTTGGTTCCAAGGAGCGACCGGCTAGATTGTTCGAGAGGAGGGAGGCGGCGGCGATTTTACCAAGACCAATTCCACATTCACCAAGAAAGTAGCGTCGAGATATCAATCCTTGATTCATGGGATGGACTTAGTTTTTTGTAACGGATTCATCCAAAGAAAGGATGGCACGGGTAAGAGCCTTCCAGGATTTGTGTTTCTGATAGAAGGAGGAGAGAAGTTGTAGCTCTTGAGATTCAGGAGGTCGGGTCAAGAGCCGTCGGAAGGCGAGCGTTATTTTTTCTTCGATACTCCCTTTACTCTTTTCGATAAGTTCGCCGTAGCTATTTGCGATTTCAATGAACATGGGATCGTTCATTAAAGTAAGGGCTTGTAGCGGAGTGTTTGATCGGTCACGGCGGGCGAGGCAGGCTTCGCCAGAGCTCGCATCAAATGTGGTGAACATGGCAAAGGGAGCGGTGCGCTTTTGATAAGTGTAGATACTGCGGCGAAAGCGGTCTTCTCCTTGGCTGGGTTTCCATTTGGGGCTCCCAAAAGCGACCTCGCTTATGCCTGAGGGTTGGGGCGGGCGGACTGGGCGGCCGAACATTTTGGAGCCAAGCAATCCAGATGCTTGTAGGGCAGAGTCACGGATGATCTCCGCTTCGAGACGTTGGCGAAGGAAGTGTGGGGCACTGCTTGATTCGATAACCGACTGTTGTTGATAGGTTGCGGAGGTAACAATGAGGCGGTGGAGTTTTTTGAGGGACCAATTTTGCTCCATAAAAGTCACGGCGAGGTGGTCAAGGAGGGCTGGGTTGTTAGGGAGCTTACCTTGCATTCCGAAATCATCGACGGTTGGGACAATTCCTTCGCCAAAGAAGGCAGCCCATTGACGGTTGATCACGACGCGGGCGGTAAGGGGGTTGTCGGGCGAAACGAGCCAGCGGGCGAGCGCCAGACGATCCTTGGGGAATTCTTTTTCTTTAGGGAAAATAGCGTTGGGGAGTCTTGGGGTGACGACATCTTTGGGCTGGGTGTACTCGCCCCGATGGCGGAGGTAGGTCGGGCGAATGTGGTCGCTAGGACGCTCTTTCATGACGAGGGTTTGATCTCGTTTAGAGGCCTTTCGAAGCGTCTTGATTTGATCAGCCTGTTTTTTGACCTCGGAAGCCCGGAGTAGAAAGTCTTGAAGGGTGCCTTGATGATCGATCGCTTTGACTTTAGCCTGCCTTGACCCGGAGATGCGGAATTTCCCAAGCGTCGAGGCGAAGTGTCGTCCGAAGTGCATCTTAATTTCAAAAGGAGTTCCGGGTGGAATGGCTTCCGCGAGATTGAAGACGGCAGTTTGGTGAGTCCCGATATGGTTTTTTAAGGACCACCCAGATTGTATGTCACCATCGATGGCGGCAGAAGCAGCGGCATTTCCCTGGCCATACTGTGCCGCAAAGGCGGTTTCGGATGAACCCGAGAAGACGAGATCTTTGTCGGTTTTGACTTGGATTTCAGACATGAAAAAGTCGCCTTTTCGCCCTTCATAATAGGTCATGCCGGGGCCGTTCTCGGGAAGGCGTTCGTCGGCGAGTGCTTCGAGACGGATCGAATGAATGGGTTGGTCAGAGGCAGGAAAAGTGAGGGTAAAAATATCATGTTTGGAAATGTCCCCGGCTGCGAATATCACGCCTTCTTCTTCGACGGTAAGGTAGGGCGTGTTTGATTTTAACTTTGATGGTGTGAGGATGTGCCAGGGTTCGAGGTCGGGTTTGATTTTAGCGAGCCACTCTCGATAAGCCTTTTCCAATCCTTCCTTGGGGTCGCCGTCTAATGTGCTGATCTCGCCAAGGGATATTTGGAACGAACCTATGGTATGCTTGCTTCCGTGATCTTGGTGCAAGGTGATGGTGAAGCAGGTTCCTGAAGGGTGTGAGACTGGCTCGGAAAATTGAAAATCAGCTTGATGGTTTTTATGGATTGGCTTGTCAGTATCATGGATAGCCCAGCCTGTTGAGCGGTTGCCATCGATGGCGTTTTCGACAGGGAATCCATTTTGCTCAACACTTGCGGTAGGCTTGTGAAGGATGATCTTGGTGGGTTTGCTAGATCCATCGAGAGGGGCGGCCGTGACTTCGATCTCGGAGAGAACGAAGTTTCCATGCTCGGTTCGTCCCGGACCAGTGCCATTCATTGTGAAAGTTTTAAGCCTAAGAGCAGCGATTTCGGTTTGTTTGGTTTTGATTTTGACAGTGTAGGTGTCTTGATCGGGAACTTCGCCGGAGGGAGTGATGAAGATTTTTTCGATACTCAGCTCGGCGTTCTTAGCTTTTGCTGATTTTACCATGGATGGCTTGAAGTTGATTTTCCTCGGGTGAGTCGGCCAGTGATCCGATAATTTGATGAGGAGGTCATCGGCTTTGGCGAAGTTGTTTTTGTCTTTTTCGAAAAGCGTCGAATCCGGAATAAGGTAGTCAGGCTCAAGTGTATTATCGAAGTAGGCCATCAGACCGTAATAGTCATGATGAGTGATAGGATCATACTTATGAGTGTGACATTGAGCGCAGCCGGTGGTGAGGCCTAGCCAGGTTGTTCCCAGTGTAGCGACACGGTCGGTCATAGCGTGGAAGCGGAATTCGAGTGGGTCTATCCCACCTTCCTCATTGAGCATGGTGTTACGATGGAATCCGGTAGCCATAATTTGCTCCGGAGTTGCGTTCGGAAGCATGTCGCCTGCAAGTTGTTCGATGGTGAATTGATCGAAAGGTTTTTCGGCATTGAGCGACTTGATGACATAGTCGCGGTAGGGCCAGATGGACCGGTCGCGGTCTTTTTCGTATCCGTTAGTGTCAGCATAGCGGGCGAGGTCAAGCCACCGTCGGGCCCAGCGTTCGCCATAGCGAGGGGACTTTAAGAGATCGTTGACAATTGCAGTGTATGCTTCAGGAGAGGGGTCAGAGGCGAATTGGTCTGCAATCTTGATAGAGGGGGGGAGGCCGATGAGGTCGAGATGGACACGTCGGATTAGGGTATAGGGATCAGCTTTCTTTGCGAGAGGTTCTTGGTAAAGGTGATCGATTGGATGTTTTCCAGAGGCGATCTTCGATTTTTTTGGTTTTAAAAAAGCCCAATGTTTTTCGTATTTTGAACCCTCCTTAATCCAACGTTTAAGAAGATCGATTTCTTCGCTAGTGAGGGTCTTATTGGTTTCAGGGGGCGGCATGACTTCGTCTGGATTTGTTGAGACGATTCGAGACGCTATTTCTTTCCAATCTTGATCATCAGCAACGTCCAATCGAAGTCCGGCTTTTCTCAGGGACTTGCCTTTATCGTCTTTTGCATCATCCGGACCATGGCATTTGAAGCAGTTGGCCGAGAGAATCGGGCGGATGTCCTTTGAAAAAGAAACCCCGTCGGATTCTTCCTCTGAAAAGCTATCCGGCACACTCAGAAAAGATACAAGTAGGATCAGTGCAGCGATGCGCGGGGGGGAATGCATTTCTGGGTGGGACTACGGATGAGTTCCTGAAAACGGATGAGTTCCTGAAAATCTTTCGGAGAATGAGGAATCGGAGAGTGAATTCGTTGGGGAGAAATTCAGGATGGATTCCCATTTCTTTTAGGAATCGCTAAAATCAACTTTTCAAAATGGGGACCCATGAACCGAGCGATGGGCAGGGTGGTTAGAAAAAACCTGGGAACCGGCGCTGTTGATGAGGAGAAGATCACTCTGTCAATCCCTTGGCTTTGTCTCGCAGAACCATCAATTCGATTGATTTGAACTGAATGGGTGCAGTCTCAGCTTGAATGGAAATATAGCCACTGGTGAGAGGAGCCCCATCGTTCAATTGGGTTTTGTCGTATTTGCAAACGACCTTACCTTCGGCGATGTGTTTAAACTGATCACCTCGAACTTCGATTTCAACGGTCACCCACCGGTCGCCATGGAAAGTGGGGCCCTTGGTGTTGATGACGTGCGCCTTTGTCAACTTACCGTTCCAATGAAGGTGGGTGCCGGGTGTGCAGATATTAAGTGTTCCACGGTCCCCTTTGCCGAAACCTCCGAGTAATTGGACCTCAATTGAATTCGGGAAATCCTGATTCTTCTTGATCGTTTTTGGGTCCTGACAATGAAGCATGAAACCGTTGTTACGGTTTGCCCAGCCAGGACCACCATTGACCTGTTTCCCGATGAAACGGTAGGTCCCCCGGATTTTGTAATTCGAGTAGGGAGTTTTGTAATAAAGATGTCCAAACTCACCATTAAACTTCTCCCACTTTGAGTAGTCGATTGTGAGGAGGCCTTCTCTGACCTGAAAAGTGTCTTTGTAATTTACGCCAAGGTCTGAGCCTGAAAACTTTGGAGTCCAGCCGTCGAGATTTTTTCCATTGAAGAGTGAAATCCAGCCTGCTTGATCAGCTTTTGTTTTCTCAGTAGTTTCCACGCCAAAGGAGATGCCGAAGGACAAAAGGGCGGCAAAAATCTGGATTTTTTTCATCTGGACAAGGCTAGGGAGCTAAGCGCGCTGATGCAATGGGGAATGCGGATTTCAAGCCGCTCGTCTGGCGATCTTGCGGCGCACGATGGGATAGAGGCAAATACTGGTGATGATAATTAGCGAGCCAAGGTAGAATCCCTGGTTGAGATTTTTATGTTCCTGAAAAAAGAGAGCGGCGAGAGCAATTCCGTAAACGGGCTCCAAATTGTTGGCGAAATTAATGGTGAAGACACTGAGCCGCTTAAGAAGTTCGACGTATTGCGAGTAAGCGACCACGGTGCAGAAGACAGCTAAAATCATGATCCAAAGCCAGTCTAGTGAACCCTCGGGGATTGGGATTGAGCCATCTTTCAGGAGAAGGAATATGCTTGCGAAGAGGGAGGCCCCCAGCATTTCATAAAAGGTAATGACGTAGTGGTTGGCTTTCTCAATGTGGAAACTGTTAATTACTGAGAAGACAGCGGCGAGAAAGGCCGAGAAGATCGCAATGAGGAAGCCGTTACTGTATTCGAGCTCGCTTCGGTAAATGATGGAAACGCCAATCACAGTAACTGACCCAAAAAGCACATCAATTGGGCGGAGCTTTCGACCCTTGATAATGAGAGGCTCCAGAATGGCAGTCCAAAGAGAAAGCGTTGCCACCCCAATCATGCAGATGGAGACGTTGGCCACTTTGACCGCGAGAAAGAAGGTGATCCAATGTCCGCTGATGATAAACCCGGTGGCAATAAAAATGAGAGCGTTTTTAACGCTCACCCGGATTCGGTGCCGAAGCCAGAGAAGGATACAAAAGGCCGCTAAGCCGGTGCGCCATGCTACAATCCCCAGAGCGGGGAGTGTAAGTAATTCTCCTAGGACTGCGGTGAATCCCCAAAGGATAACGATGACCTGGAGTTTCAGATGGTCGCGTATCATAAAAGCGGGGATCTATTCAGCGAGTATCGGGCCATTTTTGAAACGCAAGTTGGCCGCTATTGCGCGTCTCTCTCGAGTTGGTATCCGGCCTTGGTCCCGACTTTGGCATAAAGTTCGATCATCTGGCGACTGGACTCCAGAAGGTCATTGGTGAGGGTGATCGAGTTGGGCTCAAACAAGAGCAGGGTCGAGGAGCCGCCGAAGGCGAAATATCCCTTTTCATCGCCTTTGGCGACCTCTTGGCCGGGAGTGAAGGTTTGGTGGATCGATCCCACACAGGTTGCGCCGATTTCCATGCAAATCACAGTGCCGAAATTTTTGGTCACGAGTTCGGTGACGGTTCGCTTGTTTTCCCAGAGGTAGGAGAGTTTCTGGCGAAGTGCGAGTGGGGAGACTGAAAAGAGCGGGCCGTTAAGGGTGCGAGTTTCTCCAGGGGTGCCGGCACAGGGGAAATGGAAGCGATGGTAATCAACCGGGCAGAGGCGCGAGAGTAAAAGGGGGCCGTCTTGGTAGTTTTTTGCGAGCTCGTCCGAACCAAGTAGCCCGGATACGCTAAATTTTTGCCCTTTTACGAAGACCGACTCAATTTCACTCGCTTTTTCGAAGCCCAAATGACGGCCATCGGCAGGCAAAACGATAGGTGTTTCGTCGATTAGCCGGGCTCCGGGTTTGAGTTTCCGATAAAAAAAATCGTTAAATGAAGTAAATTTATCCGGCGATTTCTCAAAGTCTTCCGCATCGAGGCCGTAAGTTTCTAAAAAAGGGGCGATTTTTTCGATGGTTTTGGGCTTATCCATACGATTTCCATACCACTTCGAAAAGAAGGGGCGCTTCACGAAGCTATGTAGGGCAAGCTTTCCAAGCGGATTACCGTAGGCCCAGCGGAGAAATCCTTCGCCGTAAACTTGTTCGGTTTCTATTTCGCCCGTTTCACGATTGAGATACTTGATTGGTTCCACACCACCACAATGGCGACGAATCAGGAATTTGAAATTTGAAATTTCATCCTGAGCCATTACGTCTTCTTCAGCCATGCAAATCGTCTTTATCGTGACTGCAGCGATCTTACTCACAGGTTGTCGAAAACCTGCGTCATCTATCCATGTGACGGAAACCCGCCGCCTGACTTTGCACGACAAGGTTTATCCTGGTGATTACAAGGACGCCCCTCCAATCGGTTGGCGTCGACTTCCGGGTACCCAGTTTCGCCTCATCAATTACGTGGCAGGTGAAAACGATTCCGTTGAGATTGTTGTGGGAGAGACTCAAGGAGATCTTCTGGCCAATGCAAATCGTTGGCTGGGTCAATTTGGGCTCTCGCCTGTTGAGTCGCTGGAATTCCTCGGCAGAACTGAAATGCTGGGTAAAAATGCCTATTTAGTAGAAGGGGATGGAACCTACAGTCCTGGAATGGGGAGTCCTCCGAAGGAGGATTACGCCATGACTGGCGTCATCCGTGAGAGCTCCTTTAATTTAATTACTTTGAAAATGATAGGTCCCGCTGAAGAGGTGAAAAAACAGCGGGATGCTTTTTTTGAGTATATGAGAAGTTTCGAGGCGATTTATGATCACAAGATCGATTCCTCGGTCGAAGAGGCGGAGATGGAAACTGGGGAGGAAAGGAAGTAGATCATGGCAAAAAAATTTAAAGAGATGTCATTGGGTCAGCGTATTTTTCGCATTGCGGCTGGATTTGAAATCGCAGTGGTTTGCTTAAGTTTGCTTTTTCTCCTGACCTTCTTCGGCACGATTGAACAGCGATGGTTTGGTCTCTGGACGACCATCCATAAATATTTCGATTACAACTCTGTCTTTGTCTTGCCCACTCGGGGTGACGGCAAAGTAATTTTCCCTCCGCTTCCGGGCGCCTACTGGGTGATTGTGGTGCTCTCCCTCAATATGTTCCTCGGGGGCATTGTCCGGGCTCGCAAAGGCTGGCGCAAAGCAGGGGTCTTGGTCAGCCACTTTGCGATTCTCTTCATGCTTGTTGCTGGCGCGGTGTCTAGTGTTTATAAGGAAGAGGGGAATATGAGAGTTCTCCAGGGTGAGAAATCCGACTATGCCCAGAAACTTTTCAAGCACGACATTGAGGTCTTTGCCTTTGACGAGGAAGGAGACCGTGAGGAGCCTGCTATCATCCGTTCTAAGAGTATCAAGGCACTTGGGAAGAAAGGCGAGCTCGAGGTAAGCTTTGAGAAGTTCGATTTCAAGCTAGAGATCGACAGGTATCTTCCCTACTCGGAGCTCGCTTTGGATTCTCTAGCCGCCCAGCGGCCGAATAACGAAGAAGTTGTTGATGGCTTCTTCCTCGTTAAAGTCGAGAAAGACACCAAAACCGAGGAACGAAATATGCCAGGGTGTTATGTGAGCATCAAGGACGAGAATGATGTTCTGATCCAGCGACTTGTCCTCTGGGCGGGTAATCCCTATCCGGTGACTTTTAATTATGAGGGGAAACGTTACGGGGTCACTTATTTGATGGAGATTTGGCCCATGCCCTTCGAGGTCGAGTTACACAAAACCTTTGGAGAGAACCACCCTGGGACGGAAATTCCGAGTTGGTTTCAGAGTAACATAGTCAAAGTCGATGGTTCGAATAGGGCCGATTACGAAATCGTCATGAACGAGCCAGCCCGGCATGGCGGCTATACTCTCTATCAGGCTGGTTTTACTCGAGCAGCGGAGGGAGAAACCCCTTCCTCAACTTTTGCGGTCGTGAATAATCCTTCTGACAAGTGGCCAGAGTATGCCTTGTGGGCTTCGGCGGCCGGACTTCTTTTCCACTTCATGGCCATGTTGGTTCGCTTCATTGGTGGGAGCTCCAAAAAAGGACGATCGCAAGCGCCTGTCCCCGACAAACCTTCAATCTATCAAAAATCGTGAGCCAAAACCCACCCCCCATTCCAGCCCCAGTCAATCAAGGGCTCAAACAACTTCGTTGGATTTTGGTAATCGTTTTTTTAATCGGTGAGTTTGCCCTTATTTCTGTTGCGCTGCGTGGGGCCGTTCCTCCGGATGAAACCCGCGAGGTCAGTGGCTACAGTCCTTGGAGTGAGGAAGTTCTCGAAATCGCGGAAGCGATCCCGGTTCAAGAGGGTGGCCGCATCAAGCCGCTCCGGACCTACGCCCGGTTTAAGATGATGTCTTTTCACGGTTCTCTCACGATGAAAGTAAAATCCGGAGGAAAGATCCATAAGATTGGCCCAGTGGCGTGGCTGCTTGATTGCATGTTCCGGCCGGATCTTGCTGATCAGCTCCCGGTCTTCCTGTTAGATGATACCGAGATTTTGAAGCCCTTCGGAATTGAGACAGAGGATCGAAGAGCCCGCTTGAGTTTTCAAGATCTTGAGGAGGGTGGCGACCCCGAGGAGAACGGATTTACCCAGCTCATTAACCGCGGGCGCGAATTGCTGGAGAAGCAATCGTCAGAGGGAGAGGGTTCCCTCAGCGATGAGGAAGAAGAGGTGACGCGATTCGCCCAGCTTGCCTTGAACTTTACTGGGATTCGAGACTCAATGGATATTATCCGTGGGGGGCTTCCTCCTCTTGATCCTGCTCAGTTGGCCTACGTTGATCAGGAACTTTACCAAACTCTCAGGGCCACGATGGATCCCAAACAGTTTGGGTTTTGGCTCCCAATTCTACCCGAAACGGTTCAATCAACACAACGACTCGAATCGCCACAGGCTCGGGAATTCGAATACGAACTCAATCGTCAGCTTGCCTTTGCTCGGTTTGGACCAGCTTGGATCCCACCTCAGAAAGGGGAGGAAGAGGAATGGCAAACGATTGAAGCCAAGGTGACGAAGTTTCTTAAAAAGGAACTCACTAATTCTGTTGAGATTCTGAAAGATTTCGACAAGTTGGAAGCGATCAGTAAGGCCTCGGGGCGCCCGAACAGTGACGAATTTTTGGGCGCTCTGAAAGATTGGCAGACCAGCTTGGCCGATCGTGCTGACGATCGTGCGGAAGGTGATTCCGTTGCGTCTGAAGTCAGCTACTATCGACGAGACTATTTTTCCAACGGACTGGTGTATTTTATTTTTGCTTTCCTTGTCTCCGCTGTCGGATGGATCATTAGAGAGGGCCGGGGTGGTAAGATCGTAGCTTGGATGGCTTCGATTATTTATGGAATTGCAACCGCTTATGTTTTGGGTGGATTAGTTCACCGTTATCTCATCACGGGACGCCCTCCGGTCTCTAACCTGTATGATACGATTCCGTTTATCACTGCCGGAGCGGTCGTGATCTTGGCAATCGCAGAGCTTCTTACTCGTCGAAAGGTTCTTCTTTCGTTGGGCGCCGCACTCGGGGTTATTGGTTTATTCTTTGCTGCTAGTTTTGAGGTGGGTGACGCCAAGGATAACATGGATCCATTGCGGGCGGTTTTGGATTCCAATTACTGGCTAGCGACCCACGTCGTTTCCATCACGATCGGTTACTGTGGGGGATTAGTCGCTTGCTTCTTGTCTTTGGCCTACGTCCACCTTGCTCTGGCTGGTGTCATTAAAGATCAGAAATCCTTCCATCGATTTATGACCCGAACTGTTTATGGGATCACTTGTTTCACTCTCTTGTTTTCGCTTGTCGGAACAATTTTAGGGGGGATTTGGGCGAATGATTCTTGGGGTCGTTTTTGGGGGTGGGATCCCAAGGAGAATGGGGCGTTACTGATTGTTCTTTGGTGCCTGATCATCTTGCATTCCCGACTGGCGGGGTGGATGACCGGTTGGGGGCTTCACATCATGAGTATTCTGGGCGGCTCCGTGGTCGTTTTTTCGTGGTGGGGTGTCAATATGTTGGAGGTGGGGCTTCACTCTTACGGATTTATTGAAGGTGCTTCGACGGTCTACTATTTCTACTTTGTCACGCTCGTTGCAACGGGAGTGGGGGTCGCGGCCTGGTTAATGGAAAGGTTTTCTAAGAGTGCGCGGGTGAAGACCGATTAATGATTAGCTCGGCCAAAGGTCTAAAACGCTTTTTTTGCCTGTTTGCTTATTCCAGTATGGCAGTCCGAAAGGGGGGTAGTTCCCTTGTTGGGATGGTAGACTGTGCGCTGATAAGCGTTCTTCTATGAGATTCATTCTGTCTCTTCTTGAGAAGAACCTTCGTGATGAAGCTCTTGGCCAGCTCTACAACTTGCCGCAAGACCTGGGCGAAACCATCAATCTGTATTCCAAAGCTCCGAGAGTTATGGCACATTTAAAGAGTCTCCTTGAGGAGTCAAATAAATCGGGTTGAACCTGCTAAGCCCTAATCAGTGAATCCAATGAAAATTGCTCTCTTACTATTCGCGCTGCCTCTTGCGGTGAATGCACTCGATTACAAACGGGATGTCATGCCGATTTTTAAGGAGAAGTGCTATGATTGTCATAGTTCGAAAGCCAAGAAAGTTAAGGGTGGCTTACGGCTCGATGATGAGAAACTTTTCTCAAAGAGGTTCGCCAAGAACGAGGTTGTCGTGCCCGGCGATTGGGATGCTAGTTACCTTTTTGTGACTCTCGTGATGCCCCGCCACGAAAAAGGCGCGATGCCGCCAAAGAATAAAGGAGAATCACTCACTGAAAAAGAAATCAGAACGGTCGCAGAGTGGATTCATGAGGGTGCCAAAATTGATGGAGAAAAAGGTAAGCCGGGCCCAGCGAATTGGCATCCCGACAGGTTGTTAAAATTTAAAGATGGTCGTGTCATGACCGAGCAATTTGGGGAAGCGCCAAAAGTCGAGAAGCTGGAGCCAAAGTGGGAAACGTGGACCAACAAAGAAGGCAGGAAAATCACGGCCCGATTTCACGGATTGGTAAAAGAAAAAGTAGATTTTGAACTCAAGAACGGGAAGCGGGTGTCTTACCCGTTGGAGCAGCTTTCGGCTGAAAGCCAGGCGCGTATTCAGGGACTGATTGATTCCCCTGAAATGATGTCTGAAGACGATTAGGGCTTTAGACCAACGCCTGATTTCTTGGTGAGTTTCGCCAACCTTTTGATCAAATCCCGGTTTGCGGGATTGGCTGCGATGTTTTTGTTGGGATTACCTTGGAAGTCAACAAGGGTGACGTCTTCGAGGGCTCCGGTTTGATTTTTTTTACGCCATTCGGTATAACGATAGCGGTCGGTGCGAATACTGGTCCCAAGAACTTTTCCGACGTTTTTTTTGTTTTTGAAATACTGACTGAAGGCTCCTTTTTTCCACGAGATTTCGGGGTTTGCCAAAACTGGCTTGAGTGACACTCCGTGAAGGTTTTTTGGCACAGGTAATCCGCCAAGTTCACAAAGAGTAGGGAAGAGGTCGACTAATTCGGTGAGGGCCTTGGTGCGCTGACCCTTCTTCAGGCCCGGGGCGGCAATGATGAAAGGGACTTTCGCTGCGACTTCATAGGTGGTGTGCTTACACCATTCGCCAAAGTCGCCAAGGTAAAATCCGTGATCTCCCCAGAGCACGATGATAGTGTTTTGTGAGAGTCCGGTCTTGTCTAGAGTTTTAATGAGTCGTCCAACCTGCGCATCCATGTAGCTGACCGCTGCTTGATATCCGTGAATGAGTTCGCGGGTCTTGGCATCATTAAGGGCTTTTGTCTTTTTGGGGATGTCAGAGTAGTTTTTGAGTTCTCCCCAGGAGGATCCATCATAGGGAAGTCCATTGATCATTTTGTCGCGCGCGGGAACCTTGATCTTTGCACGATCGTAAAGATCCCAGTATTTGGCGGGAGCGTTGAAAGGGAGGTGAGGTTTGGTGAAACCAACTGCGAGGAAGAAAGGTTTTTCGTTGGTTGCATAGTTTTCCAAGTAAGTAGCAGCAGCTCTTGCTACTAGTCCATCGGTGTAAGCGTTATCGCTAACATCGCCACCATTTTCGCTGGCGGGACCGTTGGTGCGCACTCCGGTTGTTCTTTGGATTTCCGATGCTCTTTTTTTAGCCTCTATGCCGGCGGGCGAGGCGTATTGTTTGCCAGTTCCACGGGATGGTTTTTTTGACCAACCTTGAGGGAAGTCGTCATTGGTAGCGTGGTAAATCTTTCCCAGTGAGATTGTTTCATAGCCTTGTGCTTTGAAGTGTTGGGGGAGTGAAAGAGCATCGGGGTTCATCTCCCGCATGGGGGTTTTGAAGTCCCAACATCGAGTGGTTTGTGGACGCAAGCCGGTCATCAAGCTTGCACGTGAAGCTCCACAAACTGCAACTTGGCAATAGGTGCGTTCAAAGAGAGTGCCACGAGCCGCAAGGCCATCAATATTGGGCGAGTGAATTTCTTTGTTTCCGTAGCAACGTAGTTCAGGGCGAAGGTCATCGACCGCGATGAAGAGGACGTTGAGTTTCTGTGCGGAAAATCCTAAATCTGGGAAAAGGAAAAGGCTCAATGAAGGAAGGAGCTGTTTGAGTGGGCTCATTTTTTTGATTTGAGAGTTGAGAGGTATTCGATGATGTCGCGGATTTCACGTTTTGTGAGGATCGCGCCCATGGGAGGCATGGTGGAGATGACGGGAGTTCGTTCCTTGACGTCTTCCGATACCACCTTGGTAATTTTACCTTCGGCATCTTTGATTTCAATGACTCCCTTCACTTCACTTTTGAAAAGTCCTGCGACCGACTGACCATTTTTGAGAGTGAGTGAAATAGAACCGTAGCCTTCTGCAATCGTTTTTTGGGGTTCGACGATCGCCTCGAGATGGTGACCCCGTCCCTGAAGTCCAGCTGATTTGAGATTGGGTCCAATGTCGCTGCCTTTGCCATCCTTCACCTTGTGGCAGCGAATACATTGGGCCGCGAGGTGGTTCATGAAGAGGCTTTTTCCGCGATCTGCGTCACCCCCTTCAAGAGCGTGGGTGAAATCGGGAGCAGGAGCGTTTATTTTTCTTACGGCAGCAGCTTCTGTGAGATCGAGCTTGAGAGAGGGAGGGCATTCCTCAAACGAGTTCAAGAGCAAGTTTAGGATAGAGTCACCTTTTGCCGAGGCGAGATCGCCCCCGAGAAGGGCGAGAGCGGTTTGTTGTTCGAGAGTATTTGCTTCAGTTGAAGAGAGAACGACCTCAACTCGATCGAGTGCTGATTTTAGATTGAGTTTTGCGAGGATCTTAAGGGCCTCGATACGAATTGAGTGTTCTTTTGATTCGAAGGCGGACGCAATACAAGCTGGAAGATTTTCGTTCTTCTGAGTGGCAAGTGCGCGGAGTGCTTCGATCCTGAGGGTTGGAATGGAGCTTTTGTTTTTTGCGACGGCGATAAGAGCTTCGCCGGGAATCTCGATCTTGAGCAAGCGGGCGAGAGCCATGGCCTCACTTTGGATTTTTTGGCTGGGATCGATGAGCAGGTTAGTGAGATTGTCATAAATGGCATTTTTGGCGATTACTGGGTCGCGATCCGAGAGGGGACGGTAACGACCGACGACGCGGTCGAGTTTATCTGGCTTTGTCCACTCGCTAATTGCATTGAGGGCATTGAGGCGAAGTTCTTCGGGCGCGTCCGCTCGGATGGTGTAGTCGGCAACGCGGGTGGCGGCTTCTGGGGTGCCGAGGTGGAAGTTTGCATTGATGGCACGTTTGATGAAGCCTTCGTTTTTGATCCACTGAGTTGTGGCGAGCGAGCTGGCTAGGGCAGGTATCGCCTTTGGAATGCTCCAGTCATCATGAATCGCTCGAGCGGCTTCGGCGACAACCTCTTTGGAAGTGGAGTGGAGAAAACGCCGCACTTCGGGATCAGCACGTCGGCGGAGAGTGACAACTGCGATTTTTTGGAGCAGTTCGGACTGCTCGTCGGCTAGGCCCGCAAGCATTTCGGAGGAGGCGCAGCCGGTGAGGCCAGCGATGGCGGCATGACGTTGGTAGGTACTGGTTTCATCTGGAATGTTCCGGGCCATTTCGATGATCGCTTTGCTGCTACCCAACGCTCCAAGGTTTCCAAGTGCAATCGCGGCGTGGAACCTAACCCGGGGTGAGTTATCTTTGAGGCATTTCACGAGTTCATGAAAATGAAAGGAAGCGGCGCGTGGATTGGGAGCCTGATGAAGGGCAAGTTTACTGGTTAGGATTTCTCCAAAGCTTCTCGCGACCTGGCTGCGAATTTCGGGATCAGGATCGCCTAGGAGTTCGAGAATGTCTCTTTTGGGGGATTTGGTGATGCGATCGAATTGACAGAGTCCCCAGATGGCGTGAATGCGGAGGAGTTGTGGTCCGCTCCTTGCAGCTGTCCAAAGTTCTTTTCGTGCGCCTCGTTTGACTAATTCGAATTGAGCTTTGAGTCGGATTCGCTGATCGGGGTGATTCAAGGTTGCGATGAGTTCGATGGTTGCTGTTTTTGAAAAATCCGACTGCAGAAGTTTGGCGGTCAGCTCACGCAGAGGATGTTTTTCTTTTACGTCCCACTTCCAAATGGCTCCCTTTTTGTTGAGAGGGTATCCGCCGCCCCAGTCGACTCCATAGAGAGCCCCATCGGGACCAAAATTGATTCCGACGATCGGAACGCCATTCCCGATTTGCATATCATTGATCATCTTGAAGGACGCACCATCCTGCTCGACCTGAAAGGCCCACTGTTGCCCGTTGGGAGCACTGGTATGAAAAAAGTAATTTTGCCATTCCTCTCCGAGGGCGGTGCCGGGGTTGAAAGCGAGTCCAGCTGGTCCGTTGTTATAGAGACTGATAGGTGGGGTGATGTAGGCAGGCTGTCCTTTGTGCCATGGAATACTGAGGTTTTCATCCATCCAAGGATTGAAAGATCCATTGCGATACTGCCAGTTAGAACGCCAACCAGCATCCATGTGTTGGACAATGTAGACGAAACGTTCTTTTTCGCCGGGTCGGTCGGAGTCGTTATCGATTCCGAACATGTTGCCGTATTGGTCAAAGGCGATTTCCTGCACATTACGGAGTCCACGGGCATAGACTTCAAAGTTGGAGCCATCGGGGTCACAGCGAAGAACGGCACCTTGGTTGGGGTATTGGAAATGGAGCCCTTCCTTGGAGGAGGCCCCTACGCCCTTATCGCCGATCGTCCAGTAGATACGACCATCAGGGCCCACCGTGAGGCCGTGCATATCATGGCCGGCGTAGGCGAGGTGGACTCCGAAGCCGTAGGCAATGGATTTTCGCTGATCGGCTTTGCCATCGTTATTTGTGTCACGAAGCTTCCAGACATCGGGAACGATCGTGGTGTAGACATCACCATCGTGGTGAAGGACTCCGGCGGCGATCCCTCCAATTTCATCGGTGAAGCCTTCGGCGTAGATCGAGGTCTTATCGGCAAGGCCATCGCCGTCGGTATCTTCGATGAGATGGATGCGTTCGGAGAGAAATTTAAGGTCAGCGAGGTTGTGTTTTCCGTCCGTGTTGAAATCCTTAACCCGTCTTTTGTTGGCGTCGCTGTTTTTGGAAGTAAAGGCTTTGTGATAGAAGGTCCGCTTATCATCTGGAGTTTTGAAACTCAGATCATCTGGAATCCAGTCACGATTTTGTCGAATGTCGAGATCGTTGGCTTTGCGTCGTTGCGTCTGTGTGACGTAGGCACGCCCTTGGTTGTCGAAAGAGAGAGCAACTGGATCAGGAACGAGAAAGTCGGGCGTCCACTTCGTGAACTCTAGCGCCTTGAGATTGGGGGTTTCTGCAAAGAGATTGAGGAAAAGTAGGGGGGTGCTGAGCAGAAAGAAGACCGAAAGTTTCATAGGAGCTTGGCGTTAACGCTAGCACCTAGACCGCATCACACCAACCATGGAAACTTCCCTAAATCACACGATCGTTTCCACCGTCGATGGGGATTTGGGCTCCAGTGGTGGCTGAGAAGACGGGGCCGGCGACGGTGCTGACTAGGGCGGCGACGCCGGAAGAGGTGATCTCAGTGCTAAGGAGATTTTTTGTTTTATATTCCTGCACGGTCATGCCATAGCGCTTTGCGGATTTTTCGAGCGCTTCGTCGGTCCAGATCTCAGTGTCGAAGACGGCATCGGGATGGAGAATATTGACGCGCACGCCGAAAGGAGCGAGCTCGAGTGCGGCGACGCGGGCGAGTTGAGTTACGCCGGCTTTTGTTACGGAGTAGGCGGAAGCGCCAGGTCCAGGAGCGGCGAAGTTTCGTGAACCGATGATGATGATGCTTGGCTGGTTGTCGCTTTCTTTGAGGGCGGGGATGGAGAACTTTAGGAAACGTTGAGTCGCAGTGAGGTTAATTCGGAGATGGAGATCCCAGCTATCTTCCTCGGCATCGATGTATTCGCCGGATTTAAAGATGCCGGCGTTAGCGACAATGATGTCGAGTCCACCGTGGGTGGCGATGGTTTTGTCAACGGCAGCCTTAAGGGCGGCATCATCGGTGATGTCGCAGACGGCTCCGGAAAGCCGTTCGCCAGTAAGATTGGCGACAACGTCGGGATTGATGTCGAGACCGACGACGGTGGCGCCGTCGTTGCGAAGACGTTCAGCAGTGGCGCGTCCGATTCCTCCGCAGGCTCCGGTGACGATGGCGACTTTTCCGGCGTGAATTTGTTCAGACATGGTATTAAAATGGTATGAGTTAAGAGAGTTTTAGGCGCTTATTGCGTTGTTGAAGAAGGCGAGGTTTTCGACGGGGTTTTCGTTGTTGAAGATGGCGGATCCGGAGACGACAAAGTGGGGCTTCATTGCTGCAATTTCCGGGATAGTGGTCTTGTTGACACCGCCGTCGATGCAGATGAGGAGCTCGGGTTTCCACTCGAGGAGGGTCTTGATTTTGGCAGGGATGTCGTCGAGGAAGAGTTCTTTTCCGGAGTAAGGGCCGACGCCGAGGAGGAGGACGTAGTCAATCTGATCGAGGTGATTTTTTATGAAGCTGGGAGAGGTGCCGGGATTCAGGGAGACGCCACGGAGGATGTCTTCGTGTGTGGAAATACGAGAGAGGGTGTCATCGATATGAGCAGTGTATTCTACGGAGAAGGAGATGAGATCTGCTCCAGCTTTTGCAAAGGAATCGATGTGTTGCTTTGGTTTGTTGATGAGGAGATGAACGTCCTTGAGGAGGTCTGTTTTAAGTCCGGCGACGAAGGGTGATCCGACAGTGATGTTGGGCCAGATGTTACCGTCCATGACGTCGAAGTGGAGGAGGTTGACATCGTTCTCCTTGAGGGTTTGGAGGGCGGCGTTTTGGTTGCCCATATCAGCGCTAAGAGTGGCGACGGAGAGTTGTGGGCGAGAACGGATGAGGTCGATTTTTTCGGCGCGTGTCATGTTTAGAAGGAGTTTGGGGTTGGGGAATTGAGGAATACGTTCTGGGCTAAGTTGGGTTAACCCATTGGGGCTGAAAACCCCGGGCCTTTGTTGAAAGACCCAGGGTTTGAAAGTTGGCCTGACAGCTGGAATACCTGAAAGGCACGCCGACTGTCGCGGCGGCTAGCCGGCATTGTAGATTTCGATCGCTTCGGCAGGCTTGGCTCCGTTGTGGACGACTTCCTTGACCGCTCTCATCATGGCGAGAGGTTTGTCGGACTGGAAAACATTGCGGCCCATGTCGACTCCCGAGGCTCCACACTGGATGGCGTTATAGCAAAGTTCGAGAGCTTCGAGCTCAGGGAGTTTCTTGCCTCCAGCGATGACGACTGGGACGGGGCAGGCTGCCACGACGTTTTCGAAGCCTTCGGTGTAGTAAGTCTTGACGATGGATGCTCCGTTCTCGGCACAGACTCGGGAAGCGAGACCGAAGTATCTAGAGTCACGAGTCATGTCTTTGCCGACTGCGGTCACGCCCATGACGGGGATTCCGTATTTGTTGCCGATGTCGACAAGCTTAGAGAAGTTGGCAACTGTTGAAGCTTCGGTGTCGGCGTCGCCGATGGCGAGCATGGCGGCCATAGCCGAAGCATTCATCGAGATTGCATCCTGCTCTGAGATGAGAACATTGTGGTTCATCTCGGTTAGGATCGTAGTGCCCGAATCGGTGCGAAGACAGATTGGCTTTGTGTTCTCGGCGGGGATACTCGTGCGGAGCATGCCACGGCACCCCATGAGGCAGTCGGCTTCTTCGGCAAGGGGAGCAATGTTGAGGTCAATCCGCTCAAGACCGGATGTCGGTCCCATTAGGAATCCGTGGTCAAAAGCAAGCATTACGGTGCGCCCGGACTTGCGGTTGAAGATACGGGACATACGGTTTTTGATGCCCCATGACGCGCTGTTCATTCCCTTGAGGTAGAATGAAGAGGTGTCGGCGGGTGTGTTGAGTCCGAAGTTATCTCCGTCTCTGATGTCGTCTAGGTCAGCCATGGTATTAGTTGATGATAGGTTGGTTTATTGGTTTTAAGAAAATGCTATTTTTTGGTGATTACGAGGTGAATAGGGGCACTAAGATCTTAGTTGTTACGAGTGTCATATTCCCTGAGTCTAGTGGTCTAACTCATTAGTTTTCGAGCTTTTCGATGAGGTAGTTAACCGCGCGTTCTACGAGTGCCTGGTCCTGAGCGGTGACGTCCATTGATTCGACTTCGATGGTGTTGGGAAGTTCCTTTTGCAATGATTCCCAGTAGGCATCATCAAGCTCGGTATTGTAAAGCTCCCCACCTTCAGCGGAATAGCTGGAAACGCCCTTGAGAGGCATTAGAAATAAAGTGTCCTTGCTGGAGTGGGAAAGCTTTTCTCCGATGACCTTTGCGACCCGGCCTTGTTCCTCGGCATTGAGACGCGGCACGAAAACGTAGGGTGAGTGCCAGGTGATTTGATGGTTTTCGTATCCGGCTGGAACTTGATTAGGCTCGTTGACAAGGATGCCTAGGTGTTCGGACCCTCCAGGCACGACAACCTGAGGGAGCCCAAGTTTACCAGCGACGGTGAGCCGTTCGGGGCCTCCAGCACGAAGAACACCCCAGATTCCGTCGGCAATTTCGCCAAGGCCGTAATCGAAGACGGCGTTGATGATTCCTTCTTTCATCATCTGCTCCATAGCATCACCACCTGCTCCGATGGCATGGAAGGTGATAACTTCATAGCCGGCTTCTTCGAAGAGTTTAATGGCGCGCATTGCACCTTGGGTGAGAACCCCAAGGTTAGACATGCCAATGACGCCTTTGGCTTCGCTCTTAGTAATGCATTGCTCGGATTGAGCCATGCCCCAAGCGGCGGCGGCGGCGTTAGCGAGGATCTTGCGGGAAAAGACATTGAGCCCGAGGATGTCGGATACAGCGAACATCATGGTAATGTCCTTAATACCAACAAAAGGAGAGGTGTCTCCGGAAGCAGCAGTGGAAAGCATAACCTTTGGAAAGCCATAAGGAAGGGCTTGGAGAATAGGAGCACAAGTAGATGTTCCTTGCGTGCCACCGAGGGAGACCACGGCGTGGATTTCCCCGGATTCTTGAAGTTCCTTTACAATTTTGGTGGCGCCAGCGACGATAAACGGATTCGATTGTTCCCGGTTAGGTTTGACAAGGAGCTCTGCGAGATTTCCTCCGCCAGCGGAAATTACATCTTGTTTGGTGACGTCGGCAGAGAGTTCGGAATCGCCAACCAGAGAGAGATCAATCAGAAGTGCTTGGCCTCCGAGGGATTCAATTTCGGACCGCATGAAGCCGGCTTCATCGGCTTTGGTATCGAGGGTGGCAAGGATGGCAACCGTTTTCATCGGAACAAGAAATACACAATACTTGGGCGGTCGTCTTGAAGAAAATGCGGTCTTTTTTGAATGAAATCGTCAGATGCGATAGCGGGATCGATAAGAACTAGGGGGTTCTTTCAAAATACGAGAGAACTCGCGGGAGAAGTGAGCTTGGTCTGAGAATCCACAGTGGTGGCTAATTTGGGCAAAAGTCTGGTTCGTGCGTATAACAAGGTGGGAGGCCTCCTGAACTCGTAGATGTCGCAAATATTCCTTGGGCGTCATGTTGAAGCACGCTTTGAACTTTCGAAGGAAGCTGCTTAGGGAGAGATTGGCCTCTTTCGCGAGTTCAGTGATGGCGATGTTGTCCCGATAGTGTTTGTGAAGAAGTTGAAGAGCGGCCCCAAGTTCTTCGTTTTTGCTCAGCGAGGTGGTGCCTTGGTCGAAGGGGCGGGTGATGCCAATGATGCCACAGATTTCGTGATCGGCGTTGCGGAGAGGTTTTTTTGTCGTTGTGGACCAATCGACAAAGCCACTACCGCGCGGTACAAGTTCGACACGATTGATGATGGATTGACCAGATTCCAGAATTCTGAGGTCATCTTGGCGAATGTGTTTGAGGATGTGCTCAGGAATGAAATCATCATCGCGTTTGCCGAGAATGTGAGTGGACTCGAAAATTTCACAGAGCTTTTCGTTGAATGCAACGTAGCGGAGCTCGCGGTCTTTGACGAAGTAGATGAAACCGGGGAGGTCATCGAAGATGGTGGCGAGATGATTCTCAACGCGATTTTTCCGGAAGAATTGGTCGTTCTGCATCGCGATGGTTTCTCTGGCGTTTCGGAAAGGATGCCCCTTAGATTGTTATTTCTGCGCTCTCCAGGCACGAGCAAGTTCTTCAATTGAGCTTCCTGTGTGAGCTTTCCAAAGATTTTCTTCGTATCGTCCGTGGCGAGCGTCGTCGTTTATGAGGGTTACGATATCTTTCTGGTAGTTTCTCGAGATCCAATCGATAAAGTTGGCCGAGATCCGATAACTGGCATCGTGTTTCATTCGGCGAATTTGAGCGGGAGGATAGTGAGCTCCCCTCGATTCTGGTTCGTAGAGGAACCACCGGATGTAATCAGCTAATCCTTCGGTCACCCAACTGGGGGTTTGTCTAGGGTTGGGGTTCAGTCGAGGCGCTAGCCAGTAGTTTTGCACAACGTGGACGAGTTCATGGACGACACAGCCTTTAGCTTCTTTCCTTAGTTGATTTTTGAACCAACGAGCATTCATAGTGATAAATGAACCGGTGGCGTAAGCGGGTATTCCATTGGGGACGTTGTTTTTGAACTGCAATGTCACTTTTTGAGGCGCTTCATAGCCTTTGCTGGGTAGGAGATCGACGATTTTGGGATACCATTCTAAGATGACGGGAGAAAGGTCATCCTTAATCCACTTTTCGTATTGGGGAGAATCGGAGGTATCGACGATAAATGAAAATTTTTTATCCTTTGTTGCAAAGCGGATTACTTTGGCGGGGTTTGCGCTAGGTAGAAAAATGAGTTCCGGACCATCAGCTTCAACGATGTCGATCTCACTGAAAAAGGTGAGACCGAAAGGGGTTTTCTTTTCGGTGGGCTTGAGATCGAAGACGAGGTGGCGGAAACGACCGATGGTTCCTGTGAGGCAGGCGGCATGACGTCCACCCATTGAGCGATTCGGCCTGCGCGTATCAATAGAGGCGAGCTTGACCCAATCTTCATTTTTCAGATCTGCGGCGCCCTTGGGTGGTTCTCCGGATCGTGAAGCATAAAGGTCAAACACCTGAGGTCCCCGGTTTTGGAAGTGGCGGGAGTAAGTTGTGATGCGTTTGAGATCGACGGAATTCTTGAGATCAACGTGAACAAGGCCGCCATTGGAACCTGCAGCAAAGAAAAAGTTTTCGCGTGGTGCATCGTCGTTGGATGGCACTTTTCCATCGTGTAGCGCAGCGATGCCTCCGCTATTCTGATCAATCTTACCGGAAATAATCTTCCATGTGGCCTTTGTGCCAAAGTCATTCGTCGCCGGTGCTTGAATGTCCTTAAAGGTAAAGCCACTCCCGAAGATTTGTTGCTCTGCGGTGGTCTTAATCTCGGCGAAGAGAGCTGAGGATAAGAGGCCAAGACTGAGGGTAACTTTACTTTTCATTTGATCTCAGTTGAAGAGGTTTGGGGGGTGTTCTTTGGCTGCCTTCTAGATTGCCCCCCTTTTCCTGAAGTGATTTGATGATGTTACGTTCTGAAAAAACGAGTTTTGGAAACGCTATCTTGCTTAATTATTGATGAAAATCGAGGAGTTCGATTTCAAAAGTCAATTCGCCGCCAGGTTGGCCGGTTCTGGGGTTTTCTCCATACGCGAGGTTTGCAGGAATCCAGAATCGCCTTTTTTCCCCTTTGGTCATGAGTTGCAGACCTTCGGTCCATCCTTGAATGACCTGATCGAGTGGAAACTCTGCGGGCTTACCGCGCTTGTAGGAGCTGTCGAAAATCTTGCCGTCCTTGGATTTGCCCTCGTAGTGAACTGTGACCGTGCTTAACGAGTTTGGAGTGGGGCCAATCTTGCCGGGACGAAGGAGTTTATGCTTTAAGCCGGTGAAGGTTTTTTGGACACCTGGTGGAAGCGGTATGGCGGGTTTGGCTTCTTTCATGTTTTGGTTGCACGAAATAAACGCGAGGGAGATTACCAATAAGAGAGGTGTAACGGTTTTCATAAATCGGTCCGGGGGGTAATGCTCGCATCACGTTGCGCTGAATCAAGGTTGTAATAATGGTTGGTTTCATATGGGGCTTGTATATTTTTGAGGTATGAAATCCTTAATTCCAGTTTCTTGCTTTGCGATGGTTCTTGCATCCTTCAGTGCGGCAAATCCTTTAAAAGTTTATATTCTTGCCGGGCAGTCTAACATGGAGGGGCACGCGAAGCTCTCCTCGTTTGATCACATCGGGATGGACCCCAAGACAGCTCCAATTTTGAAGGAAATGCGGGGGGCGAGTGGAGAGCCGGTTGAACTTGAAGATGTCTGGATCACCTATCGAACGGGCAAGGAAGAGGATCAACCGGGAATTGGCAAGCTGACTTCGGGATTTGGAGCTCGGAGGGTTTCGACCGAGGACGGTGGCAAAATCGGTCCTGAATTCACCTTTGGAATTTACACTAGAAAATTAGCGAATGAGCCCATCCTGATTATCAAAACAGCCTGGGGTGGAAAGTCGATCAATACAGATTTTCGCCCGCCGAGTGCTGGGTCTTACGAGTTCAATAAAAAGCAGTTGGAGACCTTTAAAAAACAGGGAAAAGATATTGCTAAAATGAAGGCTGAGCGAAACGCTGAAGTCGGACGTTACTTCCGGATGATGATGGAGCACGTGAGATCGGTTCTAGCGGATCCAGGTAAGATTCATCCCGGTTACAATGCCAAGGATGGATATGAGTTGGGTGGATTTGTTTGGTTTCAGGGTTGGAACGATATGGTTGATAGTGGCACCTATCCTGATCGTGGGAAAAAAGGCGGATATGATCAATATAGTGAGGTGATGGCTCATTTTATTCGCGACGTTCGGAGTGAGTTAAACTCGCCTAATTTACCTTTTGTGATCGGTGTGATGGGAGCCGGGGGGCCGACTGATCTTTATGGGCCGAGGCAGCAGCGCTATAAAAACACCCACCAGTATTTTCGAGATTCGATGGCTGCTCCTGCTTCACTTCCGGAGTTTAGAGAGAACGTGACTGCAGTGTTGACTGAGAAGTATTGGGATCCCGAACTTGATGCGGTTGATCAAAAAAGAGGAGAGCTTCGTTCAAAAGAAAAGGAGCTTAAAGAGAGTGGGCTTTCGAAAAAGGAGATCTCAGAGCAACTTAAAAGCATAGAGGATAAGCTCTTCACGGCGCGTGATCGCGAATTGCTAAAAGGGATTACCAATGCTGACTATCATTACAAGGGTTCCGCTAAAATAATGGCCCAGATTGGTAAGGCTTTTGCAGAAGCCTTGGAGGGTTTGAAGAAGTGAAAGGCCTACTGGGGAAGTTTTAGAATTCGGATGCGGTAGTACCCTAAAGCAAGGTCAGTGATATCGGCCTGATTTTGACTTTCGATAATCTCGGTTTGGACTGAGCTCCATTCCTTTAAGTTTGGTGAGTATTCGAGTTGGATTTCTAGATCGGGTCGGCGCGCCTCGAGTGGATAGGTCACTCTAATGTTTTCGCCGGCCCGAAGGATTTTGATGAGTTCTGAGGAGTCACGAACAAGTGGGTTTCGGTCAAAAGCGTATTCAAAAATATTGATAAGACTATCTCGGTCAGGATTATCATCGGCAGATTCTAGATTCCAAAAAGTCTGCCACTCTTCAAAGGATTCAAGTGTGTCGAAGAGTCCGGGCGATGGAGGGCTTGCGAGCCAATTGATGAAATCGTTCCCGTAGGAGTTTTCATCGACCTTACGAAGTGCGAGACCGGTGCCGTCGGCGTCAATGTCCCACGGTTGATTGTTGTCATACTTCACTCGGTCTACGCGAACGAAAGTTGGGGTTCCCCATTTATTTAGCGGGCCGGGTCTCTCCAATTCCACAGTCTCTCCACCATTATTGAGTTTTCCGTCGGCCCATTCTAGAATCACAAGCTCTTTTTCTGGTCGGTAGAGAGATCGGAAGAGGTCGGCGTTTTCGGAGAGGATAATGCGTTGGCTCGGGTTTATCACTAGGTCAGAGCTGATTTGGATCTCGATCCCTTGTTCGATTTTCCAGTCGCGGAGCGGAATAGGTTTGGAGCTTACATTGAGGAGTTCGAGATACTCGACCGTGCCATGATACATAATTTCTGAAATGACAATTGGGCCCAACTTGGGAAGTGAATTGATCGCTCCCGGAGTTGGGATTTCCAGTGGCACAAAGTTGTATGAATCGCTGCTGGGTTTGTAGTGGAAGCCAATCGTCTGACCTTCCAGAGAAGGGCCAAATTCCTCTTTGAAGTGATAATGGGAGAGCTGGTTACTATTGGCAGAAGTGAGGTATATGGTCTCACCGGTCTCACTCAGGGCAAAGCTCTCAAATCGCCCTGGATTATCACTAGCTTCACCAAAGTGAAGATCCTCGGTGAAGGTGAGGAAGCCGCCGGGCGGAATAGTGGTGCCTGAGGGGATGCGAAATTTCATAAGATTCGATTTAGAATCGCTCAGATACCAACCTCCAATTTCAAAAGGGTTATTGGTCCGGTTGTGGAGCTCGATCCAGTCGGATGCATCGCCTGAATTTGCTAGGACTTCGTTGATGACAATGGTTGGTGTTTGGTTGAAGGGGTAGTCATCTGGAGAAAAGCGATAGCGAGCACCTATGTCAGCTCGGGTGCCATCAGGGTCACTCTGATGTTGGGGGTCTCCGGCATTGCGAGCGGGGGACTCCGCTGTGAGCTCGAAATTCAAGGCGTCAGGATCAGCGAAAATTGGATCTCTCAGAAGGTTTTGAGTTCCCAAGAGGGGAGTTGTATCACTTAAGTTGTAAGCCGCCGTGATTGAAGAGAAGGAATCATTTGTAATATTTTGTTCGCAATTCGAAAAGATGGAGTTCGTTACAATTGCGCGACCTCCTCCAGAGCCAAAGTTTTTCTCGTATGCTGCGACCCCTGTTCCACAATTAACAAGGGTGTTCTGATCAACCAAAATGAAGGAATCGGCATCTTTCACTGCGATTCCGAGAGGGCAACCCACGATAAGATTATTCTTCAAAATTATAGTAGAGCCCTGCCCTACGGAAACGCCTTTGTCTGAGCTGTAAAAAATTGAATTACCCTCAATAAGGCAATTTAGGCATGCCTCGCCGATGTCGATGCCATCGCTATTGAAACCTTGGAAGTCGTAGATCCGACAATCTCGGATTACACCATCGATAACCCCATCGTAATCGATGGCGTCCGTATCGGGGGATTGATTGCCGATAAAGGTGCAGCGGAGAGTTTCGGCGCGACCTTGTTTGACATTAAGGCCATCTCCAGTAAGTGGGATGGTAATTAGAGAATCACGTAGAACTATATTACCACCCTGGAAGAAAAGCGGCCCTCGTGATTCGCCAATATCGATAAAATTCATCTCGATATCGGCATCGAGTCCGGAAATCGCGGAAGGATATATAAGAGGGTTTTTTCCTCTGGAGGCGTTTCTTAAGGAAAGGTGATTAAGGATGGAGGGTGTAGTCGTTTTCTCGAATGAAAGGCCACCCCAGATTGCGCCTCGGTCTCCTTTAAATTCTACTTTTTCCTCGCTCGTTCCTTCAACCCTCAAAGTTCCAGAGACACGGAGGTTGATGCCAGACTGAAATTGAAGCGTGACACCAGGTTTGATTGAGAGAGTGGTTCCGGTTGGGACTATTAAGTCCTCGGTGATGATGTAGGGGGAATCCTCAGGATTCAGGGTAAGATCACTTAATAAGGTGCCGCTAAGTTTAGTTGATGAGTCCGGAGAAAAGTGGGCGGTTAGAGTTGTGTCTCCGATAAATTTAAAAACGGTTTTAGCGCCTCCATCGAGGTCGACCCAGCGCTTAAATCTAAACCCAGGCGCCGGAATAGCTTCTATTTCAGTGGGCGTGTCTTCAAAGGCTTTAAAAGTTTGAGCCTCGAGTTTTACGCCTGCGAATCTAAAGCTGCCCTCTCCAGTGGTGGCAAGAGTGAGGTTGGCGAGCGGTCGCTCCACTGTATTGCTTCCGATTTCATCAAGAAATCGTCCTGCTTGAAGGTCAACGAAGTTTTTCATTCGCTCAAGGGAAGCTGTGTAATTTGATTCTGTAGGATTTGACCAACGACTAAGTTGGCGCGGAATTTCCGGTGCGGCGGTAGCGCCTAATTGGTCGATCAGTTTCTTGAGTCTATTAGCGGAAAGGGTTGACGTGAAATGAGCCGCCGCTCTTTGGGCGAGTCGGTTTCTAAAATTGGGGAACTTGCGCATCCGGCTAACAGTGGTTTCTCCTGTCATAAAGCTGGTCACATTAGACCTGCTCGAAGTATTGCCCAAAGTGCGATCCATATCGGGCAAGAGCCAACGCCATTTTCCCCTGCTTCGATTGTCCTGCCATGCTTCGCGGTTTCCTTGCCAGCTCGTGTTGCCACCAAATGTTTCGCAGATTGTGAAGTCGACTAAGCTATCGATATCAATTTCAGATTCGACTACTTCCCATGCTTCTTGGTTTGGTGAGTGGGGTTTGGTAAGGAACCCAAAAAGCTCTCGCCAATCGTCGCTTTTACCATTCTCAATAAATAGGGCATTGCGGTCAAAGCGAATGTGATCGTATTCACCATTGTCTATCCCGTATTCTTGGAAAAACCAGTTTTCATCCCAGCGGTCCCGAATGTTGTAGAGGCCCCAGTAGTTTCCATTGATAAACATGGCAGCAGGTCGGTAGCGGTTTGTCTCAACTTCCATTCGGCCGTCCACGATTGCGTTCCAGATAGCATCGGTAAGATGCGCTTTTCCCCAATCATCTCCCCCTTCTCTGAGTGTGAGAGAGGTGAAGGTTCCAACTCCTGATTCAGGGAAAAGATCGTAGTTCAATGCGTCGTCTCCGTAACGGCCGCGGATTGCAAAGTTTAGGGCCTTCTGCGAGTGAGCTAAGAAGTTGTTTTCGCCCCCAAGACGGAAGCCGCCATTGATGGAGAATCCGTCACTTTCGTCTGCTGGGAAAAATTCTAAATTACCAGGAGCATCGACTCCTTTATGGATGTTGCCGCCGCTTGCATTTCGGTTTCCGTAGATCCCCAATTGAGGATCGAACAAAGTGTTATCAGGGGCAGTGACGGAGATGATAGGTAGACCATCTTCGAAAGATTCTCCGACAAAATAGGTGTGAGTGATGATTTTGCTCGGAACTTTTCCAAGGCCGAAAGTTCGTGCCCTTACTACGGTCGTGCCAGTCAGTTCGATTGGTCCTGTGTAAAGAGCTGAAGTCGGCGTGGGGTTCGCGCCATCTGTGGTAAAGCGGATTTCTTCACCAATCGAGGCGATGCTTAACGTGAGCGGTCGTTCGTAAAGCCCTCCTGCAGGGTTGATTGTTGGGCTGGCGCTGGTCTCCCGAAGTTTTGAAACAATGGGGCTGATATTGGCTTTTCCGGGAGTGGGCTGCGCCATGAAGATCCATGCCTCAGGATTGATGATGGATCTGCCGTAAGAAATATCGTCAACCTGTTGATCGAATGAAATATGGTCTACCAAAGTGAGAGTGGATCCTAATTCGATCTCGAGTGACGCATCAAATCGGAGGGCTGGTGAGGTGGGCTTCGCTAGTGTTGCAAAGGCGGCTATCGTATTCATTCCTTTCCGGAGATGGTCTGGAGCTAGGGTGATTTCCTGGTAACTATTTAATTCGGTGTCGCGAGTTGGGTTGAAGTTGTCTTTGTGGATTTCAGCTCCATTCAAATAGAAGACGACACCGTCGTCAGCTAGGTAAGTTAGAGCAAGTGCTCGAACGTCACCAATTTCCTCCACCGTGAAGTTTTTCCGGAAATAGGTGCCTTGGATTTTACGATTAGCATCTTCCCCAAATGAGGTTTCAGTTTGGAAGGAGTAAATATTTTCATTTTCGGCGAAATATCCAAGGGGAGCTTGTCCTGTTTGCCAGGGTGAGTCATCAAATCCAAGGGCAGTCCAGTTAGGCGGAGGGACGATTCCTTCATCAAGATAGGACCATTGGGTTTTCCCAAAGTTGGAGCCAACTGAGGTTGTGTCCTGATTGTTTGGATCCATTATCTTGATGAGATAATGAAAATCGAAGAAGAGATCATCGCTCCTAGCGTCTGCTTGGTGCACTTCGATTGCCCAAACGTTTTCCCCAGAAATGAGTTGGTCTGCAGAGATGAAAAACTCAAGGCGCCGAGTGTTGGTGAACGGGGTAACTGCCTTGACTGCCGGAGTGTTTTTTGTAATCGGTCCATCAGGTAGGTTGTCCCGCAAAAGTTCTTTTCCATTTAGGTGGATGACAACGGCATCATTAAAGTTACTGGAGAAACTAATGGGCGTAACCTGTCCTCCGGCAGGGACGGACGGCAAGGTGAACTCTTGTCTGAAGTAAGTTGTAATTGGCTTTACCTCTAAATCCGGGCCAAAGCTGATCGGGGTTTCGATATTTGGAGTTTTGGGGTCTCCATGGCCAAAGATTCCGCTCCCCGTCTTCCATGAAGAGTCGTCATATTTTGGGGTCTGCCAGTCGATTAAGGTCCAGGTAAAGGGTTTGTCAAAGTAGGTCCAATTTGAATTTCTTGGGAAGACTTCGGTTCTCTTACGTTGGTCATGGCTGAGAAAAAGCTCTTCGCCGCTTGATGAGAGTTTGAAGTTCGTGTGGTGGAATTGGGTTGTGAATTTTTTTCCGCCAACATAGTTCCGGTTATACTCTTTGCCCTTTGGCTTGTCGTAGCCATCAGCGACAATGACAAGGTGCTCAGACGGGTTGATTGTGGAATTGCGTGGGAAGGGCCATTTTTTGAGGTTTTGAGGGTCGTCGCTAAGGTAGAACCCGTTGAGTGATTCCGGCTTCAAGGAGGTGTTAAAAAGCTCGATCCAGTCTGGGTAATCTTCGAAGTCTTCGGCGTTCGGAAATGACCTGACATTAGAGGCTGCCACTTCGTTGATTCTAATCTCGGCAGCTGTGTTCGACCACAGTGCTACTGCCAAAAAGGCGGAGAGGAACCTCATGTTACAAGTAAACTTCTGTTCGTCGAGCGAGTCAAAGGTGGAATGGCGGATAATAAAAAACGGGCTCCGAATTAGCGGAGCCCGTTTGAGAAATTGTGAGTTAGGAAGGGCTACTTTCCGATCGCGTAGAGGTGGGTTTGGGTCGCGACATAGACGACGCCGTTGGCAACCACTGCGCTGCTATAAATAGGAGCGGGAAACTCAACTGTAGCAAGCGACTTGAGTTCTTTGCCGGCTTTGAGGATATGGAGTTCTCCGTCTTCGGTGCCAAGCCAGACCTTGTTGTCGGCAACTAAAGTGGATCCCCAGATTCGTGACTGAGTTTCGTGTGTCCAATATTGCTTGCCGGTCTTGGCGTCGAAACAGTGAATGTCGCCATCGTATTCCGCAGCGTAAACCAATCCGCCGGCTACACTGACAGTCGAAATCGAGCGTCCGGTGTCCCTGGAGGTCCACTTGGCTTTTCCGTCCGGACCGATGCAGGTGATTTGTCCTACTCCGTCACCATGTTCGGGATCTTGACCGATGATGGCATAAACGAGTCCCTCTGAAATTACGGTCGTTCCAATTACTTCGCTGGGGCCAGCGTAGGTTGCATATTTGATTGGTTTGTCATTCTTTTTACGGTATTCGACCGGGTTGCAATCGTGCCGCCAAAGTTCTTTGAAAATATCGAAGCCTTCGTCATCCTTAACAGGCTTTGGATCGAAGGCATAAGTGTATCCATCGCCGCCACCCCAAACGAT
>Ga0257126_1000370_pt1 | contig 37461 bp, 43 predicted proteins | sample SI060_120mmetaG_FD_190151 | JGI IMG/M metagenome (GOLD analysis project Ga0257126, IMG submission 190151) | Marine microbial communities from Saanich Inlet, British Columbia, Canada - SI060_120m | ecosystem: Environmental > Aquatic > Marine > Inlet | place: Canada: British Columbia | collected... | reverse complement strand
TCGTATATATTATAAATTAAAAAATATAAGGAAATAAATAAATATACTTTTTAAATGAGCACAAAAAAAATTTAGTGAGGGGGGGGGGGCAAAAAAAAAGTTTGAAAAAATGAAAAAAATTTATTTGATTATTATCTATAAGTTGGATTCGCATTTAGTATACCAAATTCAATCCATAAAATGTTTAATAAACAATATGGAGGGTGTGAAACACCAGTTCAAAAGAAGTGATCCGAATGTAATTTGAAAATTAGTAGTGAAAGATTATATTGATGGTTTAGAACCAACGACAGATAATATAAAATATATTAAAAGATGGTGGTATTCGTGATATCAAAAGGCTAATATTATAAAGAGGACATGATTTTTATAATATAGATTTTGTACTTTAACACTTGAATATAAATTCAAAAGTTTGCAATTACATTTTTCCAGATATTGAAGATGGACCCACACAATTTACTAATGATGTTATTTGACACATATTTTTACTATTATTAGAATAAATACATTTATTATAATTATCACTAAAACAAGTATCTGAAATTTTAGATAGTCCAATAGTATTGAGAGGTTTCATGTTAGGATATTTATAATTTCCATCAATATAATTACGATATGTCATGTAAAAATTATGCGAATTTGGTAGTGTAAAATATTCATTATATTTTAAATTTAAAACGTAATAAATCAAAACAATGAATAATAATATAGAATATATCATCTATAATATAGAAATATAAATAATTGATGGCAATTTACCATAAAGTTCTGTACTGGGTTCGAACCAGTGACCTTTTGCGTGTAAAGCAAACGTGATAACCACTACACTAACAGAACAAATGCGATTATAACAGGATTCGAACCTGCGCGGGCAGAGCCCAATGGATTAGCAGTCCATCGCCTTAACCACTCGGCCATATAATCTTCGACATCGGCAGGATTTGAACCTGCGCGGGCATAGCCCAATAGATTTCAAGTCTATCTCCTTAACCACTCGGACACGATGTCTACTACTATAGTAAATATACTTATTTTTAAGTCATTTTTTTATTGATATTTAATGATAATAGTATCATTGAATATTATCAAATTGATTTAAAATATTTTGTTTCAATATTTATAAATGAGTTATATACACGATACATCTGAACCATATGAAATTATAGGCAAGTCTATTCCATTAGATTCGGTGTTAATATTAATATTAATGTTAATTATTTTTGTTCTATAAATTAGATTTATCAATCGCATTTTTCAATATTTTGTTCATTGGTGTATCTGGAATCCATTGAGACCAAGTATCATAATAATTGTGAAATTTTTTGACAAATTCATCATCTTTTTCTAATATATCGTGTTCTAATACTCTTGAAAAAGGTTCAATGTCACAATCATCTACAATACATTCATCTTCAAAAAAAGGTTCTTCTTCTTCATCAGAATCCCAATTAGAATAATCATCCATTGATTGCTGTATATCATCATGTAATGATTTTCGGTTTATAAATTCAAATACTTCATATCTTAATCCATGTACAATATCATCTTTGGTGATACCAGATCGTTTACATATTTTTATATATTTTGAGGCATTTTTTATAGCATTTCCAATAAATAATGATAATAGTATCTCTATATTTTTAAGGTCAATTTCTAATAGGGTATCCGATACAGGGTTATCAAAACCAGTTTTCATAAAACTATAATCACTCATTAATTATTATATTTATAATATTTTATTTATATATGATTATACTATTTATATTAGTTTTAAGTTTATTATTAATTTACTTTTTTTATACAAAAGATGGTACCATTATTGAAAAATCAATCAAATTTACACGTCATAAACCCTACAATAATAACCGAATTACTTATGCGTATACACATAATCTAGATAATGATATAACTTTTAAAAATATTTTTAAAAAACATAAGGTTGATGCTAAATTGGTCTATTTTTACAATAATATGTTTAAAACAATGGATAAATTTGAACTAATTTATGGTATTGATAAAAATACAAATGTTTCAAAAATATATATTACAACTGAATTTAATAATATGATATATGGTGTGGAAAAACGTAATGATAAATATTCAATGCGATATTATAAAGGTGTTGAACATTTTAAAAAATCCGAATTAGATACTTTTATAGGAATTGATAAATCATCATTATTTTACACTTTATTTAATATAAAAGACGAAACAACAGTATATAAAAAATATGATCAAACACACAATTATATATTGAATTCATATCATTTTTCTATAGATTCATATAAAATAAATGATTACAAATCCCAAATAAAATCATTATTATCGAATTATAAGTGTAATATTGAAACTATAGATAAATGGTTAAATACATACAAAAACCATTATATATATTGGATAGGGATTACTAAAAAAGATGATATTGAAATAACTATATATTATCGAAAAGAAAAAGAAACCTAAACTATACTGATGTGGTTTCATTCGGAATCATTACAGATTCTGTATTCGTTAATATGGAATCACTTGAATCATTTTCCATGTTGAAATCAATATTTTTGATTTTTTTGTTATTTATAGTTGTTTTTTTAATATTATGTATATCACTATCATAAATATTACAACTATAATGATTACAATCAAAATCACTTTCCGATAATGTTCTGTAAAATACTATATCTTGTTTTAGTATTCGGGTGGCTAAATCTATACTATCATTGTTATTACAAATACATTTACAAAAATAGCCATGCTTCAACTTTTTCCAAAAACTATTATATTTCATATTTTTATAGGTTTCCATAGCATTTTTACCATAGTTTGGTATCTTATTCCAAGGATATTCGTATGCTGCTAATTCTGGATAATATTTAGAAATAATATAGATGGTTTCTTTCCAATCATTTGGACTAATCAATGGGCGCACCGAAATATAATTTATAATATCTTCTTTGTATAATTTTATAAATTCATCATATGATATTCTATTTTTAACTGGTTCTTTTATAACTGATTTGACATTTCCTTTTAATTTATTAATTTTTAAACTGTATTTGGATAATTCGGATATATGTTCAACATAGTTTTGCTTTTTCATCCATGCTGATATTAATGTGGTTGATAGTGTAAATATAGTTATCAATATATTAACGACTGTTTCCAAATATTGGCTAGTATTATTGTACTGTATTAACGATAATGTCGATGCTAATGCCGATAAGACTATAATTAACCAAGCCCAATAATTCTCTATTTTTCTTAACTTGAATAAATAAAAATGATAAATGAGACAACAATATGACAAATAATCCATCCAATAATTTACCACATTAACATTTTCAGTATCCCACCCTTTATTTGATTCATCCATTACAATTAGTTCTAAGGATTATCTATAAATTACTTATTAATTTATCTTATTAATTTATTTCGTGTATTATAGTATAACATGTATAAAAGTGTAAAATGAGATTGTTGCTAAATTGCTAAATATTAAGTAAATTTGATAATATTACATTATCCACATGATTATAATAGACTAAATCTTATAAGACGTCTATTATATGACATAAATTTACAATATTGAAATAAAATTGATAAAAGGATTTAAATAATAATTAATCATTAAATCTAAATGAACATAGATTATATAAAATCAAATCCAATTGATTTTTCTAAAAATGCCACAACAAAAGAATTAGAAAAAATTATTTCTAAAGCTTCTGAATTATATTATGGTGATGATACTCCAATAATAAGTGATTATATTTACGACTTATTAATAGATGAATTAGAAACCCGTGATTATACAAATCCAGCATTAACCAATATAGGATTTAAAGGAAAGGGTGATAAAGTAAAATTGCCTTATTTTATGGGTAGCATGAACAAAATTAAAACAAAAGATGCTATTAATACATGGATATCTAAATACAATACCAATGATTCATTTGTAATTAGTGATAAATTAGATGGTATATCAGTATTATATACAAATAATACAATGTATACACGGGGTAATGGTGAATATGGTCGAGATATATCAGCATTAATTCCATATTTAAATCTGCCTTCATCAACTAATATGTGTGTGCGTGGTGAATTGATTATTTCGAAAGATAAGTTTGAAAAAAATCGTGGAATATACACATCTGCTAGAAGTATGGTTAATGGATTAACAGCATTAAAAGAAGGTATTGAATTATGTAGTATCTTAGATTTTGTGTTGTTTGAGGTTATTGAACCTAAAATGAAACCTACATCCCAATTTGATTATGCTATAAAAAATGGGTTTAAAACACCAAATACGACACTATCAACATATTCAAATATAATACACTGGAAAAGTGATAATGATAGTTATTTGAAACAGTTATTGGAGAGTCACAAACAAAAGTCATTATATGATATTGATGGTATTATTATTACACATGATAAATTGTATGAACGCACCAAAGGAAATCCTAAAAATAGTATAGCATTTAAATCAAATAATTATGGAAAAATAACAACTGTTAAAGATGTTGAATGGTCTGTATCTAAATATGGTATATTGATTCCAAGAATAAAATTTGATAAAATAGATTTAGGATCTATGGTTGAATATTGTACTGGATTTAGTGGGAAGTATATTTTCAATAATTGTATTGGTCCAGAATCTAAAATAAGAGTCATATTAAGTGGTGATGTTATACCATATATTGTAGAAGTATTGAAAGATACGTATCCTAAAATGCCTAATACAGGTTATACATGGGATAGTAATAAATTACATTGTGTTTCAATACATGCTGATAGCGATTTTGAGAAAAAGAAATTGTTACATTTTATAAAAACAATAAATATAGACTATTTGAGTGTCGGTATAATTAGTAAACTATATGACCATGGTTATACTAAAATTAATGATATACTTTCGATATCTAAATCTGACCTACTGAAAATAGATGGCTTCAAGGAAACATTATCATCTAAAATAGTATCATCAATAAATAGTGTTGTGTCTAAGCCTATTTATTTAGGGTTATTAATGGTTGCTAGTTTAGAATTCAATAGTGGATTTGGTATAAAAAAATTTAGAAAAATATTGAACACATATCCATCGTTGATGGATACTAAAATAACATTAGAACAAATAGTAAATATTGATGGGTTTCAAACAAAATCAGCCCAACAATTTATAGATAATTTTGACAATTTCAAAGTATTTTTAGAATCATTGAATCTAAAATATTATTGTGTGGAAAATGGAACTAAAAAACAATTAAAAAAAAATCCTAAAATAGAACATAAAAACTTTGTTATAACTGGCTTTAGAGATAGTAATCTAATTACTATTATTGAAGAAAATGGTGGGATAATTCAAGGAGATGTAAACATGAAGACACATTATGTGATTGTTAAAGATGAACAAAGTAATTCAAGTAAAGTTAAAAAAGCAACTATTATTGGAATTCCAATTGTAATGAAAGAAGATTTTATTTCTAATTTATAACTATATATGAATACATTTAAAATTGAGTTATTAATTAGTTTTATTGTTGGTGGTATATTACTATCATCAATAACATACATAGTAAAATATATTAGACCAGAAATTGGGGCTCTTGTATGGGCAGCCCCAATCATATTAATACCATCAATAATAATATTGTGGTGTAATAATGTAAAAAATGATAAAATCTGTAATTTTATATATATTGCAATTCCATATTTATTTTTGACAGTCATATGGCAAGTATCTTTTATTTATATTATGAAATATAGTGGATTTTTGAATGATAAATATGGGGTAATTAAAGTCACCATAATTAGTTTAATAATATGGTTTATTTTTGCATTATTATTTTATTATTCTAATATCCATACACATTTAGTTATAAAATAAAAAAGCGACTATTATTTAATTATAAAATCTAATGAATATATTTAGAAGGTCATATCTACAAAATTTCATTACATTTGATTTCATATTGTTCCAACATCCAATTCAACGCATACCGTGTTTCTTGATTGAGAGATACATCTTGTGTCAAAATTTTAATACGTTTTATCTGTATTTCATCATGTGTTTCTACGATTGGTTCATGAGACATCCATGGTACTGGTACTTGTACATGAACTGGTACTGGATCAAGAGAATGAGACCTAGAAGCCAATGGTTCCGATGATAGATTACTTGGTGAATGAGATCTAGAAGCCAATGGTTCCGATGATCGATTACTTGGTGAAGGAGAACTAGAAGCCAATGGTTCCGATGATCGATTACTTGGTACTGGTGATGGAGACCTAGAAACAGTTGATACGTGTGTTTGATGTGATGCGATTTTGATGTTTATTTTATTTTGTATATGTTCTTTAAATTTATATACTCTGTAAGCATTCGAAATTGTATCAATTGCTTTTTTTTTAGTATAATTTTGTGATTCAGTATCAATATAATACCATAGTTCATTTGAAAATTCTTCTCTATTATAATCGCACATTCTCCACAAGGCTTTTCGACTATCTTTTTTCTCATATTGATGCTTATTTTTTTGTGTGTGCATGTAAAAATCAGATACATCTTTTTGGTTGCTTGTTGTATTATAATCTAATTGCGAAGAAACATGAATCTTTTGAAATTTATCTTTAGCAGTTCCTTTTCCACAAGCAACCGCAATTTTTCCAATAGGAATATTTCCAATAATGCTATCGTTTCTACATACTAACATTTTTCCATTAATTTCATTATTTATAGATGTTCCAAAAAATTGTGTTCGATAGTTATCTCGGGAAGTAAGACCTGTTTCACATGGTAATGATGGTTTTTCTGGATTATAATACTCTTTAACTGGTTTCAAGCAGCATAAATGTTGCACAAATTCTAATTCTTCATGATGTTCATCAATACTTATATGTGGTAAATTGTCTTTTGGACCAATAGGTTTAGATGGACAATTTCCACCTCTTTTATGAATATAATAGTATTTGTTATTTTTTTTAATATAAACTAGTTCTTGTTGTGTTTTTTTATTGTATTTAATTCTAACAATAATTCGTTTATTTCCATCCATCCCATTCAAATATTGTTCATTTTCTTGGGAAAACAATGATACAAATACAAGAGGTTTAGTAATATTATTCTTATATTTATAGTCAATATTAATGTCGTTATGAACATTATAAACAATACTAAAATACTTATTTAATTTTAAATCCTTTTCAATTTTGTTTTCAAATTGTTGATCAAGAATTTGTCTCAAGTCTTCAGTCAATCCAACTTTAATAATAGTACCCGACTGATTGTTATTGTATTGTTTAAACAATCCAATTTCTTCAGGCGATGAATCGTATATTGGAAAAGCTTCATCCATTGTAGTGACTTGATTCCAATCAGTCGTTTGGGTATAATAATTATCATCGTCATGTTTAGTAATAATACTATGTTTAGTTTTTTCACTACTACATAATTTCTTTAATGCTGCTTTCGTTCCATATCCGCAAATACCACTTCTACCTTGAGGACCATCCAAATCTTGATTATAAAGCATAAACATTTTGTTGAAATTTGTTACTGTCATTCCCATAGCATTATCTATAATCAGCAATTCATCATGGTTATTCACAACAAACCGTATATTCAATACACGACCACTATGTCGCCAATCGATTGCATTATCAATCAATTCAAGTAAAGCATCAATTTCATCTAATCCAGAATATGATATCATATTGAATGCTCCTACAGCACTAACACCACCAGCAAGAGAAATTGGAGTTCTATTAGACATAATTTTATGTTTTCTTTTAAACATAAAGAAAAAATGTATTCAATTTTATGAACGTCATTAATTTAAATTAATTTTCTCTTTTATTATTTTGATGATTTTTTCTTCTTCGATTTTTTCTTCTTCGATTTTTTCTTCTTCGATGTTTTTTTCTTTGGTGCTTTTTTCTTTGGTGCTTCCAGCTGCCACGGTTCATTTAATACACTATCCACAAATGTACATGGAAATGGAGTACCATACATACCTTGATGATGACTGGCTATATTTACACAAATATACACTTTATTTTGTTCATCATAGTCTGTTATTGTATAACCATATTTATCTGGTGTAGTTTCGGATGGCTTAAATGTTGTCCCAATCAATTTAGTTCCAATACATTCTTTATCCATAATATAATATATCACATTAAAATTGATTCAAGTATTAAATAAAAACAAATGTAAATAAATGTCATACTATGCTATATATGGAAAAGGTCGCAATCCAGATGAAGCCTTTATATATGCTAAAGTAAATGGAATTGGACCTAATACTAACCCATCTTTTTTGAAAAAATCGAATGTAATGTATTTAGAATATAACAATGTAAATACACTACAAGAAAAACTATTTACGTCATATTTAATTCGAAATATAAACCGTAAAAAAACAACGTCTGAATTGAATTCTAAAAAAGATTTAATTCATTATTATGGTAAAGAAAAATTAGATGATATTATAGAAGTGTATGGTAATCCAACAAATGATACTACAATTGGATTTTTAGTAAGTAAGACTAAGGAATATAATATATATAAATTTCTATATTAATAGTATGGATATATCAAAATTTAACATTGATAGTATAAAATCTAATTTAGATATGAATTATATTGTATACGTTGTTTTTGTTTTTATATTTCTAAAATATGGATTAAAAGATTTGAATTTAATATATTTAATATTGATATCGATTGCTATTGTATTTTATATCAAAAATTATATGTGGCAAAATTTAACACAAAAAAATACCACATTAAAAGTTAACGATGAAATAGATAATGTACTAAAACAAATCGAACATTATGACAACAATAACTTATTTCTAAAAATTAAAACAAACTTTAAAAAATTAAATACATTTTTGAAGAAGAAAAACGTATATTTAAACCGTGATGTTCAAGATATTTATTTCTTAAAAGGAAAAATATTAGACTATATTAATACGTTAAATGTAGAGCATAATGATAGAACTATTGATGATGTATATACCACTATTTCATCTATTATAAATAAAAATATCAAGAAATATAAGAAAAAAAACAATGTAAAACATCATTTATTTAGTAATATTTTATAACAAAAATCCATCCCATTTATTTTTATTTAACTTTTTTAATTTTTGCTTTATTTGCCACATTTCTTGTTCAGAAATAGCATCTAATTCTTCTTGTAATATAGTTTGATAGTCAGGACTTTCATTACATTCTATTATACGTTTTATTTCGGTTTCATTTTTAACACTATCATAGCATTGTTGTATCATTGGTTTTAGTTGTGGTTCAAATACATTTGTCCAATCTATAGCACCACGTTGAGCGGTTTGTGAACAATTTTTGTACAACCAATCCATTCCATTTTCATTAATAATAGGATACAGACTCGTTAATGCTTCTTCTATTGTTTCATGGTATGCTTCTAATGGAGAATGTCCATTTTTACGCAATACCTTATATTGTGCTAAAAATGCCGCCTGAATCATGCCCATCAATATACATCGTTCCCCAGTTAAATCACTTATAACCTCTTTTTCAAATGTAGTTTCGAACACATAATTGTTTCCAATAGCAAAGGCTATTGCCATACATTTATTAAATGCCTCATTATAATCATTGTAAACCGCAAATGAAGATGTAAATCCACGACCATTTAAAAAATTATCTCGTACTGTTTTTCCAGAACATTTAGGAGATACCATAATAACATTTACATCATTTGGTGGATCAATATTGGTATATTTCTTGTAATGAATACCAAAACCGTGAGAAAAATATAATGTGTTATTTTTTTTTAAATTAGCTTTAACACTATTCCATTGATCTATTTGGGCGGCATCAGATATTAAATATTTAATAATGGTTCCTTTGTGTGTAGCTTCATCTATGCTAAATAAATTTTTATCTTGAATCCAACCATCATCCACAGCTTTATACCAACTATTTCCATCTTTCCGTAATCCTAAAATAACATTATGTCTATTATCTCGTAAATTAAGAGATTGCGAACGACCTTGAGGACCATATCCTAATACTGAAATAGTATCTTTTTCCAACACCGTTTTACATTTCATTGGACTATATTTTTCTGATAATATTATAGTATCACCTTTGAATGTCTGTGTTGAATAATGTCTTAAAAAAGTAGGTATACGCTTAATAATATTCATATTATAGTAATTGTGTGAATATTTTTTAAATAAAATATTATATATTAATAATGAACTGTAATTTAAAGCCATTTATTATAGTATTAATAATATTAATAATAATAGCATTATCTTTTATAAATCATGAATATTTCACGTCATCTTCGGCTGGTTCAGATGTAGAACCATTAATAACTACACAAGTATGTAATAAAATTAAATCAGTAGATTTGACAAACCATGTAAAAAATAATAATATTCCAAATAATAACTATAATAGTTGGCCGGATGATCCAATTTTTAATTCAGATACCCAATATCATATTCTTAACAATATAAAAAGTTCTATTTAAATATAAATTGTCGTAAATAATCAATGTCTATTACACTAAAGTTAAGAAATGGTACACTTATATTACCAAAAAAATATTTTGAGGATTATTTAGATGTAGATTGGTTTTTTTCAAGTTTAATAAAGTTTGACGAATTAGATGAATATTCGATATGGGAAGATAAAGAGGTGGTATTATCTATATTTGATTCATTAAGATTCAATCGATTGATTATTCATAATAATGTTTCGTATAATTATTTAGAGATGTTGTGTGATATGTGGTGTGCTCCAAAATGGTTATTAACAGAAATAAAGAATGTTCAAAAAAAACATAAGAATACTTTTAAATTTAATAATCATATATTTACATGTATTTCGTGTAATGCTGGATATACACTTTCCGAAAATACAAATACATCATGTAAATCACATAAATATATGTTAACTAAAAATACAAATAAATATGATTGTTGTAATGGTGACCCAGGTTCCCTAGGATGTGTCGTTGGATATCATAAATCTAGTAGTTATGATTTTAAATTTTATTATGATATTTATAATTCTGATAATTAAATATTATTTTCTTTGCGTTTATTATATGAGACATAGTCCTGTAGATAATGTAGATGAATTGAATAATAAAATGAATAATGGAGAAGATTGTTTGATATGGTTTTATGCCGAATGGTGTGGTCATTGTAAAAATATGGAAGAAACATGGGAGAAATTATACAAAAAAAACGCAAATCAATTCAACATGTTCAAAATTAGCGATTCTAATCAACATAAAGTTGATAATAATCTAGGAGCAAAAGTACAAGGATTTCCAACTATAATGGCAGTTTCAAATAAAAAACCATCAAATATTCATAAAGATGAGCGTACATTAGGTTCATTGAATAGTTTTCTAATTAATAATGTAAACCGTAATAATAATAATAATAATATTAATAATAATGTAAATCGTAATAATAATAATAATAATAATAATATTGTGGAATGTCCTAAAGACAAAGTAAAGGAATTGAATGAAAAAATTTCAAATAACGAAGATTGTTTAGTATGGTTTTATGCTGATTGGTGTGGTCATTGTCAAGATATGAAAGATATCTGGAACACATTTTATTCAAAATATTATGAAACTCATAATATATTCAAAATTAGTGATTTAAAAAAAGATGAAGTAATGAATAATTTATCTGAAAATGTAAATGGATATCCAACTATAATGGCTATTTCTAATGGAGAAGAAAAACGATTATTTGAAGGCGACCGAAGTGTTGATAATTTTTCTAAATTTTTAAATGATAATGTTGAACCATGTGAAAATAATTCTGTAGAAAATACATTAAATAATAGACTTAAAAAATCTAGAAAAAATAATGTTCACTCAATGAATTCTGAAAATTTAGTAAAAATGTTAACACCACCAAGGATCAATAATTCAAATAATAATGCTAATAGAATGGTTAAAAAAATGAAATCAAAAACAACAAATAATATGGTCAATCCAATTAATAATAGCGAATTAGAACATATATTAAAATTATTAAAAAAAGGTAACAATAATAATAATCGTGGTAACAATAATAATAACAATAATAATCGTGGTAATAATAATAATAACAATAATAATAACAATAATAATCGTGGTAACAATAATAATCGTGGTAACAACAATAATGATAATATGATAAATTTGACAAAACTATTTAATAATAGTAAAAAAAATTCAGAATTTAATAATCTAGCAAATTTATTACATAACAATGGTAATCCGATTAATTTAGAAGAAGTTAATTTGAATACGGTGGAACCATGTAATAGAAATAACAATACTATAAATAACAGTAATATAAATAATATAAATCGATCATTAAAATCGTTATTAAATACAATTATTAAATTGAAAGAAGAAGAAACTAAATTAAATACAATGAGAAAAAATAGTAAAAAACGTAAACGTGGTAGGGTACCTTACAAAGGTAATGTTGGAAGAAAACGAATAAATCGCACTTTAAAAAGAAAAAGAAAACGAAAAAGAACCTAATTATATTTAGTATTTAATTTTTCTATTTCATGATGATGTGTTTGTGATAAAGAATATAATTCTTCTTGTTTGGCTTGAAGATCATTAATTTGTGATTCAAATAATTCTATATAATCAGTTAATAATTTTTCATTATTATTTGTATCTATTTCAATAATCTCTTTGTACAGATTATTTATTTTTTGCCGTTGAACTATAGTAAATTTTTTTTTAGTAATTGGATTTAATTGATTTAAATTAATACACTCATAAATATCAACCAAATTAAACCAATTATTATCTATTTTTATGAAATAATCATCTATATTTTTATTTAATTTTTTATAATTCATCGGTGATAATTTTTTAAATTTATATTTAATATCTTTATTCATTAACCATATCTCAAATATTAATACAAAAAAATAAACGCATTTATGAAAATTGATTTAAAAATATTATGAATTATAATAGTATAATGCAAATCTTCGTAAAAACACTCACTGGAAAAACAATCACATTGGAAGTAGAACCGAGCGATTCTATTGAAAATGTTAAGGCTAAAATTCAAGACAAGGAAGGTATTCCACCAGACCAACAACGTCTAATTTTTGCTGGAAAACAATTGGAAGATGGTAGGACACTGTCTGATTATAATATTCAGAAAGAAAGTACATTACATTTAGTATTGCGACTTAGAGGATAAATAATAATTTATTATTATATGTTATTGTTGTATTTAAGTTATTATATGTTAGAAGTATCATTTGGGATATTATGGTGGACTAGTAGTAAAGTATACAATGGTATTTCTAATATGAGAGCAATTGATTATCCACAACAAAAAATAAATGATGATTATATTATTATAGATAATGGTGATTTGAGAAATGATATTAAAGAAATTAAAGAATTACTGAAATCTTATAATTAGTTAAATCTGCTATTATGAAACATATAAGATGGATTATCATTTATATTTTTTTTATTTTTTTTTTTTAATGCTACAGAATATATTTCTTTAGATTTTTTAATATATTCTTTTTGTGGAATCATTCGGCTTGATGGCCATGCTAGTCCTAATATAGAGCAAAATTTATGGGTCATTAAATATGTATGAATATGTTTATATATTTCAATTTTTTTTAAATAATATTTATATGGATTATAAAGAATTAAATAATTTACTAAAATCATTAGAAATTTGTGATTCAAAAAAATTGAACTATTCTACTTTAGATAGAGATATAAATTTAAATACTCAAAAATCATTAAATTTAGAAATAAATAATCCTCAAAGACAATATACTGATACACATAAATTGGAAAATACTATGAATGATAAAATTAATAATTATAATTTTGTTCAAACAAAACAATTTTAAGACTTAACAATTTACTCCTTCTTCACATTTTATTATTGTACCACCTTTCAATTTGTATTGACCACATTTCCGCTCACCACCTTTCAAATTATGTTCTTTATTACATTTATAACCACCTTTCAATTTGTATTGACCACATTTCCGCTCACCACCTTTCAAATTATGTTCTTTATTACATTTATAACCACCTTTCAATTTGTATTGACCACATTTCCGCTCGCCACCTTTCAAACTAGATTGATGACTTTGTCTTTTTTGTTGGGACCTGCGAGATTTTTCATGTCTTTTCTTAAGAGAACGTCTGCTTTTCCGTCGACCAGCCTCTTTTTTTGATGAACTAAATAATTGACGCAATGATTTAAAACCCCCGGATTTACGTGAACAAGACTTTGGCATTATACTAATATATTATAAATTAATTTTCAATAATTTGATTTAATATTATTTAATTTTAATAAATTAATTTGCCGTTTTGGATCTTCAAGAAAAATGTAAAAATCGGCAATAAATTCTTCTAATTTTAACATGATTTGGGATTCCCAAAATTCTTCATCAAACGCGATTTTAATTATATTAATATCGTTATTATTATGTTGTTTTAAGACTTCCACTAATTCAGTCGTATTTGATTCCAATAAAAACATATAACAATAGCATTGTATCTTTTCATAATCTCGCACTGTATAAAATAGATTTTTGACGCGATTTTTAATTTCTATTACCGTATTTTCAGGCAACATTATTCCATCAATTTTTCCACCAATTAACCATGTATCCACTTTGTCATATTCATTTTGAATTTGGAATAATTCGGTTTTATAAAATTTGGTATCTTTTAAGACTTTATTATTTGTAGTAGATTCATATAGTTGAATCCCTTTATTTTCATTTTTAACCCCGAAATTTGTATTGGCAAAACTGTTAAATGATTTTTTAAATTCTTCTTTAGATTTAAGATTTAATTTAGAATTCACCGATTTAAGAATAGTTTCTTTATGCTTATTTAATTCACCAACATTGTTAGATTTAAGACAATTTGCTAGTTCTGAACCAATTGTTATATTATTATCTTTAATGATTCTTTTTATAGTATCATAATCGGTTTCATCTTTTTTTAATTTAATTTTTTTAGATTTCATCCTTTCTAAACAATCATCATAACTAGATTTGAAATGTCTTTGCCAATATTTTAGTATAATTTCATCTTTAGTTTTATATGGATTATGCCCAGTTATAACGGCCAAATCTGTGGCACATACCGTAATATTCCGATCCATTAATTAATAATCAATGGTAAGTTCTTAATATATATTCAATAATATGTTAGGAATTAAGGTTAAAGAATAGTTTATAATAAAAAAGTTTAATTTACGTTTTTTTCCAAAATTATTTTCTGTGCTTATAGTATAAAATGGGAGGAGGTTTAATGCAATTAGTCGCTTATGGTGCTCAAGACATCTATCTTACTGGAAATCCACAAATTACTTTCTTTAAAGTAGTCTACAGACGTCACACCAATTTCTCAATGGAGGCTATTGAACAAACTGTTAATGGTACTTCACAAACATCAGACACTGGTAGAGGTAATGGTACTGTTACTATTTCACGAAATGGTGATTTAGTTCATAAAGTATATGTTCGTGTTATAAGTACAGCAGGATCCAATACAAGCGATGGAAATAATGTTGTGGATGAAGTTGAACTCGAAATTGGTGGCCAAAAAATCGACAAACATAATGTTCAATACATGAAAGTAATGAATGAATTAAGCACATCAGAATCTAAAGCAATTGGTCTTAAAGCTCTTACTGGAGGTGTTGGAAATTGGGGTAATGTGGCTGGTGGAGATTCAGGTGTTTCTGTTTGTATGATTCCATTACAGTTTTGGTTTTGCCGAAACCCAGGTCTTGCTTTACCACTTATTGCTCTTCAATACCACGAAGTCAAATTTAAGTTTACCTGGGGGATTACAACAGTCGCATCAAATTGTGCCGTGTTTTGCGACTACATTTACCTTGATACCGATGAACGAAGACGGTTTGCTCAACAATCACATGAATATTTGATTGAACAAGTACAAATCCAAACACAAAATTCCACGCAACAAAGTCAAAAACTTAATTTTAACCACCCAGTTAAAGAGCTTGTATGGACAACTGCTTTGAATGCAATGGGTACACGAACACTTAAATTATCACTTAATGGACATGATAGATTTTCAGGGCAACGCGCTGAATATTTCCAGCTCAGACAGCCATTAGATCACCACACTGCAGTTCCAAGACAAAACTTACCAAGTAGTGCTCAACTAACTAGTAATTTTGTAACAGTTGGTAATAATATATTAGCAGCAGCTATGACATCTGAAGAAGATGTTGCTACTGCTGGTGCAGATGGTAATGTAACTGCTGATGGGAACCTGCAAGTTTCTTTATTTGCAGATAGAGCAGATAATGTAACCACCGCATTTGATGCCACTGCTACAGTTGCTAATACTGGTTATTGTGTAACTGATGGTGTTGGAGCTGCAAATAATTTTATAGTAGGTCGTGTCTACCAAATTACATTTGGAAATGGTAATGACAATGCACTTGGTAATGGACGCACACTTACAGCAACTTTAACAGGAAGATTAGAAGGTACCACCGGCAATGATGCTGCTGCTATTGAAGTTGAAGCAACCACCACTGTCTTATTTTTTGATAAATTATTAGTATCAGCTGCTGCTGTAGTTGCTGATACTGCAATAGCTGCCGGAAGAGTAGTAATAAATGGAATTTCATTATTAACACCTGACTCTAATGTAGCAACCCAAGCCAGAACGTCAACACTCACCTCGAACATTAATGTTTACTCTTTTGCCCTCAAACCAGAAGAACACCAGCCATCAGGAACATGCAATTTCTCCAGAATCGATACCGCCAAATTTGAATTTAGCGGAGGCACAAACCTTGCAGCGGCTGTAGAAAATATATATGCTGTTAACTACAATGTATTACGAATTATGAGTGGTATGGGTGGTCTTGCTTACTCCAACTAAATACTTTTTAGAAAAAGTAAAGCAAAACCAAAGAAATAATATTTTATATAAAAAGTTTTTATTTTATTTATATTTTAATGTACTTTATGAAAAGTATTAATCTTCAAGAAAAGTATTTAATTAATTAGCGTTTTTTTTTTAAATTATTTTCTTTGCTTATAGTATAAAATGGGAGGAGGTTTAATGCAATTAGTCGCTTACGGTGCTCAAGATATTTATCTTACTGGAAATCCACAAATTACTTTTTTCAAAGTCGTTTACAGACGACATACTAATTTCTCTATGGAAGCTATTCAACAAACATGGAATGGTACATCAACAGGAAACACTGCTGCCAGATGTACCGCTACTATTTCACGAAATGGTGATTTAATTCATAAAATGTATTTAGAACTTGACAGTACATTTCTGGCTCAGGCAAATCCAAATGCTCAAAATATAACTGATGTTGAACTTGAAATTGGTGGTCAAAAAATTGATAAACAAACTGGACAATTTATGAATGTATGGTATCATTTAACTGTACCAAATCATTCGGCACATGTTGGTGAATTAGACAATGATACTACAACTGGAACATTATTTCAAAATACAACTGGTATGGCAGGATGCTTTGGTGATGCTGATGGTGCCTGTAAAACATTTGTTCCCCTTAATTTCTGGTTTTGTAGAAATCCAGGACTTGCATTACCATTAATTGCATTACAGTATCATGAAGTTAAAGTAATTTTAAATCATGATTTTAATGCTGGTACTGCACTAAATACTGGAAATAATTTATGGGTTGATTACATTTACCTTGATACTGATGAAAGACGTAGATTCGCTCAACAATCTCATGAATACCTTATTGAACAAGTCCAAGAAACATCAGTTGCGGCCGGTGGGACATCAGAACTTAACTTTAACCATCCAGTTAAAGAATTAATTTGGTGTGTTAATGCCACTGATGGAACATTAGCACAAATTGGATCTAATGCCGCAACGTATCAATTAAAACTTAATGGTCATGATAGATTTGCTGCTCGTGACTGGAGATATTTTTCAAGAGTTCAAGTTCATCAACATCATAGTGGTCCAGGTGGTCTTACCGCTGCTGCTCCTGCTGCACAGGGTGCTTCTAGTGATGGTATTGGTGTGTATTCTTTTGCTCTTAAACCAGAAGAACACCAACCATCTGGAACATGCAATTTCTCACGAATTGATAATGCCCAGTTAGTTCAATCAGAATTTGGTACTGCTACTAGAGTTTATGCTATCAACTACAATGTATTACGAATCATGAGTGGTATGGGTGGTCTTGCATACTCCAACTAAGCTTTTTAAAATTTTATTTGTATATACTTTTCTCTAAAGATAATTATATTTTCTTATACTTGTTTCTAAAAGTATATTAATTAATTTACGTTTTTTCACAAAATTATTTTCTTTGCTTATAGTATAAAATGGGAGGAGGTTTAATGCAATTAGTCGCTTACGGTGCTCAAGATATTTATCTTACTGGAAATCCACAAATTACTTTCTTCAAAGTAGTTTATAGAAGACACACTAACTTCTCTATGGAATCTATTCAACAAACATGGAATGGTACATCAACAGGCGTAACTGCTGCCAGATGTACTGCTACTATTTCACGAAATGGTGATTTAATTCATAAAATGTATTTGGAGATAGATGGTACACCAGCAGATGATACAGCAAATGCTAATGCCGCAGTAATTATTGATGTTGAACTTGAAATTGGAGGTCAAAAAATTGATAAACAAACTGGACAATTTATGAATGTTTTAGCACATTTAACTCAACCTAATCCTAGTGGACACGTTGGACAAGTAGATGGCAATTCTGTAAACGGAACTTCATTTCAAAATATGTCACATATGGGTGGTGCTTTTACAGACTCTGAAACTGCAATGAAAACGTTTGTTCCATTACAATTTTGGTTTTGTAAAAATCCAGGTCTTGCTCTCCCACTTATTGCTCTCCAATATCACGAAGTAAAAATTATCTTAAATCATAATTTTGGTGTAACTGGTACAAATGGAGCAGTTTATGGCACCGTAGGGGCCACTGGCAACAATTTATGGGTTGATTACATTTACCTTGATACTGATGAAAGACGTAGATTCGCTCAACAATCTCATGAATACCTTATTGAACAAGTCCAAGAAACATCAGTTACTCGCGCCGTAACATCAGAACTTAACTTTAACCATCCAGTTAAAGAATTAATTTGGTGTGTTAATGCCACTGATGGAACATTAGAACCAATTGGATCTGCTGCCGCAACGTATCAATTAAAACTTAATGGTCATGATAGATTTGCTGCTCGTGACTGGAGATATTTTTCAAGAGTTCAAGTTCAGCAACATCATAGTGGTCCGGGCGGTCTTACTGCTGCTGATAATTCACAAGGTGCTTTTAATGACGGTATTGGCGTGTATTCTTTTGCTCTTAAACCAGAAGAACACCAACCATCTGGAACATGCAATTTCTCACGAATTGATAATGCCCAGTTAGTTCAAACAGAAAATGCTACTGCTACTATAGTTTATGCTATCAACTACAATGTATTACGAATCATGAGCGGTATGGGTGGCCTTGCATACTCCAACTAAGTTTTTTAAGAAAAAATTTTAGCAAAAAAAATAATGCTTTTTAAGAAAAAAAGCTTTAGCAAATTAAAATCAAAAAAACTTTATGAACGTTTTTATTTCATTTATTTATTTATTAAAATTATAGAAAGTTAATTATACTTTGATAATGCACCTCCAGGGTCGAATTTACTACCCGATGCAATCAATAATAATTTAGACGCACCCAATATTGAACCATTTTTTACAGATCTTTTGATTATTTCTAATAATTGGTTATGGTGACATTCGCATAACATATATTTGTTTATTGTTGGACCATATTTATACATTTTTTTAGTTTTCAAACATCCATAAAATGGTTGTTTAGCAGAACCTCCACGACCATCGCATTTTATTCTATTTTTTTTGTATGCTTTACTACTCTTACATTTTTCCAATTTAGCAACATCGCTATGTAATTTTATTCCATCACTTTTAATAATAAAATTTTCCATAATTTTGGTGACCAATGGTTCAGACCATTCATGTAGAGGAATATGTAAACATTTTTTACCACCATTGCATAAAAATGGACAACACGCACGATAATCTTCGGTTCTTATTTTTTCGCTAATCGCTTCACATTTATTGTTCATTATAATTACATTAGATTTTATTTAAAGAAAAACAACTATTAATTATTTAGAATGGAAAAATTCGATAATAGCACTATAGAATACCATGAATTTGAAGACAATGAATCACCAAATGAATCGTTATACATGTCAGTAGAAGAAGTACCAAATACATTTAGGTCCATTCAATTAGATGAATCAATCATTCACAATACGCATGATATATGGAAACCTAATTTCAATAACTCATGGAATTTTGCCCAACCAAGACTAAACAAAAAATCGTATTATGATACTGAAAAAATTAGTGATAGTATAGATGAATCAAATGATTTAATCCAAAAACATATCGGAAAAATAAGTGAGCGCAAATCAACATTAAGAAATGTCAATACTATCCCAACAATGTTAGAAACAAACGCATCAAAAATGAGAAATAAACAACTTTCTTTAAGACTACAACTTATTAGTAAATATGCTTTCCATATTGTATTTATATTATTATTAATAGTATTTATTATAGTTCTTATCGTCATTTTAGTAAAATCATAATATTTGAAAAAATTGATAAAGTTTTTTTTTATGTTGAAAAAGAAAGATGTGTCGTAAAACAAAGTTCGGCGAAATAGCATATCAACATGCTTTAAATTCTACTATGAATTTTAGACATGGTGCTATTATAACAAAAGGATCAAAAATTATTGTATCGGGACATAATCATAATCGTAGTACTATACTTGGACAAATACACACAAGCGTCCATGCTGAAATTGCCGTTGCGAGCAAATTAATAAATCAACGTATTAGAAAAAAAACAAGCAATAAATACGGATACAAAAACCATCTAAAAAAATATATTATTTGGGTGGTGCGCGCCCCTCAAGCAGTGAGCGTCAGCGAACTGAATCAAAAGTTTAAGAATTCATTGCCATGTAGATTGTGTGTTAATAAATTGTTGGAATTGGGATTTAGTAAGATAGGATATTCGAATACAAATGGTGATATGGTCGTAACACATTTAAATAAAATCAATACAACTATGTATTCATCGTCACAACGAATATATGGTCAATATTTTAAGTATTAAGTTATAATTTAGCTTGTATTCTACTTTCACGCCGTTCGACATCCATATACAATCCATCCAAAAAACCTAACGTAAATGTATTGTACTCTGTCACTGTTTCTTTTTTTGTTAAAGAAAATCTGTATGATTTTAGTAAATATAGTAGTATAATTCGCATTTCAATTTGCGAAAAGTTTTTTCCGATACAGTCTCTTGGTCCATATGTAAATGGACTAAATCTGGGAGTTGATGGATTGTATGTATTTATAACACTATTTTCCCATAGTTCATCATCTTCAAATTCACGGTCTGGATTAAATGTATTTACATCATCCCCCCATAAATCAGGATTTCTATGTCGTGACCAATTCGGTATCTGTATGTATGTTCCTTTAGGCAATTTAATATGCTTACCATTTTTTCCAACAACATAATCATCTTTTATTAATTCTCTAAAGGTTCCATTCGGAATTGGAGACCATAACCGTAAGGTTTCCATAATACATTTAGTTAAATATGGTAACCCTTTGAAATCGTTGTATTCTATATTTTTATTTTTTTGGGTCATCCAAAATAAATCTATTTCATGGTGTAATTTAGATTGACAACTTTTATTTTTACATAGTTCATACAATAGCCATGATAATGTGTTTCCAGTTGTATCATGTCCAGCAAACGAAAAAATAATAATATTACCAAACAATTCCTTTTTATCTACACTCAAATCAAAGACTTTACTTAATGGTCCATTCCATTGATCCATATTGTCAACCATTTCTTTAAAATAGGTTTGTGTAAATGTGGGTCTATTTTCCCCACTAAATACTTTTCTAATATTTTTATTTGTTTTAAGCTGGAAATCATCCGTCACACCAAACATACCCAATTGTAATTGGGCCATAGTTTCATTCAATAAAAAATCATTCATATTAACACTTTTAGAACCAGATTCACACAATTCCCACAATAAATCCACACAGTACTTCGCGCGTTTAACCGAAATTGGAAGCAATCTTACAAGTTCGGTATGAACACTAAATGCTGGTTGATATTGTGACCGCTGATTTTTCCAGTCATCTACACATGTAGTAGAAATAATGCTGTTAAATAAAATATGATCTAAATGTGGCATTTTTTTAACGTGTTTAGATGATAATCTTTCAGCGTCATCTATATTATTAACTATTATTAAATCTGTTATATTATTTTTATTCACATATGGTAAAATTATATTTGTATTCAAATTTCCATATTTGTCTTGATATATGGGTATTAATCTATGATACAAGCCTTTTTTTTCATAGTCTTTCATTGTTTGAAATGTATTATGTAGCCCATTTTTCTGAGCTGGCGATACAATGTGAGTATTTAAATAAATACTCCTATTATCTATCATGTATTAATTATACTATATAAAATGTTTAAATAAGGATTAAAATTGATTGTTAATATCTTTTTGTATGAATTATAAATAAAATGGCATACATGTACACTGGAACAACTACCTTGAAAGGAGACATTGAACCATTTAGACAATGGTATATTAAATCAGTTCAAAATGGAACAACCGGGCACAATTTTGCCAACTCATTTGTCCCATTATCATGTAATTGTAACTATGCTAAACAATCCGAATGGGGTGTAGAATCAGATTTCAATATTTATGTATATGATGGATTAGATGAAGACGATACAGAATTTTCATTCACATTTAAAAGCGTTAAAAAATCACCATACAATTTATGGAAACATCTTGAAACAAACTATACTATTACTGTTGAAGAATATGGTTATCCTGATGAAGAAACTGCGTTTTATAAATATTTGAATGGACACTATATTACTAAAAATTATATGACTACATTTATAAAAAAATTTGATTATCCTGGAGAATTTCAACCTTCCAAAAAATCATTAAAAAATACACAACTATATAATGTTGAATTTGAAGAATGGTTAAATGATGAATGGCATGAACTTTACGAAGAATGGATTCTAAATACATTTGAAAACGATAATGATTGGGTAAATGTTGTATTAACATAACTGAAATAATTATATTATATATATTATATTATAGTATGATAAAATTAATATTAATTGTATTTTTATTTTTTTTAGTTTATGTATCAGTATATATAGTGAAACGAGAATCGTTCAAGTTAAATAAAGTAGACCCTTGTAATGATTTTTTATCAAATAAAGATTATTTAGTACATATGATACCACATCACCAAGTTGCCATAGATATGTGCAATTTAATGATTCCGATTTCTGAAAGCAAAACAATGCAACATATTTATAGAAACATAATATTTAATCAAAATATAGAAATTACACTAATGGAAAATGTCTTAAAAAATATACCAAAAATATCAAACGAATACAATACACTATATAGAGATAGTACTTTTAAAACCTCATTATCTTTTAACAGTATGTCAAAACCAAAAAATTATTATTGTGACCCTTTATTCTTTGAACCTAATAATCATAGCGCACATATGAATCATATGAAACATACCGATAAAAGTTTTTTAGAACATATGATTCCTCACCACCAAGTTGCTATAGTAATGAGTGAAAGATTATTAAAACATACTAATAATACACATATGCTACGTATATGTTACGAAATAATTACAGCTCAACGATATGAAATATTACAAATGAATTATATATTAGAGTATTTGAACACTAATAACTTAGAATTTTTACCTCTTTATTTTTAAATATTTACATATTTAAATATTTAAATAATAGTAGGTTCAATACGAGTGTGGGTTGATAGATCCATATCCCATATTCTATTATAATAATAAACATTTGTAGATACAAGTTCATTTGGAAAAATCCATTCGTATCTATCAGGACCATATTCTAAAATTTTATAAAACATACTAATATGAGGAATAATAGGCGAATCTTTCGTTAGTGACCCAGACTTAGTGTATTTTTGTTTTTTATTTACCCATTGTGTTAATCGTTTTCTCAACAAAACACGTTGTATTCCTTTTTTGATACAATGTTCTTTTGTACCATCCCATTTAATACTCATCTTTTCTTCATTTGTAGCATCTGATACATATCTGTTTTCTTTTGCCCATTCGCATAATCTCTCTATATCTATACCAGATTTTGGATATTTTGGATACTTTACTTTATAGTAATAGTCATGATTGTGTATTTCTTCAACCAATGTTTCTTCATCCCAATCACCAAATATATCAGGATTAGATATTCGATCCTTCAATAAATTTTTGGTGTATCCAAGTTTCAAAATAATATATGGAATGTGTATAATCGTCATTGTAATATTTTTACTTTATTATCAATATTTAAATCAATTTTAATGTGTATAATAATCTTCACAATCATCCAAAAAGGATACAATATACTAATATTCCAATTATTTTTTATATTATATTATATTAGTATATGAATACTATTTGTCCCCCAGGATGTATTCCAAGTAAAAGTAGTAAAAGTAGTAAAAGTAGTAAATGTCCTAAAGATAAAATTGTTAATCCAAAAACAGGTAGATGTGTTAGTATAAATGGTACTATAGGAAAATCATTAGTACAAACTAAAAAAGTTAAACTTAATAATTCAAATAATCAAAGTAAAACAACAAAATCATTAGAGAAAGACAAAAAAGTATTAAATGTTACGGATCCGTTAGATAAAATATATAGAAATGTAAGTGATATGGGTAGGGTAAGTGAACTTAATCCTAATAAACATTTAATTGAATTATCAAGCAAAATCGGCGAATTTATTGATGTATATTCGGTGTCTAATAATACTAAACCACTTGCCGCATTAGATTTTTCTGCCTATGGTAGAAAAAAATTTAAAAAATTAAATGTATCACTTATAAATAAAGTTATAGAATATTGTAATTTTAAAGGTATTCAAATGATTCATAATACTAAAATAGGCGGGAGTTATTTAAAATCGATATGTTTCTTACCACATAATTATAAAAATGCCTTAAAATTAATGGCATTATTATGGTATCCAAATTTAATTTATAAATCAATGACAGATATACAATTTGAAATAGGTATTGGATTACTGTTAGGTTATACTATAGATAATATTATATATTTTATCTATACAAAATATAAGACAGTTATTACAAAAAAAGATGTATTATTTATGAAAAAAATAATACATAAAGTAAACATATCATTAGAAGAGTTACAAGGCACTTATAAAATTGTACATTATACCAATATAAAATCTATATAGGTATTATAAATAGATTTAATCGATAACTAATGTATTAGAATATGAATGTAGTGATAATTTATATATTTCATACACAATTCTAGCATTTATTTCTGGATTTAACTTACACATACCATTCCATGGCTTTTCAATTGGATATTTAGACCAAATAAAATCAGGATGACATTCGCTAATCCATTTTTCAGTTTGTTCACAAATCTGTCCATTTTTATCCCGTACTGTATTAACATATCCCCATAAATTTTGGGTTTGGTCGGGATAACCATTGCTATTTATTTTAAAATTATAATAGTCAGTTTTCCCTTTATCTGGAGCAATATGTCGTAATGGACATGTTTTATATTTATTTACGGATACAGAATCATATGGATAATTCCATACAGATTTACCTTTATCAATATCCATAACAAATGGAAAATCATTTTTACACATCATTTTCAACATATTCAACAATTCTAATGGATATGGTTCTTCGCTTGATAGATTTGTATTATTTCTAACACCAAAAAATAAGGACATATTTGGTTTGATTGATTCTTTACATGCTATAACAATTAATTGTTCTATATCTTTTGGAGAAAATGTAACAAATTGTTTCTTATGTTTAACAACCACATCATATTTTGGATGTGAATACAATGAAGACATAATAGACGCATAGTTACAAAATCCAGCCCAATTTCTATCTATTCTAGTTGAATCTTTAGATATATAATGATGGTCCCTTTGATACTGTACCGACTTGGCGTTAAACAAGTGGTCATATTTGTACAAGGCATTTCCTTTAGCATACAAATTATTAGACATATCATTTTCATTTGATTCACACATTGGCCACCAATGATAATATTCGGTTTTTTGACATGCGGTCCAATTCAATACACTACTTTCAACACCTGGATTTATTTTATTTTTAATACAACTATTTCCCATAGTTATTAAAGTAAAAAAGTCTTTATATATTTTAAATTAACTCTAATCTATCAATTGGAATTTTATTAACACTAAATACACGTGTTGGTGTTTCGATTGTTTCAATATCCATTCTTGATTTGAGTGTATTAAACCCCCGAGACATATATCTTGGAGCAAATCCCCATGGATATTTTTTAAGTTCACATTTAGTAGCCCAATGTGAAGTAGTATCATTATTTTTGTAAGCATCGAGTCTATTTTGGTATATACTAGTGGACCTATTTATTTTTGGTTGATATGAAATATATGCGGTTAATCTGTTAAATTCTATTTTTTTATCTTTAGCCATTCCTTCATTGGCGTGTATCAATTTAGAATTCCACAATGTAATACAATTTGCTGGAATAATCAATTTTCGCACATTTTCTAGATGTGGTTCATCGGTTGGACATACAAACCAATCTTTTTTATGTTCTACTTTCGGCTTATATGTTTTGTGTGATTTTGGAACAACAACAAATCCAGCATCTTTTTCAGACTGTACTGGTAGAAAATTGTAAGAACTTTGAATAGAATACAATGTTGTTTTAGGATTTTGATCAATATGTAGCCATGATTTTGATTTTTGACTGCTAGAAACAAACATCGAAAATCCGTCCATACTAACGACTAAATCTTCACAATCATACACCTTTTTAAATATAGTCTTTATGTAACTATTAATCCGCAAATTCCACATTGCGTCTGATTGACCAAATCCATTAAATAAAGCCATTCCTTTTCCAAACATCAATGGGCAATTCTCTATAGTAAATGTATTTTTATCTTCAAAATCTAACTTTGGTGATACAACCGTTAGATCCGTTTTGAATAGATTAAACGCATGAATTTTTTCATCATTTGTCAATACATTTTTGATAACTACAAATCCATTTTCATCTAAATAGTGTTTCCAATTGTCATCCTCATCTTTATCAAACAACGGTGGTTTTAATGGTGTTGTCATTTATTTAAGGTGTAATTTAAATTAAAAAAATCAATTTTCTTCAATCATACAGTAACATTAAATTTTTGTTTTATGATTGACACAGTTATACTAAATATTATTATTATTAATACTATTGTACATATAGCACACCATAAACTATTGTTTTGTTTTTTGGTGCTAATCAATGGTTGATAAAGTATTGATATTTTAGTTTCCATATTAGATTATATAGTTAAATATCTTTTAAATAGTATTAATCAAACTATCATAGTCGGCATTAACTCTGTCTCTACAATACTTGTATTTTGGATTGTATTTACATTCTAAAAACCAATCTCCTAATGTGTTAGCATATTTTTTTTTATACAGTTCCATCCATTCAAAATACATTATTTTGCTCCCTTCAAAATATGTTTCTATAAAACTATATATTGGGTTGTTTTCATAATATAAATAATGTAAATTATCAGGTAATGTTGGTAAATTATCTAAGTTATTATCTTGACAATACAAATATTTTAAATCCTTTGGTAAATTTGGCAAATTAGTCAATTTATTATTATTACAATATATAATTCGTATATATTTAGTTAAAGGTGGTAGTTTAATCAAATTATTTTCTTCTGTATACAACCATATTAGATACGTTGATAATTTTGGTAGTTCTACTAATTTATTGTTACTACAATTTAAATACTCTAAGCTAGATGGCAATTCTGGAAGAATATATAAATTATTGTTGTTACATTTTAATGTTTTAAGACCTAATGGCAATGTTGGTAATGTTTTCAAATTGTTATGAGAACAATCCATGTCTATAATATCATCATAATATTTGTGTTGTAAAAGTTCAGTAAAATCCTCAAAAAATTTTTTTTGACCTGCAAATCCACATCCACTATCAAAAGATATAGTAATCATTTAAATGATTGATTGTACACATAATTATAAATAAATAAATATCAATTTTATGATTATGTTTGTTAAACTTTTTTCTAAAATATTATATTTTTTGTTAAACTTTTTTCTAAAATATTATATTTTTTGTTAAACTTTTTTCTAAAAAGTTTTACATATCACAATGTCCAGGGTATCTTGGATATGGTATTACATCTTTTATGTTATAAATACCAGTAATATACATAATTAATCGTTCAAATCCTAATCCAAATCCACCGTGTGGAACACTACCATATTTCCGTAAATCTAAGTACCATGGAATAGAAATACCTAGGTTATCCATTTTATCTTTTAGTACATCATAATCATCTTCACGCATTGATCCTCCAACAAGTTCCCCTATATTTGGAACCAATATATCCATTGCTTGAACGGTTGGAATAATTTCATCTATACCATCAATAATATCTTCACATACAGTTGGTTTCATATAAAATGATTTAATTTTTGCTGGAAAATCAGTTACAACCAATGGTCCACCAACTTTTGATGTCATATACTTTTCATGTTCAGAATCTAAATCATAATCTAATGGTAACAATTTATCATATGTCCCAACTGGACCTTCAAATATATGTTTTCCACGCGCTATTTTTTTGAATTTTTTATGTTCTAATGTTGGATCTCTAATAATAGCCAATCCACATTCAATATCATTATTAATGCGTTGAATAACTTCTTTGTATGTCATTCTGGTAAATGGTGTATTTACAAGTTTTTCCAATTCTTCTTTTAATTCAGGTTGATAATGTTTTGTGAAAAACTCTATTTCCGAATTACATTCGTATAAACAGGTTTTGACACAAAACCGGACATAATCTTCGGCTATATCTATTAAACTTTTGAAATCAATAAAACACAATTCTGGTTCAATCATCCAAAATTCAGACAAATGTCGTGTTGTATGCGAATCTTCCGCTCTAAAAGTTGGTCCAAATGTATAAATATCACTTAGACCACATGCATATGTTTCGCCATGTAATTGTCCTGATACAGTTAATGATGTTGTTTTTCCAAAAAATGGTGTTTCATTTCCTGGTTGACCAAGCATATTTGATACTTCGAATGTTTCGCCGGCCCCTTCGCAATCATTCCCAGTAAATATAGGAGTATGGACATATTTTACACCATTTTGTTTGAAAAATGTGTGTGTAGCAAACGACACTGTGTCCCTAATACGTGCAACCGATGCTATTGTTTTTGTTCTAATACGCAAATGTGGATATTGTCTAATATAATCTAGTTTTAATTTGCTTTTTGCAATCGGATATGATGTTGTATCTACTTTTCCAAGAATTTTTAATGAACTACATTTTAATTCAATAGTTTGTCCTTTTGCTGGACTTTCAACAATTTTACCACTTACGCTTATTGAAACACCCTTTGTACCATCATTATAAATAGTATCAAAGTTGTTTGATTCTGGTTCTTCCGAGTTTAAAATAATTTGTAAGGACTGACAACAACTCCCATCATTCATACTTATAAAAGCTAAGCCATTTTTTTGTTGAACTCTAATTGTTTCTATCCATCCACATACTTTAACATCTTTATCAATGTAATCACTATGATTATCAAATAATTGTGACAATACTAACCGACTTCTTTTAAACATTAATAAAAAAAAGTACATTACGTTTAAATCAATTTTCTAAATGATGTATTCTACTATCAAGTTCCTTTTGTGTTATTTAAAAATTGTTCTACAGACGTTCCATGAACAGAACATACAAAGCCATATTTAATATTTGGTTCAGCTAATTTACAACACCATTCAATACAATTATGACATGTTTTAGGAAATGGTATTGATACTCCAGAAACATTATCATCAATTATACAACAACCACAATATAGCGTACCATTTAATTTTTTAAAATGTGGCCCAGGATTTCTCATTAATCTTTTAGAGGTTTGAGTTAATTTAATACTACATTTTGGTTGACTATGCCCTGGTTCACCACACCACCCACAAGTTCTTACCTTTTTTTTAGGTATCATGTGTTTAACTAACTCAATATTTTCTGGACTGTTTGGTATTGTCCAATAATTGTTTTTACTATCCCATTTACCACCTATTACCTTTAGTTGTTCTTTAAAATTATAGGTTTTACCAATAACGTGTAACATCAAGTTGTCAATTTGGTATGAAACCATATCAATGAATGTATATTCATACAATTAATTTAAAAATAAAAAAAAGAGAAAAATCAATTTTATTCTATACTATTTAGAATTATTATTTATAGAATTCTAATATTTATTCGTAAAAGTTATTTTCATTATAATGCTCCATAGCACTTTCATACTCTTCTTTCGCCTTTGCCGAGAGTTTAACATATTTATCTTTGTTTTTACATTCTGACCACAATTTACCAAGAGTTTTCATCACATCTGCCATTTTAAATTCTGGATTTTCTTTTCTTACCTTTGGACGATGTTCATCACAAAAATACAAGAATGATGATTTTGGTCGTTTAGGCATCAGTGGATCCTTTTGTTTTTTAATCTTCAATTTAGATCCCATAATTTTGACAATCACTTCGTCAGCCTTGTCAGACATACCTACTTCAGCCAAAGCACGTTTGATGGCCTTTTCAACCGCATCATAAAGAAGATTGTTCATATCTGCTACTTTGTTTTGATAATAATTGCTTGCCATTGTTATATATAGTGTACTGTTATGTTTAAATGATTAATTAAACAAACATATTCAATTTTTATAAATACAGATTTTTATACAAAACATAACGAATTTTTATTAAATATAGTAATGGAAGAATTACGAATAAAGAAAAAATATTAGATAATTGGCGAGGATTAGCAAGAGCTAAAATATTGAAACATAAACAAATAGTAGAGAAGGGTAAACTAACGGAATATGGTGGATAACACGGTTAATTAAATAATTTTGATTAAATAATTTTTGATTTAAGAATTATTACTATTGTAAATATATGAATGTTTTGGATCCATTAGAATTAAAATATAGAAATGTATGTGACATTGGATTAATTTCAGAAAAAAAAATAGATACAAACTTGTTAGAATTATCATGTCTTATTGGAGAGTTTAGTGATGTATATAGTGTAGCGAATAATAATAAAGAATTAGCAGCACTCGATTTTTCATCATATGGAAAACGAAAACTAAAAAAATTAGACTTAGAGTTAATAAATAAGGTAATAGATTTTTGTAATGAAAAAGGGTTAGAAATGCTTCACAACAAACAATCCGGAGGGATGTATCTTAAAACTATTTTTTTCCTTCCGCATAATTATAATAAAGCATTAAAACTAATGAAACTATTATGGATTCCTATACATACTATATCCATTATAAATCACAAAATATTGATTGGATTATTATTAGGATACGATCATGATAATATAATATACTATTTAGACAAAAATTATAATATCAAAATAACGAGGGAAGATATTAAAAAAGGAGACATTATATTGAATAATATAAAGGTTTCATATGAAGAATTACAAAAAAGTATAAATGTAGTCCATAGTACATCTATTAAAAGGTTGTAGTTTCAAATCTGTCAAGGTTTATCTTATCACTACAATTTCGTCTTGCTTATGATTCCATTTTAGTACAACTTATCTTTGACCTATTTTTTTGGATTAATTATATGTTTTATATAAAAACTTTCTTTTAGACCGCATTATAATATTAACAAATATTAATTAAATTAATATTTACGTTTCTTGGTACCACCCCCATTTTTAGAATTGGAATTACTACTTCGTTTTTTAGATTTACTTTTTTTTTTTTTGTATTTCCTCTTTAGTTCATCTTTATCAAACCATATCAAACTTTTTACACCTAATTTAGGTTCATAAGAACCAATAGGGTCCCCTGGAGGATTACCCATATTTATTTGTTCAGAATAATATAATAATCCTGGTTTTCTATCATCATCACTTTCTTTTAATTTGAATTCTATTTGTTGTTTGAATAAAGATAATGTAATTGAAGTATATTCTACTTCTTTTTTCTCAATTCTACGTACTCTTTCAGAATCAACATGATCATCTCTAATATTTGGATGATATGAATAATTATTTGATGTTACACTTGATGGATACGACATACATGTGAAATCGTTATCAGGTGACTTTGTTTCATTCAAATTAACATTACAATCTATAGATGCTTCTTTAATAAGTTGTAATAAGTGTTTCATAACATCTAATTTTTTATGGGAAATATCAAATAAAACTTGATCAGACGTTTTTCCACCTTTATCATCTCTTATTGTAATATCAGATGCTAAATCTGTATCAGAAATAATTGATAAATATGTAAATATTTCAACAGTTCTATCTTTTTCAGGCAATTGTGAATGGGATTTGACTCTAACAGCCCGTCCTTTTACTTGTTCGGTTCTTACTGGGTTCCAATATGGCTCTACTATATGTACTTGTCTAACATTTTGTAAATCTATACCTTCTGCACCAGTTTTAGTTGTCATCAAAATACTAATTATTTGTCCACGTTTATTTCCTTCTTTATCGCCATCTTCATCTAGTTTATTGTAAGATTCCATTTGTCCTCGAATTGTAGGTGGAAGTAAATCAAATTGATTATTATATATTTTTCTAATAATATCACTTTCTAATTCATCGCCTCCCCAAAAAGCATATTTTGGTTTATCTTTATCATCGTCATATTCAAATATTTGGATATATTCGCCAAACTCATTTTTCTCTAACTTAAATTCGGCATAACCATTTGCCTTCAATATAATCTTTAATATAGCGATTCCTTCTAATGTTTTGTATTCAGTATAAATAAAAGATAATCCCCCACCTATATCATCTAAACTTTTTATTCTTTTTAATATTTCATTGTATTTTGGTGAATATTTTAATAGTTGTTCTTCTTCTTCCATAGTAAATAAATTTTCTTTATCAGCATCTAATTCAATTAATGCTTTTTCTTTAGCACTTTCATAATCTGGTTCATCTGATTCTAAACGATCTGCTGGTTCAACTGGTTCTGGGACATGACCTTCTAATGCTTCCTCATCGTCGGCAACATCTATTTCACGCTCTTGTACTACATCATCTTCATCTAATGGATTGTCTGTTTTATCTAAAATAGTTGAAGGATATGGTCGTGGTATAGATTCTGGAAATACAAAACTACAGTGCATGCGTGAATATGCGCGATAACTTGATTTTTTATCTTCAAATAAATTAATACCATCCGATAATGATGCTGATGAATCTGATTTTTTAGGTTTGGTTTTCTTTCCAGATACGGTTTTACTTTTATCTTGGTCGATTTCGGCTTTTCTAACTTCACTATAAGCCAAAAATTGATAATTACTCATTGGAACTTCTATAACTTCATCGGTGGTAACAGTTGGTAACAGTTCTTTATCTTCTGTTCTAAAATAAGACACCAATCCTAATATACGTGATTTAAATAATTCAGTATTTTTTAATTTATTTCTACCTTCATCATAAAATTTAGTCATAAATTCATTATCATCATCTGGTAATGCCGTATATCTTGTTGGAATCATTTTTACATTATAATTATATTCTTTAAACTTAGATTCCATAGAATTTTTGAACGCATCATTTGTTATACGGTTCAAATCAGATTTAACAACACCACCCTCAGTATTTATAAAACCATATGGTGGCCTTACTAAATTAATAACATTATCACTTTTTTTAGGTATAATTAGGTCAACCAATTCATTTTCTTTTAAATGTTCAATAACACTATCAAATGGTAGTGAATTTGACATTGGTCTTAATATAAATTGGAAATTAATTATGTTTCCACGCAACAAATTGAATAATTGTCCAATTTCAAATAAATTATTGATCATCGGTGTTCCAGATAGAAAAACCAGTTTAGCATCAATCGCATCCATTAATAATTTCTTTAGTCCAGCACCTCTAACACCAGGAGTAGTTTTTGATATAGCATTTGTTAGATTATGTACTTCATCAAATATAATTAATTTATTATCAAAAAATCTTTCCTCAAACATAATTCTTAAACGGTCTCGTGTCAATCCATTCAAATGTTCAAAATGATATTTATTATCAATCATAAATTCGATTTGTTTATCTATTGACGATTGTGCCTCTTCCGATAATGTATCATAATTATGTCTAGTACTTGGTTCAAAATCAATTAACCAAGCGCCACCATGTTTAACAATACATTGATCTGTAACACCAATCTTTTTAGCGTATGTCATCATATTAATATTACTTTTATCGAAGAATTCCCAATGTTGTGCTTTCTTAAAATATTCATATCCACATTGCATCAAATTGACCTTAAAATTTTTAACTAAACTTTTATTTAATACAATAACAATATCTCTTTCACTTCTAAATCCTTCGGCAATAGCAATTGATGCACATGTTTTACCAACACCCAAACCGTGAAATAATAATAATCCCCTATATGGACTATCAACTTGTAAATAATCGCGTACTAATTTTTGATGTTTAAATAATTCAAATTTATCACCACCACTACTTTTACTCATTGAATTCTTTTCAGCATTGTACAATCTGTAATGTTTCGCAAACCATTTTGGAAATGTTTGTTTATTTGGAAGTGTCCATACCTTATGAGTAAGTGTATCTGTTTTAGGTACATAATATTTTGAATCAATCGATTTTATATCAAACTTTGGTATTAATTTAAATTTAGGTTTTTTTTTTGATGATTTAGTCGGTATTTTAACATTTGTAGCCATAGTGTTACTTTCTAATACACGTTTTTTAGATGAATTATTCATGGTTACTTTTTTTTCTTTTTTTTTGGATTGGTTTTTAATATTTGACAATACCGAAGGGCCATACAATGCACCCGTTGGACTGTAATTTTGTATTTTGTTTCTATATGGTTTCTTACCAGATAATTTCTTACCAGATGGTTTCTTACTAGATGGTTTCTTTTTAGATTTAGCACTATTATCACAAAACGCATATTTCAATAATTTTCCATTTTTATCTACTTCTGTTGCACAGAAGTCATATCCACTTTTAGAATCATTTACACATTCATTGTGAACCTTTTTCTTAAACGTAAAAGGAAAAATACAATTTCCATCTCCAATAGACATACCAGAGTTAGATAATTTGTTTCCAGTTTTTGGATGTTTTAATGTTGCTTTCATATAATATTATCATATATTTAATTTAATAGTATATTCTAATTTAATTTTAATTTAATTAATGTATCTTTACATGCGTATTGTTCTGCCTTCTTTTTAGATTTTCCAATACCAGTTCCTATAATATTTGATTTATTATCTAGTACATTCACTGTATACAATCTATCATTTAACCCACCATCTACAGACGCCTCGCTAAAATTTATTGATGTATGGTATGTTTCACTAAAATATTTGTTAAGTTGTTCTTTATAATTGTTATTTTTAATAATTAATTCGGAAAAATCAACATGTTCTTCAATAACATGTATGATAAATTTTTCACATATCTGGAATCCTATTCCAGAGTAAAAATTATCTAAAAGATTATAATTATCAATTTCATTAAAATCTAAAAACATAGCACCAACAAAAGCCTCAAACATATCCTCTAATATATGTTGTGATGTACGACCATTACATTTATCCTCAATATGCCTGGACATTATAGCAAACGGTCCGAAATTCAATTTTTCTGCTAAAAATCCTAACATTTCACCATTAACCAATTTAGTTCTCATTTTAGTCAAAAACCCTTCATTTTCATCTGGAAATCTTTCATATAAGTATTTCGCTACGACTATACTTACTACAGCATCCCCTAAAAACTCTAATCTTTCATAATCGTTCTCCATTAATTCTAATGCTCCCTCAGGTTTGGATGCTAATACCACATTTTCACCTATTTCTGATGGGTCCTTTTTAGTGTAAGAACTGTGAACAAAAGCCATTTGATATAATTTAGAACTATGAATTGTATCAGTTATATCATACTCTTGTAGAATTTTGTGTATATCATTTACCGATATTAATTTATTGTTAAAATTGTATGGATTTACAATTACCTTTATTTCTTCCATTTATATTCAATTAAAGGTAAATATATTTTAAATCAATTTTATTTATATAACTTTTTGATTTCATTTTTTTTGGTATCAATCTCTTGTAAAATTTTAAAATGACGTATCAATTCTAAAACATGTGTATTTTGTTTAATTTCATTAATAGATACTTCAAGATTATCTTTATTTTGTAATATAAAGATTGATTCTTCTTCTAAATAGTCGATTACTTTATTTAGTGGTGTCGTCGTATCAAAATCATCATTTATTTTTTTTAGCATTTTATACATATATTTTTCATTAATATCATTATACATCACATTAATTTCGGTTTCTAAAATTAATATTTTTTCTTTAGTTATTTCATTTATCTTCGTAAAATCAAATACATTATTATTTATATTAAACATAGTATTAAAATAAGTTTTGACTCTATAATATAATTCATATAATACACTTAACATATAATAATAATATTTATTTATATTTAATGGATATATTCCAAAAAATTAATTCTTTAAATAAACCAGAATATACTGTAACAGAATTAACTGATCATTTTAAAGAATATGGTATATTTACATTAATATTTATAATATCATTTATTTCATTAATACCTACCCCACTAGGACCAATATTGACTCCATTTGGGTTATCGATAACAAGCGCAATTTTTGCTGTATTTATAGGTTTATTATCGGTACAATTGTTGTTCCGAATCAAAACACCATATTTACCAGAATTTATTAAAAATAAAAAGATAAATGTTACATTCTTAAAATCTAAAAAGGCTATGAAATATAAATCATATTTAGAAAAAATAAAAGTTGTATTCAAATCTCGGATATCAAATCTTATAAATCCAATGTCAATAATAGTAACAAGTTTAATATTTATACTATTAAGCCTTATTATGATGATTCCCATTGTATTAACAAATTTTATACCAGGTTTAATGATTACGTTGGTATCATTAGCATTATTATTGAATGATGGATTATTATTTATCGTATGTTTAATTATATCTGTAATAATTATAGTGTTATACTAT
>Ga0257126_1000368_pt1 | contig 37616 bp, 37 predicted proteins | sample SI060_120mmetaG_FD_190151 | JGI IMG/M metagenome (GOLD analysis project Ga0257126, IMG submission 190151) | Marine microbial communities from Saanich Inlet, British Columbia, Canada - SI060_120m | ecosystem: Environmental > Aquatic > Marine > Inlet | place: Canada: British Columbia | collected... | reverse complement strand
CAAAAAAAAAAAATATATTAAAAAGTTCCAAAAATTATTTAAAATCATTTTTTAGTAAAAAAAAAAACAACCAAAATTGGGATTTTAATAATTTAAATAATAAGATTAGTCTTGGAAATCCAACTTATGAACATCAAATCCAACCACTAACCACCGCAGAATGTGGATTTTATACTGTAATGAATTTACTACGTATAAAACTACCAAAGGATTTTATGGATTCTGTAGCCGCACAAATTTTACATGATACTGAAAAAAATATTGAAAAAGACATTTCAAAAGAAAAACAAAATGAATTAAACAAAATTACGAAAAATAATAGAAATTATGATACAAATAGGTTTCAAAAACTAAAAAAAAAACTAAATAAAAAATATACAAAAATAAAAAAATCGAGAAAGAAGTCGGCAAAAAAAGGTATACTACCTGGATTATATAGAAAAAACTACGACCAAGAAACAATAATGAAAACATTAGAATTTTTCGGATTTAATTTTGATAAATTCTATTTTATGGATGATTATATTAATATTAAAGAAAGAAACCCTATTAGTTCAAATGCACAAAAATGGTTAAAATCAAACTCGGCAACGAATCTTGGTGTAATAAATATAGAAAATTATATTGAGAATGCTTTTGGAATAATAATAAATACTACTGGTAGAGCACCTGCATGGGTTCCTGGTTCTTCTGGTAACCATTGGTTATCTATTAAAAAGGAGGATGGTGAATATTATTTATTAGATTCAGCTAAGTTTGGTAAAGGAAGACAAAAAAAAACCTATAATGAATTTATATCATATATTAAAGATCAAATTAGTAGGGGATCACACTTTTTTATAGTTACAAAAAAACAAAATAAATTAAACACACCATTTAATTCTAAAGTAACACATTCATTAACTTTAAATAATACTAGTAAGTTTACAAATAATGAATTTACCAAGGTTAAATTAAACACACCAACCGAACCCAATTTTAATAACCCCAATAATTTGCATCAACCATCACCTTTTTCAAGCGTAAAACAATCAAGTCCATATACATCAATATCAACTGGCCTAAACGCACCAGATATTAGTGTGCCTAGTCTTAGTGCACCTGGTCTAAACGAAGCTATATCCTTAAATGCACATTATGATAATATAAATTTACAACAAAAAACAGATGAACAAAATTTTAATGCAGCATCTATTGGATATACTGCGTTTAATGAAAAAAAATTACCAAAATCAAACACCGCTTTAAACCCAACCGTAAAATTGACAGAAGAAGAAGAATTTAATAATTTAAGTATTGGTTTAGATGCATTTAATAAAAACCCATTTAAAACATAAACCATCTAAACTTACTTAAATATACTATTAGATAGTTAAATAATACATTATGCTAATTTTTTTTTTTGCTCTTATAAATTTATCAAATTCAATACCATATGATTTAGACACATTTTGTGATTTTAATAATAAAAATACGTGTTTAGATAATTTTATTTGTAGTTGGTGTAATATCTCGAAAACAATAAATAATACAGAATATTATATTCAAGAATGTAGATATAATGAAAATATATGCAGTAGTAATTTTAATAAGTCTTCTATGTGCACATATCAAAAATATAACGGGTTTTCGTGCAATTTTTATAAAACACTTATGTTTTGTTCAATCATATTTGTATTAATAACATCATCATATGTAATTATATTTTCACTAGTAAAAAACGTTTCATTAGAAAATCGTGATAGATTTTGTGAATTTTCATTATTCGTTTTACTAATTATTAATATTCCAGCATTTATACTTTGGACTTCATATTCACATTACTTAGGATACTATATCCTTTCCCTTATATTTGTTTCATTTGTTGCATGTTGCACTAATAGCACAAAAAGTTATATACACTACCGAAAAACACATGTGGTAGGTTATGAACCTATCAATAGTTAATAAAAAAACGTATACTTAAAGATTTTTTATTTATTAAATATTAATTGTCTATGATTTTACAAGAAAAATTTATTAATTATTTTTCGGTTAATAATTCTATTTATGGATCTATTTTTTCAAAAGATTTGTTTAATATTAAATTAGATATACCGAATGTTCAAAGAATTACAGATGATACTAAAATTATAGATATAATAAAATATCAATGTAACTATTTTAAAAACATGGGTGTATTTAATATTATTGGAGTAATCAATATTCATTATTGTAGAGAAAATAATACATATTATTTAACAGATGGACAACACCGTTTTCAAGCATTTAAACAAATGTTTGAAAAAATGGGACATAACATTGCAATTCCAATTGAATGTGTAAATGTTGATAGCTATAATGAATTAAAAAAAAACTTTGATATTATAAATAAAAATACACCACTACCAGAATTTCCCGATAAAATCGATAAAAATATACCAGAAATGTGTTCAGTATATTTTAAAAATAAGTATCCAAGTATCTGGTCAAAAAGTTCACGTGCAAGAAGACCGCATTTATATTTTAACTTTTTCCAAGAAACATTGGGTTTTTTGACTCTCAAATTAAAAATAAATAATAATGAACAATTAATAAGTATTATTGAAAACTATAATAATAAATTATCTCAATGGGATATTGAACAATTTCCAGATAAAAAGAATTTAAAAGAAAATATAATTCAAAAATGCAAAGATACAAACTTTTATTTAGGACTATATAAACATTCTTCTGACAACTATGGATACAAATGGTGCCAAGAAATTATAAGATTGGAAACCGGTGTATTAATTAAAGATCCAAAAAAACCAAGAAAGAATAAAATACCAAAATGTATTAAAAATAATAGTTGGGATAAATATATTGGAAAAAATAATGGTGAATCATTGTGTATATGTTGTAATACAAATACAATTGATTCAAAGAATTTTATCGGGGGTCATATAATATCTGAAAAAAATGGAGGAGAAATTAATATTGATAATATTATACCAATATGTAGTGAATGCAATTCGTCAATGGGATATACAAATATGGATGAATTTATAAAAAAATTCTATCCTCAAAATTTGAGTAATTTTAATTCTAAAAAATATACATTACCTAATAAAACTGATAAATCATGGAGTTTATTTGGATAGATATAAATATAGATATAACATAAATTATTTAAGAAGAAAAAATTGAAACTTTTCAACAACACACTTTTAAGAAAAGAATTATGATTAATACAATCAGAAAACTTATAAACTTCTACCCAAAATCTCAACAAATTCATCTAGGAAGATGGGCAATAAAAAAAAATGTGGATGAATGTAATAAATATATGATTCATTTACATGCAGAACCAGGGTATATTGATCCTTTTAGACAACTGTCAGAGAAGTATATAAATTTGGAAGAAAATGCAAACTTAAAACAATAATAAATACTCGTTAATGTCTTAATATTCATCCAAATATTATTAAGCTAATTATTGCTTTAGATTAAATCAAAGAATCTAAATCAATTGATGTTAGCTGTCCATCAAAACTTAAATCTATTTCGTCACCAATATCAGGTTCACTATTTTCATTATTTAGTTGATTTGAAAAATCATTTAAATTTTCGTTTAAAGACTCTTTAATATTAACAATTTTTATTTCAGCATCATTACCTTCTGCTTTTTTTTCTGGAACATCAAAAGTAAAAATATCTGATTTAGCATCCTTGCCTTCTGCTTTTTTTTCTGGAACATCAAAAGTAAAAACATCTGATTTAGCATCCTTGCCTTCTGCTTTTTTTTCTGGAACATCAAAAGTAAAAACATCTGATTCTGTATTTACTTTTTCTACGTCTAGATCTAATGGCGATGTTTCATCTGGTATTTTTGTATCAAAAGTGAATTCTTTAGCTTTTGGTGAATTATAGATTGAAGATGTTTTTTCAAATAATCCGGTTCTTGTTTGAAATTCTTCTTCAGTTTCTCCTTCTTTTGGTGGACCATAGTCAGGTGATGGTGATTTTGGAATATAATCTTGTCCTGCATCATAATCATATGTCGGTGATTTTGGAATATAATCTTTTCCTGCATCATAATCATATGTCGGTGATTTTGGAATATAATCTTGTCCTGCATCATATGTTGGTGATTTTGGAATATAATCTTGTCCTGCATCATAATCATATGTCGGTGATTTTGGAATATAATCTTGTCCTGCATCATATGTTGGTGATTTTGTTAAATAGTTACCATAACCATAGCCACCATAATCAGTTGTTCCAAAAGATGAAAAATTGTCAGAGAACAAATCAACTTGTATTTTTTCACCATCTAAAACTTCACCGTTTAATTTACTAACAGCTTCATTTGCTTCTTCTGAACTCTTATAAACAATAGCGGCTTGATCAAACATATAACTTTGATTTGCAATCTTTATATCAAATATTGTTCCTACACTTTCAAATAATGTTATTAAATCACCTTCAGAAACTGAATTTTTTATATATTTTATCATAACTTTATTACCATATGTTTTCTTAACATATTTATCAACATTCTTTTCGCTCTTTGAAATAATCTTAGTCTTTTTCTTTTTATTTTGTAAAATAAAATTTCTCTTATCAAAATCTTGTAACATAAACTTTTGTGCTTCTTCTCCAACATTAATCTTTTCATAATCTGGTATATTCTTTGGAATTAAACGCATTGATATTCCCATCGCCAAGCATTCCTGCATCAATAGATTAGTATTATATGGAACATTTACTTTTACTATTTCAGCATTTTCACTATTTTTACTTATTAATTTAATATCATTATAATCTACATTATATTTTAAGGGTCCATCACTGGACATACAAATATACTTATTATCATTATCATTAGCAACACTTAATAATCCACTCTTATCACTAATATGAAAAGAATATGCATCAGACCTTTCAAACATAGTTTCCTTCAAAAATTGCAATGCTCCATGTGATAATATTGCATCACGTTCCATCTCTCCGATTCTTAATCCACCACCAGCTGCTCTACCAGAAGGCGGTTGCTTTGTTTTCAATGACACTTTACCTTTATCTCTGGAATTAATCTTATCTTTTACCATATGCTTAAGTCTTTGATAATATGTGGGACCTATAAATATTTTAGTAGACATTTGCTTACCATTTATACCACTATATAATATTTCGTCTCCGTGACGACTATATCCTTGTTTTTCAAGAAGATCAAATATAATATCATTATCAAAACTAGTAAATGGTGTTCCATCACAGAAAAATCCAGCATTTGATGCACATTTACCAGTTATACTTTCTATTAGTTGTCCTATAGTCATTCTACTTGGTATAGCATGTGGATTAATAATAATATCTGGAGTTATACCATCCTTTGTATATGGCATATCTTCTTGTTTTAAAATCATTCCTATAACACCTTTTTGTCCATGACGACTTGCAAACTTATCACCAAATATAGGATCTCTTTTTGTGCAAATTCTAACTCTACACATTTGATGACTATCAGTATTATAATAATCACTAAATACTTTATCTACTACACCAACCCCGTCTTGTTTAACAACAACACTAGAATCAATAACCTTTTTCCGAGAACCTCTACCAAATGCTGAAAATCTTGAAATTAATACATCATTATCAAATACATACGACCCTTCTTTTGCAAAACAAGTATTTTCAACTTTTCCATAATTAAATGTCTTATTTTTCATAATCTTCTCATTTATTTCGTCATCTTCGTTATTTGGGTCATAAAAAAATTCTTCTACTTCACCTCTAGTGTCTACCATCTCTTTTGAATCATAAGTTTTAAAATAACACGAATTGAACAATCCTCTTTCTACAGCTGACTTATTTATAATAACAGAGTCATCCTGATTATATCCACTATATGATGCTATTGCTACAATTGCATTTATACCTGTTGGTAAATAATCTGTAGATGTATATTTAGAAATTCTTGTATTTAATAATGGCTTTTGTGGATAATGTAAAACATGAGCAGATGTATCAAATCTATTCCTAAAATTACTTGTATAAATCCCAACAGATTGTTTTGATTGACCAGTTCCATATACATTTCTCGGGGCTTGACTTGTATTAACAAATGGTATACTAAAACCTAAAATACCCATAATTAAAGATGGATGCATTTCGCAATGAGAATAAATCATATTTTCGTCCTTTTCATTTATATTATTTAAAAGCATTGAATTGTTAATTTCATCTGTATCAACATATTCTAACACACCTCTTGTTTTAATTAATGATTTTGATAACTCATTATAATCTACTCTACCAGATTCTGGACAATTATATTCACAACTATAATAGTCTTTAATTTCTTTCTTTCCTGAAAAACCAAATAACAAATTTGTCCAATCTATCTTGCCTGATTTTAAATTTTCAACCATTGAATTATTTACTAATAAATTGTTATCTTCTAAATGATATAAAGGTCTACAACATCTTCCCCCATCTGTAAGTATTTGAATTTCCATAGACTTAATATCCCATGAAATACTAGTAAATATATTTATTAATCCATTTTGTCTATGAAGTTTAAGTATTTTAACTAATAAATTTGGATCTTCATGAACACCTAACCATTTACCATTTATTAATACTTTAGTCTTATTGAATAAATCTTTGACAACAATATTTTCATTACGAATCATACCAATTTCATTCAATAATTTAATTATTGGTTCTGGACTACAACCAAATGTAATATGACCTGTAATTGTTAAATGTTTCTTTATACCAATATTACCTCCATCTGGTGTTTCTACAGGACAAATTATACCATACTGTGTTCCATGTAACTTTCTTTGACCCATCATAATCATGTCACCAGGTGTATTAATTCTTCTTAATTGTGATATAGAACCTACATATGATAACCTATTTAATGTTTGAATCAATCCCTTTTTGTTCAAAATCTTTCCTATTTTAAATGATTTATTAAAACTTCCTTCAATTACATTATAATTAAATATTTTTTTCAAATTATCAACGTTTACAATATTAGAATAATTATCATCTTGATATTGACTTGCATTAAATCTATATTCTGTATCTATTGCAATTCTTGTATCTCTTTGAAATTGTTTATATGATTCTCTAAATAATGATGCAAGCAAAAAACCAGATAAATCAACACGTTTAAACATAAATGAGTCTCTGTCTGTTTCTAAATCAATACCAAATTTTACATTCAATAATTTATGAACAACATATCCAAGATAAAAAGCCTTTTGTTGAAATTCATTCCCAATATGAGGAAAAACATCGGTTTGAATAATATCTATACAATGTGATGAAGTATTGCCTAGAGTTAAATTTGATAAATACTTTATAGCTAATTCTTGACTATAAATTAATCCAGAATTTTCAATAGTAGGTCTTAAATATTCAATATATAATTTTGACTTATCATCATCCAAATTATACAATATATATTGAAGTATTTCTTTATCACTTTCAATACCTAAAGCCCTAAATAAAATAAATAATGGAATTTGTTTTTTTATGCTAGGTAGTCTAACTGTCAAAACATCATGAATCTTACTAATATTAACAACAGTTGTTCTCGCATATTTGAATGAATCTGAGGGGATAGATTTAATTTGTGCGGAAAAACTATATAAGTCATCCATAGATTTTACAATATACAACTTATTTTCAGCTTTCCTCTCATGTGAAACAATAACTTTTTCTTGTCCATCAATAACAAAATATCCTCCTTGATCAAATGGACACTCGCCCATTTGTTTTCTCATTTCAAAAGATGCATTATTTAAAACACATAATTTAGATTGAAGCATAATTGGTATTTTACCTATATTAACCTTTTCAAATGTTTTAGTTATCTTTTTTTGTTCTTTTCCAATCTCATTTATTATATAATCGATAACAATATCACAAAAAATATGCGACGAATAAGATAAATTTCTAACACGTGCTTCATTTGGATACATTTGTTTTTTTACATTAAATTCACCCTCATTCTTAAAAATTATAGGCTTACCTATAAATACTCTCGAACTATCATATCCACCATAATAAATACGTGTTTCATATTTGTATTTTTTTGTTTCTGGGTTTAATTCTTTATAAAGTATTTGAGGATTGTATTGATTAAATGTTAGTGGGATCTTATTAATCACAAAATCATTAAATGAATCTAAATGATGCTTTGTTAAAAAATTTTTATTTGATGTAAAATAATTATCTATTATATTCCAAGTATTATTTTCATAATCAAAATCCATAATATAATATTAATAAATATTATTTTAAATAGAAACCAACTCAAAAAATTAATTAGATAAATCAACAAAATTCATTATAATTCCTATTAATGCTACTAATAACCCAACAAAAAATAAACGCTCGTCCTTTGATAAGATTTTAGTTATTTCCTTAAAATAAAATATATATATTCCAAATTTACTATCATTATCCGGACAGTCTACTGCACATCTTCTATTAAATAATCCGATCATATCATTGATAATATCTGTTATTTTAGAACTGAAATTCTTCAATATGTATTCAATTGATAAATCCTTCAATATTACTAACTCTTTTTCATCATCACAACCTTCATCTAAATCTTTTGGCATTATCTTATATTCTTCTTCTTGTTCTTCTTTTTCTAATTGTTCTTTGTAGTCTTTGCATTTTTCAGCTAATTCAATCGAAAATATATCATCTTCAGTCTTTGTGAATTTATTTATAGCCCTAATTATTTTTTCTTTTACATCATATTTTGAAAAATAAGTAATATTATCCCAATAAGGTTGATTTAAATCAACCGATTTTAATATAATTAATTCCCAATTAACTTCCATTTCATCATAATTTAGTAATATTTCATCAAATACTTTAAAATAATCAAATAACACCATAATACTATTTAAATCCTTTGTCAATACCTTATTTGCATCATTATAATTATATAAAGTCTCTCTTATCATTACATTATTTCTAAGTTCATCTGTTAAACCTAAAATCTTTAGTATATCATAATATTTGTCATTGAATGTCTTCTCATTTAAGTAATATTCTAAACCGTAAAATATATAAGTTTCAATATCACCATTCTTTAATAAATATTTTTTTGCCGCAATATCACACAATGCATAAATTTTATGAACATTTATTAATTCTATAATTTTGTCTATTTCTAAACAATATACTAAATATAACTCTGAAAATCCTCTAAGCTTTTTATAATTGTTATTGTTACATTGTAAATAATTCGGTCTCCCATTACCGTCTATACATGTAATTTTTTCAAGTAAATTATTATATATTACATTCTCAGACTTATTTAGTATATTTATTGCCAAATCAAATAAATTATTTATTTTATATTCAACTAAAATTTTTTCTATATTCTCTTTATTTTTATCAATATAATCATTTTCTAATAATGAATTTAAAACAAAAAATGTATTTTGATAATCCTCCATTGTCATGCTATGTTGACTATCTGCTTCTTGAGAAAATGATGGTTTAGTCAATCTAACATTTGTATCATCTTCGTCAATTATATCTGAATTATCTTCATTCAAAATACTTGGTAAAGTCTCAACTTTTCTTGTTGGCATAGGAAATTGTGGTTTTGATGTATTATTTTGAAAATTTTCTAGTTTTTTTACTCTAAATTTTTTTTTTTTTTTTTTTATTATCAAAGTTAATAAATAAATTACTAAAAATGTTAGCGATAATTTGGTTTTGTTGTTTAAATATAACAAAAATGATATTAAAAATAAAAACGTTACAACAAATAATTTTTTATTTATTGTTAAAAAATATACTGTTAGTAGCAAAAATACAATAAATAATTTATTATGTTCCATTAATTATAACTTACAAATAAATAATAAACTAATAACTAATTAAATTATATGATTTAAATCACAATGTGACAACATCATTCTTCTACAACAATATCTGTATAATCTCAGTTTATCTAATGCCTTTCCTTCTTTTGTTTGTTGTAATGTTTTTGCATTTACATTTAATACACTATCTTCACTATTTACCTTTTTAACCTCATTTTCATAAAAGTTCCATTTATCGGCCAAAATTTTTCCACACGTAAAACAACACACTGGGATAATCATATTCTTATATTTAAATATATTATTATATTTTTAAATTCAATTTTACTTAAATATTTTAAAATAAAGTATTTAATAAAGTTATGTTTAGCGAATTAAACAACAATTTTAAAGATTTTCTAATATCATTTTTCGAAACAAAAAGAGACTCTATTTTAGATCCATTAACATGTATTATTAGATTAAGTGTCCTTGAATTTAAACCTATTGGAACAAAAATAAGTTTAAATAATAACAAAATAAAATATAACGAACCAAGTGTTATCCAAGGTGCATTAAGATGGAGTAATGGGGACAATCGAGAAGATTTACATAATCTTTTTAATCCATTAAAAAAAGCTGTATTGTGGTATGATGTTAAAAATATTGAAATTAGAAATATTATTGATTATTCTATTAGGGGGTTAGAAAAATTACAATCATCATACAATAAAAATTCAGTTATAAGTCATTCAATACAATATTATATTGACTATCTTAAAAATAGTATAAATCAGAAAAAAAATGATATTTCTGAAGAAGAAGAAGAAAATAGTATTTCAAAACAATTAAGAGAATTATGGAATAATCGTGAAATATCTATTGTAAATAATATTATATTACAACTTGAAGAAAATCGAACCAAAAAAAATGATGAATTTTATTTAGAACAAGTGTCTTTGATAAAGACATTAGAAACTATTTTAACAAGAAAAGAACAAAAGGTTTCTAATATTTTATTCGAAAATATTACATTATTGTCATAAATTCAAATAATTTTATAGTTAAAATATAAATGGCTTCAATGAATTTATTAAACATTAAAAAGGAAATACAAAATCTAAATATTCTTGTGAATCATTTAAAAAATGAAAATAAAGATTTAAAAGATAAGATTGAACAAATTAATGAAGAAATTACTGATGTTAAAATAAAAAAACCAACTATTATTGAAGTTGTAAATTTTGTAGATGAAATAAAAGAAGAAATGGATTTATTATCAAATAAAATAGATAAAATTAATAAAAAAAGATTTTTTAAAGAAATTGTTTCATTAGATAAATATAATGAAACATATAATTTTCTTACAAATATTAATATTGATGAAAAAACTATAAATGTATTATTATTTCTTAATTATAATACAGTCGCAGATTTATGTGATTTGAATTTAGAAGATTTAATCCTTTATAACATAGATAAACCAATATTAGAATTTATTATAAAAAAAGCTTGCGAAAAAGCAACTAATTAATTATTATTAAAAAATGTCATTATATCTTCATATGATCTATCACCATCATATTTCAATCTACTCGACCCATTTATTAAAAATAATGTAGGTAAATATTCAATATTAAATTGATTAGAGATTTCCTTATTTTCTTCTAAATCAACATTATATGTTTCTGTTTTTAATTCGCCAGTTAATCTCTCCCAAATAGGTAAAAATGCTTTTGATGCACCACACCAAGGGGCATAGAATAACAATAATGTGTTATTATTTTTTTTATTTTGATATTTTTCTATTATCTCTTTTTCTATTTTATTTTTATATAAATAGACAACAACAATACCCATTAGTAATGTAATTATAATAAGTATAATTTCAACATGTTTGGGTCTCAATTCAAATTTTGTATTTAATACTTTTATTTTTTTTACCATATAAATATAAGTTATAAAAAAAAAATATGTTTACAATATATAAATGATTCCTCAAAAAGATGAAATAGTTAAGAATTTAACAGAAACTGTTGTTGATAATACTGTAACTGTAGCAGAATCTGCAGTTGATTCTGTAGTTGAATCTGTAGTTGATTCTGGAGCCGAGGAAATTGTTGGTAGAGTAGTTGGTGGACTTATTGGTAGTGTTGTAAAAACAGAAAAGACACCTGTAAGTTTTGTTGTTGATGTTGAATCTAAGGCTATTGTTGAATCTATGGCCGAAGCATTAGATAATTTCACCGTTGATAAATTAATGACAGTCCTACCAAGACTTATTTCCCATGTAGAAAACTACAAAAATTTATCTGGTCCAGAAAAAAGAAGTCTTGTAATTAGAATGTTGAATCATATTATTGATATTACTGATTGTCCTGGTGATGATGAAATCTGGGATCCTATCCTAAAAAGACTTGTCCCAAGTATTATTGATTCAATGATTAAAATTGATAACAAACAATTAAAATTAAGAAAAAAACCTAAATGTTTTGGTAGATTACTTTCATGTATGAGTTAAATAATATCATAATCCCTACTTATTTGAAAATCAATTATTAAATGATCTGTTTTTTTTTTATTTAATTCATTTAAATCTATAAGATTATATTCTTTACTATCACTATTAGTCTTTATTTCTAATATTTTATTTAAAAAATTATCAATCTCCTTTCCTATATATTCAACATTGATTTTTACATAATCAACTAAATTTAGACAACAACTCATTATTATATATTTGAAGAAATAAAAAAAATATATATTAAATTTAATGAAATATATAATAATAATTATTGTGTTTAGTATTCTTTTATTAGTATCTTTTAATCATGGTTCGGAAAAATTCTTTATTGATCCTTGTAAAGACTATTTAAGTGACAAAGATTATTTAATACACATGATACCTCATCATCAAGTAGCAGTAGATATGTGTAACTTAATGATTCCTATTTCTAAAAGTAAAACAATGCAGAATATTTATAGAACAATTATTTGGAACCAAAAAATAGAAATACTTTTCATGACACAAGTCCTTAATGGAATTCCACTTTTAAGTGGAGAAATCGAAACTACTTTAAGAGACACTAAATTTAAAAATGCAATATCTCAATTAAAAAAATCTGAAGCAATAGATTATACTTGCGATCCATTATTTTTTAAACCCAATGATCATAGCGCACACATGAACCATATGAAACACACCGATTTAAGCTTTTTAGAACATATGATACCACATCATCAAGTTGCAGTAGACATGAGTTATAGGTTATTAGAACATACTAATAATACACATATGATTAAAATATGTTATGAAATTATAGTAGCACAAAGAGGAGAAATATTAAAGATGAATTATATTTTAGATTATATGAAAAAGAATAAATTAGAATTTTTACAAACTTATTTTTAAATAATTGAATAATTAAATAATTTTGAATATTTAGATTATAAAATATTACAACAACTAAAAAGAGCGTCGTTTATACTATTTGACCTAATATTAGTATTAGTATTAGTATTAGTATTAGTATTAAAATTTTTAGGTGTGTTTGGATTTATATATTGTAATGATGTGTCTTTAAAAATTGGTTTAGCATCAATTATATTTATTATTTCACCATCATTATTACATATTGGACAAAGTTGTTTCAAATTTTTTCCTCTTTTAATCCATTGCTGTAAACAACTATAATGAATAACATGATTACATGACAATATAGCCTTATCTTTAGAATCTAAATCTTCAAAACAAATTAAACAATCGTTATCCTCCATTTAATTATATATATATTGTTTGTTTTAATATTTTTTAATATTTTAAAATTGATTTAAAATATTTTTTATGTATAAATAAATATAAATATGAATATTATCAACAAAACATACAATGCAAAAAATACAATTTTAGAGATGCTTTCTGGTAGAGGATTTAATACTAAAAAATATGAAAATTTCACTTTAAATGAAATTGATGCTATGTATAAGGAAATGGATAAGAAATTGACTACAGAAAGCAGTCCCCTGGACTTTGATTGCGAACGTGCTAAAAATAAATGCTATATAAAATTTGTATTATTTACAAAACTTCGAGTAGCAAATACAAAAACATTAATTGAAAATATGATAGATGAATATGTTACTGAAGGTGATACTATTATCTTTGTTGTTAAAGATAAAATTAATAATATTGAATCATATGAAAATTTATTGGGAACATATTTAGAACAAAATAAAATTATGATTCAAATATTTTGGATTGACACACTATTAATAAATATTACAAAACATGAATTAGTTCCAAAAATGAGAATTTTGAATGAAGAAGAAAAGCAAGATATTTTTCATAAAGCTAACATTTCTAATTTTACTCAAATGCCACTTATACTTAAGACAGATCCTGTTGCAAAATTTTATGGATTGATTCGCGGGGATTTGGTTGAAATTATAAGACCAAGTCCTACTGGTGGTGTTTATAAAAACTACAGATATTGTCAATAATTAATTTCTAATATATAATTAATGGAGGATAATCAATATTTTTTTTCTAATGAAGAAGGAAGTAATGATTCCAATGTTAATATGATTGGGGGCATGAATGATGTCCCTACAGGAGGCATGAATGATGCCCCTACAGGAGGCATGAATGATGGTAACCCCCAAGTCGTGGAAGGTGATACAACAGAAAATGCTAAAGATAGTAATTGTAGAGAAGAACTGAGTGAGATAAATAAAAAAAATTCCGAAATAACAAAAATAAAAGAAGAGAAGAAAAAATTAATCGAACAAGTTAGGCAACTTTCGAATATTCTTATCACATATGAAAATAAATTCAAAGAATTTGGGGAAACTAAGAAAGTTTTAGATACCAATCTACAAGATTTGGAAAATATATTAACAGTTGAAGAAGCTCAAATTGTATTAAAACAAACAAAAGATATGATGGAAAAAAAAGACTCTGGTCTTAATATTGATGAATTTGAAGACGAAAAAAATAATTGTGATTGCTCAAATCAAATACCTAATGCTGGACCACCAGATGTCGTTGGACCGCCAGATGGAGCAGAACCAATCTCGATAGCAGTTGAAGCAGCACCACCAGATGTCGTTGGACCACCAGATGTTGTTGGACCACCACCACCTACTGCTGGACAAGCACCACTTAAAATTCCTAATATAAAACAACAAACTGAACAAGAAATAAAACAATCTTTTGGCACGGCTTTTGAAGGAATTGGAGGAAAAGATGAAACAGAACAAGTAGTAATTGTAAATAAGCAAGAACAAGCTAAAAGTAATGATTTTGGACAAATATTAAAAGAAATATTAGAATCATTTGCAGAAAAAGATACATTTTCAAAAAATGATATAACTCTTGCTGTGCAGGGAATAAGTGCTGCTATAGGGACTCTTTTTACTGCTAAAGAGGTTATAAAGAGTTCATTTCTTGGAATGGGAGGATTAGCAGCAAAAGCTGCCGGAATTGATCCTATAAAAATTGCACAAATAGCATTAAAACAAACTATAACAGATAGTAATGTATCACCTTTGGCACAAAAAATATTTGATAAAAAAAAAGACGGAGTTTCAAGAGCACCTCTTATTGAAGATTTTGTAAAAGCACATATTAAATCTTTAGGGAAAAAAATTGAAGGAGAAGGAGAAAAAGAAGAAACTCCAAAGTCAAATGCAAATCAGTTTGTCAACGTAAAACTTAGTCTTGATAATGGGAAAGAACTTGGTTTTCAATTTGAAGAAGCAAAAAGTAATGAAGGCTTGCCTATTACTGTGGTAGATGAAAATGGTCAGGCTAAAGAAAAAGGCCTATCTGTTGGCGATTTTATAATTTCAATAAACAATAATGATGCGATAGGTATTACAAAGGACCAAGGAATTCAATTACTTAATGGTGCTGACAATGATGTTCAACTTAATATAAAAAAAATATCAACAGCAGCAGCAGTAGAAGAAACAGAAACATTAGCACAATCCTCAGATGAACCAGCAGAAGAACAAAATAAAGCAGCAGCAGCAGCATTAGAAGTCGAACCAGCACCAGAACCAGTAGCAGAACCAAAAAAAAAAGGTAAAAAAAAATTACACGAGGAGTGTAAGTGGAAAAGGTATGGGTCTGAATGTGACAAAGGTTTAGTATGTACAAAATTGACCACCACAACTTCTGGTAATAAGTTGTTTACATGTATAAATAAAGCAGAAGAAGAAAGAGAAATAAGTGAGGCAAGAAAAGCAAGAAAAGCAGGCTGGGCAGCAGCAGCAGCAGTAGAAACAGCAGCAGCAGCAGCAGCAGATGGAGCAGTAGCAACAGATGGAGCAGCAGCAGCAACAGATGGAGCAGAACCAATCTCGATAGCAGTTGAAGTGGCACCAGTGTCTGAACCAGAAGAAACAGCAACATCAACACAATCAGCAGCAGCAACAGATGGAGCAGCAGATGGAGATGGAAATGCAGCAGCAACCGCAAACGCAAACGCAGCAGCAGCAGCAACAGATGGAGCAGCAGAATCAACAGCAGATCCAGCATTAGCAACAGATGGAGCAGCAGCAGCACCATCAATACAAGGACAATCAATCGCAGGTGGTTCTAGAAGAATGAGAAAGAAAACTAGAAGAAAAAAAGGGAGAAGAAGCCAAAGAGGTTCTGGAAGGAAGAAAACTAAAAGAAGATCAAAGAATAACTAAATTATGGTTAAAAGCTTATTTAATTTTTTAATAGTATTATCTATATTTGCATCAACATCTATTTCAATAGTAAATGTGTAAAAATTTTTCTCTTGGACAAAATTTAAATTTAGCTCGGGTGCCATAGAAACTTGTGTTAATTCATATTCATAAATATTATCATATTCTTTCTTACATGAAAATAATGTATAATTAATAGCTTGTTTATTATATGTTTCAATAAGTAAATTGTTATAATCACTTTTAAAATTACTACAATTTAACTTTTTATAAGCATTATTAGAATCAACATCATAAAAATAATTCTTATAATTGTAAACAATTTTTTTCTTAACACAATATTTGTTTGTAACAAACTTTGATAGCAATGCATCGAATCTTTCCTTACTAATTTTTTTATTAAAAATTATTTCTTTGTCATTTAAATTATATTCTCCATAATGTATCAAACATTTATTAATATTATAAATGTTTTGGGTTAAAAAATCAGCTAATTTATCCATTCTTATAAAATTAATGTAAATATTTTTTAAATCAACTTTATTTTATTTTAAAAAATTGATTTAAGAATTATTATTATTTAAACATAATAACTCTAAGTATTTATAATGGTAAAACTGATAATTATCAATACAAATGGTGATATTTGTCAAAAGGAATTAAGCCTTACTTCTAAAGAAAAAGAAAATGACTTTGGTAAACTTATTAAATCTCGTTCTGCTAAAACAAAAGAAAAAATTCAAGGATTGTTTGAACAAAAAGGGACTGGAGCATTGTCCGAACTAAGTTCATATAAAATTGATAGTAATTTACTTAAATATTATGGTTTTACAAAGGGTAAAGAAGAAAATAATCATGGTATCCCATATAGTAAAGAAGGAGCAAAGAAAAAAGTTTTTGGAGACATTATTTTAGTAAAAACAAATAAAAACTCCCAAGTATTAGATCTCGAATGTAATGATTATGAAGAAATATATAATTCAATATTTTATAATAATAGTGATAATGAAGTTGAAACTTTTGATAAAGTCATATCAAAATTGGAGAATGAAAACTTGGAAGATATTATTAATCAAAGTGATGACGAAGATGAAGAAGAAATTATTGATTCTGATTTAGAAATAAATGACGATTATGATGAAATCGATAATAGTGATTATGGTAATGGATTAAGTGATTTTGAAGAGATTGAAGACTTAAATGAAGAAGGAAATGATAATATTGAAATAGAAAATGACAATGACAATGAAGACATTGTTGAAGAAATAGTTGATATTTCAGAAGATTTAAATGAAATAAGAAAGAAAACAATCGAGATTTTAAATAATGTTGTAAAAAATATAAGTAGAACAAAAAAGATTGAAGAAAGTATATTTAGATTTGCTTGTTCAAAAAGTGAAACAAGAAAAGTTATTAAAAAATGGGAAAATCCTATTTTTAGAAAGATTTATGTAAATAAAGCACGGTCTTTGTATATGAACCTAGATAATAAAAGTTATATAAACAATAATACACTTATCAAAAAAATTCAATCTAATAAATTTGACATTAAAAATATTGCATTTATGACATATCAGGAATTATTTCCAGAACATTGGAAAAAATTACTTGATGAAAAATATAAGAGAGAGATTGCTATTTATGAAGATAAACCAGAAGCAATGACCGATATGTTTAAATGTGGAAGATGTAAGCAAAAGAAATGCACATATTATGAATTACAAACTAGAAGTGCTGATGAAGCTATGACTATATTTATTACTTGTGTAAATTGTGGGAATAGATGGCGACAATAAAAACTTAAAGACTATAAGTTTTAATAACATATAATGAAAATTGACAACTTTTCTGTAAATCTACTTTTAAGTGACAATAAAGAAGATTTATACATAGAAGTTAATAATAATAATTCAAATATAAATTTTAAATATGAACTTTTTGGAAATAAAAATTTTTTTTCTTGTGGATTAACAAAGTGTAAAAATAGTTTTATACCAACATTAAAGTTTAGAATATTAGATGATACTATTTTCTTTTTAAAGATAAAAATATTTAATAAATCAAAATCTAATAGTTTATTTAAATTTTTTAATATTGATGAATACAAACCAGAAGAAAATCTTAGTATGAGCATTGAAGATTTAAATAAAAAAAATTTACTTGATTCTATTAATTTATCAAATAACAATAATGATTTAAATTCTTCATCAGAAAGCGATACTGATTTAAACATAGAAACAATATCAGATAATGATAATAATTCAGATAATGATAATAATTCAGATAATGATAATAATTCAGATAATGATAATAATTCAGATAATGATAATAATTATGATAGTAATAAAAATGAGTTGTGATTTTCTTTAAAAATCTTCAAGTATAGTCAAATCTTCTATCTTCCAATATTCTATATTATTTCCAACAGTTCTCTTTATAATGAATGGTGTTTTTCTCATTTTTAATTCATATGTTGCAATATCTAATGTTTTTGTTAAATGTTTAGGAACTTCTACTAAAGGTATACTACCTTCAGAAATCTGTTGAGCTCTAACGCCTATAATTTTAGTTCTTTCATATTTTGACATAACTGGTTTTGATCTATTACTTTTCTTTAAATTCTCGTAATTACTCAATATCTCTTTTGAATCATGAAATATATCTTTTTCTGTTGTATCAATATTAGCGTCCTCAAATTCTAAGTCCATTATAATTATAATTATATAAAAAAAAATATTTAAATCAATTTTTATTAAATATTATATGTATTACATTAATTTAATTGTTTATTTCCTAATTTCACCAATTTTTGAATGGGGTGTTCATTTATTACTTCATAAAACTGATAATGCTTTTCATAATAAACATCATGAAATAGTTTATAAAAATAAATATGAAAAATTTAATAAATTTCAAAAAATAGAATTATGGCCAATATTATGTATAATTATATGTTACTATTATAGTTATACTCTTTTTTCAATAACATTTTTTCGATATTGGTTAGTCCATACATACATACATTTTTCTAAAAATGAAAAAAATTATTTAGTTAAACATCATTATACACATCATAAATACAAAAACTATAATCTGTGTGTTTCTGCAACTTGGCCAGATTATTTATTTAATACAAAATATAAAAAAAATTGAAGTAAAGTATAATCTAGATTATTTATTTTATTTACCAAATATGATTTGGAATACCAGCTTCATAACAATTCATACATATGTATATATATTTCATATCGTCTTTATCATATTGGATATATTTAATATTTGATTTTGATCCACCTGGACAATTTCCATTAATACATTTCATATTTTCAGCAATCGGTAGTGTAATATCATCATAAACATATTTATTAATAAATGAATTTTTCTTAATATTTTCTACATTATAATTTATTTTAAATATGCAATTATTTTGTTGATGTAATTCTGGATATTCATTATTACAACATCTACAATAATAAACAATCTTATTTTTTGTTTTTATTTCAACTTCTTCTCCTTCTTCTCCTTCTAGTGTATCTGAAGGAGAATCATCTACACTAGATATAGGAACCTCTAAGATGCGCATATATAGCATATTTTCGCAATTTTCACAAAAATTCATTATTATATATAATACAATAAATATTATTAAATCAATTTTTTTCTTTATATTATTTTTACTTCTTTAATACCCATTTCTTAAATTCGATTTTTTTCAAATTGCCATCTTTTCCTTTTTTATCGAATATCAATTGTTTTACAACATAATCTCTATTATTATTACTTGATTTACATACATAGCCTACATCAAAATCATTAGCATTTTCATTTGGTGTTTTCTTAGATTTTTTACCTGAAATTTTTTCTGCATCTATTTGTGATACTTCTATTTTTGTTAGTATTTCATTTTCAATATTTTTACATTGTGAAGAAATTGAATTGAGACTATTTTCTAAAAATTTAATATCATATTTACCATTCATAGAATAAATACGTGTTGAATACTTATTATTATGATATTTCATATGATCTTTAACATAACCCATATAAAATTCCTCATACTTAATAAAATATTCATTCATAATCGGTTTAAAGAATTTAAATATATATGGTGTATTTGTCATCATCTTTACAACTGCTACTCTAATATTATTATATGCTATTACACTATTATAAGTTCTACTTGTATCACCTGTAATAAGTTCCTTTTCAAAACCAGGTTCATTAGTAATTGGATTTTCATTTAATAGACTTTGTATTGAAACAAGAACTGTAGACAATGACAAACACGAAGTCCAACCTGGACCAGACCATGTTCCAATTATTGACAAACATACTTTTCCACAAGCATACAAATTAGGATTAAACCTAACATGTCCATTCAAAGTGCAAAATTTTACTTTTGGAGGATTCATAGGATAATCACTTGGATAATTTATATCGAAAAAATAAAATCCTTTTTCATATGGTGTATCAGATGGTCCCAAAATCATAGCTTGTGCATTATAAATATTATCTTCATTAAATTTTACATGTATACCACATTTATTTAACTCATCGTTTTTTTTGATATTTCTCATATCAGCCATAATACGTTTCTTAGCAATATCCATTGTGAATTAAGGTTGTAAATTAAAATAGTAATTTTTTTTTATATCAATTTTATTTTATTTTTAAATTATTTAATTACTATATGATTAATTATTCTTTAAAATAATTAATTTAAAAAATTGATTTTAATTTATGAATTAATTTAAATTATTTAAAATAATTTGTTGCCTATTATAAAATGTTAAAAACTCAAAAATATTCATCATTTACACAGTTTTTGAGAAAACATAAAACTATACCAGAAAAAACCTTTACACACACATCTATCCCAGGACCTAACGTATATCCTGGTTCATATTGTATAAATGATGATGAATTAGATGAATTCTATAGATTATATAATCAACATGTTTATGAAAAAAAACAACCAGCACATCTTACAGAGAGACATAAGGATGTTAGTCCTATACTAATTGATCTTGATTTTAGACATAAACCAACAGATAACTCAAGGAAATATGATAAAACATTTATTAAAAGATTTTTGAAAATTTATTTTAGTGAAATGGAAAAACTTATTGGAAGTGTTATTGAAAAAAAAAATATGGTGGCTTATGTTCTTGAAAAAAAAAAACCAGTAATGCAACAAAGCAAAAATATATTAAAAGATGGTATTCATATTATAATGCCATTCATTATAACTACACCTACGATTCAATATCTCTTGAGATATAATACTATTATAAATGAAGAAATAAAATCATTGTTTGAGAATATTAATGTGACAAATAGTTTAGAAGATATATTTGATATTGCAGTTATAGAGAGAAATAATTGGCAAATGTTTGGTAGTTGTAAACCTGATAATCAGTGTTACGAACTAACATCAATATTGAACTTCTCAAATGGTAATTTTGTTGAAAATAAAATAGATTCAAATAAGAGTAATTATGTTAAATTTCTTAGTATTAGAAGTTTTGATAATAAATATAGTATAGATACTACATCAATTGATGAAAATATAGAAGAGCAGTTTGCAAAAATACCTAAGAAACAACAAGTCAAAAAACAAAAGAAAAAAGCTAAAAGGAGGAAAGCAACTGTTAGAAATTACTTAGATAATGATGACGATATTAATTTTATTAAAAGTATTGTTTCTATATTAAATCCAAATAGGGCAGATAATTATGAAAATTGGATTAGATTAGGATGGTGCCTTCATAATATTGATTATAGACTATTGGAATCCTGGACAAATTTTAGTAGACAATCTGAAAAATTTGTTGAAGGAGAATGTGAAAAAGAATGGGATTGTATGGATAATGAAGGACTTGGACTTGGTAGTCTTTATCGTTGGGCAAGTGAAGATAATCTTGCAAAATATAACGAGCTTTCAAAAGATAATCTTCGCAAATGCATGTTAGATTCTCTTTCACAAACACCAAATGATGTTGCACGTGTTGTTCATCATATGTTAAAACATGAATTTGTTTGTGCAGGTGTAAGAAAGAACTTATGGTATAGATTTAGAAATCATAGATGGATTGAACTAGACGATGCAATTGATCTTAGTAAAAAACTTTCTGATACAAAACCTGGAGGATTGATTTATGAATATCTTAATCTTAATCAATTTATCTCTTCAAAGGTATGTGATATTAATTGCACCATGAGTAATAAACAAAAACAATATGAGATGGATAATTTGAAAACAATTTCAGCAATTATCACTAAATTAAAAATTACTAGCTTTAAGAAAAATGTTATTACAGAATGTAAAGAATTATTTCATGATTCCAAGTTTGAAGAAAAATTAGATAGTAATATTAACCTACTAGGTTTTGAAAATGGAATTTACGACCTTGAAACTTGCACGTTTAGAGATGGTCTTCCTGAAGACTATATTACATATACAACAAAAAATAATTATTATGAATTTGATGATGACGATGATAGACTTTGTGAAGTTAGAACATTCCTAAAACAAGTGTTGCCAAAAGATAATATTCGTGAATATATTATGACAGTATTTGGTAGTTGTGTAACTGGAAAAACATATGAAAAATTCTTTATCTTTACTGGTAAAGGTGGTAATGGTAAATCTAAATTAGTAGAACTTCTTGAAAATAGTCTAGGTAATTATTCTTGCACATTGCCAGTTACACTCATGACACAAAAAAGAGCTAGAGCAGAAGCAGCAGACCCTGTATTAGCTAGTCTTCCTGGTAAAAGATTTGGTTGTATGCAGGAACCTGATAAAAATGAAGAAATTCATGTTGGATTTATGAAACAACTTACCGGTGGTGATAAATTGAAAGCTCGGAAACTTCATAAAGACCCAATTGAATTCAAACCACAAATTAAAATATTTATGTGTTGTAATGTATTGCCACAAGTATCTGATAACGATGAAGGAACATGGAGAAGAATTCGTGTTATTGAATTTATTTCGTCTTTTGTTGATGAACCAAATCCAAATATTAGACATCAATTTCAAATTGATCTTGGTCTTGGAGATAAAATTAATGTAGATGGACCTTGGGTAGAACCGTTCATTTATCTTGTATTGGAATACTATAAAAAGTATAAGAAATTTGGCCTTAAAGAACCTGCAGCTGTCAAGAAATGCACTCAAGAATACAAAAGTGAAAGTGATTTATTCTCACAGTTTATTAATGAAAAGATTATTGCTACAGATAATCCTACATCTACTCCACTGCGTCTTGCAGATATATATTTCATCTTTCAAGAATGGATTAGACAAACCCGCGGTCATAATACTAAGGTGCCATCCAGACAAGAATTAACAAATAATATGAATAAACAATTTGGCGACAGAACATCCAGTGATAATAAAAATGTATGGAGTGGAATTGCAATTAAAAATGGTAGTGACCTACTTATTTAAAATTAAAAAAAATACTAATTTAAATTAGAATTAATTATAATATAAGGTCTTAAATTGATTAGATTTACTACAAATAAGACAATGCTAATAATAACCAATATAAATATATTTATTGTATAAAATCTATTTTTTTTATTTTCCTTAATTAAATCTTCGTTTGAATAATCTAAGTTACTTCTTAGTTTATCCTTTTTTTCATATAAACCTTTTATTTCTTTTTTTTGATTTAAAAACTTCTTTTCTAAATCTTTTAAAATTACTGAATTTTTATGGTCATAACCGTCATAAAGGAAATACATATTTATATATGCTCTTAAATTATCTAATTGATATTCAAAATGCTCTTCTAATGCATTTACTTCAGGAACTGAAGTTCCTATAATAATATTTTCACCACTTGTTTTTTTTTTTACTGAAATTGCAGGCAATTGTGATAAATCTAATTTCTGTGGTTCATCATTTGGATAAATTACTGATTGAACTGCTCCCATATATTATTATATAATATTTATAATATTTATATTTTACAAAATTAATTGCCACTAAAACATTTTCCTCCACCTCCTTCTTCATTTGTTCTATATGGTGTAATATCAATATTAATTGATTCTGCATCGAAATCGTCATCCATTTCAGATAATGCTTTACATTTAGCTTTATCTTTACTTGACATTGAAGCTGCTATTCTACTTCTTGCAATTTCATCATCTGTTGGTTTTACAAAATTATATTCTCTAAAATTTACATCATCTCTATTACTATTTTTTACTATTATCATAAATAATACGTAAATTAATAATACAACTATCAACACCAACCAAATAACTAATCCTGTTTTTTTATCTAAAACTTTAAGTTTTACTAAAGCAGGAAATATTAATATAATAGCTACAAATACAATAGATTGCTTTATTATTTTAAGATTATATTGTGTTTTTCTAAAGTCATTCAAATCGATTTCCATTTGTCTCTTCATTGTATTGTCTACTGTTTTAAGATTATTTAATAAAACCCCGTCATCACTTATTATATATTCTTGACTTCTCATTACATTCTCCAATCTTTGTTTATCAACATAATTACTTTTTGAATTTAATGTTCCTACTTCATACATATCTTTGAGAATATTCCACAATTCTAATCTTACTACATCAGGACCCGAATTAGCAATTTGTGAAAAATTAATTGATATACTTCCTAATGTGTCATGTTCAGCAAAATATTCTTTCATTTTTCCAAATAAAGATTTATATAAATCAACTATACTTGTTATTGTTTCTTCAGAACAATCAGCTGAAGAAGACTCGCATAAATTCAAATCACAAACTTTATTACATTCACTTGTAGTGCAATTGATTGATCCAAAACACTCATCACAATTTACACTACTAAAAGTGGATAAATCATTATATTTGCAACTTTGAGAATCTACTTCATTATTTGGTGATATTCCAGTAGTATCATAAAAATGTTCCATTATTACTATTATAATATAAAAATATAATTTATTTAATCATCATAAATTATTTTACTAAAAATTAAACTTAAAAAATTATACAAAAAATATTATTAACTGAATAATCAAAAAAATTGCTATTAAAACTAAAAATATTAAATATTGTATTTGTATTTGCTTCTTACTTTGTTCAGTACCAATCAGATTTGCATTAGTTACTAAATTTAGGTCTTTATCTTTTTTTTTTATTTGTCTATTTTTCTCAATTAATAAGTCGTTTTCTCTTGAAGAATGTTCTTTTTCTATATTAGCTTTTGTCATTTCATCATTATTATCTGTTACTTTCTTGATATTATCAAATACTTTATTCATTATACATAACAACTTGGAATGTCTATCAAAATCGGTTAATTTATTATTATTACTTATACTATTATATTCTTTTTCAATTCTATCTAAATTTTCTCTTCTTAATGTTACATAATCTTTATCTGATTTAGCATATGTTCTTCCTCCAACAACACAATTATGTTCTTTAATACTAAAATTTGATAAATTCATATCATCAATTATTATATCACATTGAGAATCCATATTTGAAATTAATTGATAATAATTCGATGGATTACTTAAACCATTGGCATTATTCTCTAAAGCAGCATTATTTGCAGGGTTTAACTTAAAAGTTTCAACAATATTTTTAGGATTTACTATATTTTGAAATGATTGTCTTATCATAATACTATATTAACAGAAATTATTTAAACTTTATTATCAAAATTAAAGTTATTAAAAACACAAATGTCAAAATATACATAGCTATCAAAATTATATACATCGAACTATTTTTATTTTTTACTTTATTTAATTTATTATCTTGAATTTCCTTCATCTTATCTAACGTTCCATATTTTTTATTAATTTCATTGATTTCTTTTCGATTAGTGTCTATTTTATTATAATATTCTAATAATCTCTTATATTGTGCCTTCTCCTTTGTCTTATATTTTGCTAATGATTTTTTTGATACATTTTCGATTATATCTGTTATTATGCCATTTATCAGTGTTAAAAGAGTGTAATAATCATTCCAAACTTGCATAGGGACTTCTAATTCAGATTTTACATTTTTTCCTAAAGGATAATTGTAGGGGGGGTGTTGACCTTCAATATTAGCTTCATAATAAATATTTTTAAATGTATTATTTACTAATGTTTCTACTGTATCAATAAAATCGTTATATTTTTTTTCTATTGCATTTCTATTACTATTAAATATTTTTTTTTCAGCTATATTTATTTTTTTTGAATAACCATTATCGTCTATTTCAGTTTTACATTTAATATATTGTTCTTCATTTATAATATTGCTTGAGTATAAATCATCACACGATGATACCAATTTCTTTGATATATCCATTAATATATATTAATATTATTTAATTATAGAAAAAATCATATCATAATACTAAAAATAAAATAATTATACTCTAAATCTTCTCCCAGATCTAGTTTTACCAGTTCTTCGAACATATGAACCTCTTTTAATACCCTTATTGCTTCTTTGTTTTCTTACTCTTGGTGTAACAGATCTCATTATGGATCTTCTTGCTGATCTTACAACACCTCTAAATCTAGCCCCAGATCTAGTTTTGCCAGTTCTTGCACCTCTCTTTACACCCTTATTACTTCTTTGCTTTCTAGTTCTTCTGTTTACACTTGCCAAACCGTATCTTCTTCCTCTTCTAGTTCTTCCTCCGCCACTTAAACCTAATTTTTCCATTGCTTTTTGAACTCCATCTACCATATTTGACATTTTATAATTTAATATTAGAAAATAAATATCTAAATTCTATTTAAAACAAATTATTTTAAAATTGAATACTTAAGTTTTACACTTATATTATTATAAAATGAACGACCAAATTATAAGTCAATTTGAAGCATTAGTTACACAAACTAAACAAGAAGAAGGCAATTCATTCAGAGTTAGATCTCATTATAAAGTAATAAAAATTCTAAAATTATTAGATTTTGAAATAACGCACAGCGATGAAATAAAAGAAATAAAAGGTATAGGTAAAAGCACAATTAAACGTGTTCAAGAAATTCTTGATAAGGGAAAATTATCTGAAATAAAATTGAAAGATACTAATTTAAATACATTAAAAGATCTTGAAAGAATTACTGGTATAGGTCCAGTGAAAGCTAAATCCCTTTTTGAAAAGGGGTTAACACTTGAAAAAATATTGAGTAAATTTAAAGATGGTTCATTAGAAGAAAGCTTTACTAATCATCAACTTTTAGGTATTAAACACTTTCATGCTATTGAAACCAGAATTCCTTTTAAAGAAATATCTCAAATAGATAAATTTCTTAAAAAAGAATTAAAAAAAATTAGTTCTGAAGTTGAATTAGAAATATGTGGTTCTTTTAGAAGAAAGGTAATTACATCTGGAGATATTGACGTATTATTTTATTCTAAAAGTGTGAATGAAGAAACAGAATTTCTTCCATCATTTTTGGAACATCTTAATAGTATAGGATTTTTAGTAGATCATTTGACAACATTGGATTCTGAAAAAAAATATATGGGGATGTGCAAATATAAAACAAATCCTGTAAGAAGAATTGACATAAGATATATTCCAAAAAATTCACTTGGAGCAGCTAAACTTTACTTCACTGGAAGTGGTGACTTTAATAAAAACATGAGAAGTTATGCAAATTCTCTTGGATATACAATAAATGAATATGGTATCTATAAACTAAAAGCAGATAAATCTAAGGGTATTAAAATAAAAACTAGAACAGAAGAAGATATATTTAAAGTTCTTAAAATTGATTACGTTGAACCACAAAATAGACTGCCTAGTTATAAGTTTTCTTAAATGAAGAATCATTAATAGCATAATATCCTCTGCCATTATTTTCAAACATTATATAATCATTTTTTTTTAAAGTTTGAATACCACCCCAACTTGGAACTATTTGAATATTTTTTGTTTTTTTTAATTTACCTTTAGATATTTGTTTTGATGTTAATTTAAATCCCATCCTTTCAACTTTCTTATTTTCAATATTCCCTAAATTATATGTGTTTAAAACCTTTTCTAGATTTAATCCATACTTTTCTCCTTTTGGTCCACACATAACAAAATCTCCCCTACCTAATTTTATGTTTGATTCGACTTTTCCATTTATTCTTGTTGCAACATATTCAGGTTTTCTTAAAATAGTATATGTAAAAGGTTTTAATTTATTATAGTCAATTACATCTTTAAAATTGTAAGAATTTACTTTTCTTGAATATTTTTTTAGTTTTTTTCCCTTTTTTAAACTTTTTGATAAATTTCTAATTAATTTATTTTCCATTTATATTTATATTTATTTTAGAAATTATTATTATAACTAATGAATAAAATATTTTATTTTATTTTAATATTTATATTATTACTTCTAACAAATGATTTATTTGGATACAAAGAAAATAATACAAATATAACATTTATTCATATACCTAAAAATGCAGGAACTTCGATTGAATATGAAGGATATAAAAATGGATATATTTGGGGTAAATATATATTTTATAATCTAAATATAATTTATTATTTTGATAAATTAATGGTTTATACAAAATTAAATTATAAAATTAGTCTTACTTTAAATAGATTGTTTGCGATAACTTTTAACTATAAAAATAAAAAACATCATATTCCATATTACATAAAAAATAATATTAACACAAAAAAAAATAAAATATCATTTATGGTTGTAAGAAACCCTTACAGTAAAATTATTAGTTGTTTTAAGTTTTTAAAAAATGAAAAGGACATTAATGTTTTTGTTAAAAAACATATAGATATGTATAAAAATAAAACTCAATTTGCTGATTATGTTTTATTTATACCACAATATAAATATTTATTAAATAATACAGAAATATTAAAATTTGAAAACTTACAAGAAGACTTCTACAATTTTTGTAAAAAACATAATTTAAAGAAAATTACTCTCCAAAAAGTAAATATAAGTCAAAATAATAAAACATATATTTATCATTTGAATAATGAATCGATAACAATAATAAATGAAATTTATAGTAAAGATTTTGAATTATTTGGTTATAAAAAAATAAATCCTAATTAATATTTAAAAATAATATTTAAAAATAATATTTAAAAATAATGTTTCATAATTTCATGGCTGCATTCCAAGCTGCTTCCTCGGCTGCTGACATTGGAACAATTTTATGGATGACAAAAGATACACTTCCTTCAATTATTTGTCCATCTCTATCTTCTTTATAGAGACCATCTGGTTCTACCTCCCATCCATGATTTTCTAATTTTTCTTCAATATTATTTTTCATAGAAGGTATATTATCGGCCACCACAACCCATGGTTGTAAGATAGCACCTAAATATATAAATACAGTAGCATCATTTTCATGTGCTACATCAAATTCTAAATCATTTGATAAACTTTTCATATATGATTTAACATTTTCTTTACTCCATATCCCATTAGGTAGAGATCCTGCTTTTTTTGTTTGTTTTTTTCGTTGATTTGATATTGACTTTGTTCTAGTTCTTGACTTTGTTCTATTTCTTGACTTTGTTCTAGTTCTTGACTTTGATCTATTTCTTGACTTTGATCTATTTCTTGACTTTGATCTATTTCTTGTCTTTGATCCTGTTTTAGGCATTTTATAATATAATAAAATATTTTAAATAAATCCTAATTATTATTTAAAAATTGATTTAAAAATAATGTTTCATTTATATTATACAAATATGTCTTTGGAGATTAAAACATTACCATTATCCTTTTGTGGGGAGGAAGTTCAAAATATTGTAAATTCTGAAGCTAAACAACATATTATAGATTGTCTTGCAAAATATAATATAAAAATTAATGATAAACGTGCCTACATTTTAAATAATAAAAGTGTATATTTTTTGGAGAAAACACAACACATTATATCTATAAAATCTAGTGGGACAAATTATTACATATTCTTTACTAATATTAATAATACTAATTATTGCTTTTATATTGATAGGAAAATAAAACAAGGCTACACTCTGCCTCGTATTATTTCTGTAAAATATCGTTTTGATGATGTAATTTTTCAAGACACACTTATTGACGGAGAACTCATTAAGAACGATGAAAACTATTGGATGTTTTTAATAAATGATATGCTAGTTTATAAGGGAAATAAACTAGAATGTAATATTGTAAATAGATTTAACAAAATATATGAAATGCTGAAAAATCATTATAATATTGATAAAAATATAGATATATGCCCTCTATTAGTTAAAAAATTGTTTCTTTATAATCAATATGATTACCTTATTACTCAATTTATACCAAGTTTGCCATACAAGACAAAAGGATTATATTTTAATACACTAAATACAAAACATGCAAATCAACTATATATTTTTAATAATGAAAATAAAAGAGAAAATGTTGTTCCGTATAATAAAAAGCAATGCGAGAAAATTGATAATCAAAACATGGGACACGATAAATATAAAAAAGTATTTAAAATTGTAAAAACAAATCAAACAGAGATTTATGATTTATATTGTAAATTAGATAATGAAGATAAACTAACAAAATACAATGTAGCTTGTATACCAAATTTGAAAGCAAGTAAATTTATGAAGAAATTACTAAGTAATAGCCTAAATACATTTGTATTTTGTAAATTTAACGACAAATTTAATAAATGGGAACCAATAAGTAGTTGTCCGGATTCTTTTGATCATAATGATGTATCAACAAAAAGTAATATAGAAACATTTGAAAAAAATGTTTGATAAAGAATAAATGTAATTGTAATTGTAATTGTAATTGTAATTGTAATTAAAATTAAAATTAATAATTTTGTTTGTATATTTTAAATAATGTTTTATTGGTATTCAATTTTTTATGTATTTTTAACTATTATAATTGGACATCTTATAACTGATAATAACATAAAAGTAGTATTCTTTGCAGTTATGTTTTTGTTATATATTTCTTGCTATAACATTTTTATTACATTTAAATATTATGTTAAATTAAGAAATAATCCAGGTATTAAAGGTGATAGAGGAGATCCAGGAAAATCAGGTCAAATGGGTTCCAATGGAGTATGTTCTATGGCTAAAAACTGTGGTATTTCAAATTGTAGAAAATTAATTAAAGATACTATTGCAGATACATTCCCCGAATATAAAGTAATTTTGAATAAACAAAGTAAGAATCTTGAACTTAATACAAATGAGAAAAAACAACTTAGACATATTAATACTTATATTGATATTTTAATACCTCAATGTGAAATATTTGACCCTGACGGTAGTGATCCAATAGAAGAATTTAGACAAATAATAAAGAATACTATTACTAATTAAATTATTTTTTATTGTAAATTTCTTTATATATATTAATGTATTTTATATTTGGAATACTTATTTGTATTTTTATAATTGGTATTATTCTATTAAATTTAGTAAAAATTATTTTAAAACAAAAAGAGGAACCATATAAAAAATTTTTTAATATTGCCATTTATATAATAGCAATAGCAACAATATTAAATTTAATAATGGCTGGAGTTTCATTTTTTAAAACAAAAGATAAAGTATCATTAGTTGGAGATAGAGGTATGAAAGGACCTAAAGGTAGGAAAGGAAATAAGGCAATATGTGATACCAAATGTGGTCAAAAAGTTTGTTATGTAAGAGTTAACGAACATTTAAATAAATATTTTAGTAAAAAAATGAACAAAATAAAAAATCAAACAAGAAATGGAGATCAAACTGGAATGGTAAATCAAAATTATGAAATAATGAATGAAGAATTTAAAGATATTATAAATAAAATATGCAGTAGTGATAAATATACTAATATACTTAGTCAAAAATTAAAAAAAAAACCGAATGAAGATAAACTTATAAAATATCTAGAAAAAACAATAGAAGAATGGATTGATTTATTTTTTAATTATAATCCAGATAAAAGTAATAATCCTGAAGAATTCTTAGGTATTAAATATTTAACTGATAAGTATTTAACATTTGATGATATTAACAATGATGAAAAATTTGGAGCTTCTAATATGCAGAATCCTTTAAATATTATTGCAAATTATGATATATATAGTTGGGCGGGAAACAACGAAACAACAAAACTTAAATTAGAAATTAAAAGTCAAAATGTAATTATGCCACAAACTGATGAACCTAAATTATTCATATTAAAAACAAATAATTATAAAAAAGTATACGACACAACAATGAAAAAAAGTATTTGGGATATAACATATTGTCAATATAATCAAATGGGCGAAGATGCTACAAATCCAAATAATGTAAAAAATTGTATATATTTAAATCCTAATAGTAATTTGAAGGAATATAAAGGCGCTTGGAAAAGAGAATTATATGAAGAAGCCGAACCACTTTCTTTGTATAATCCAGAAATATTTAAAGATGAAAAAAATCAAGTTTTTTATCCTGTTGGAAGTGTATGGACTTCAAAAAAAGAATCAACAAAAAAATCATATAAACAAAGATTACCAAAATCAAAAAATTATTGTGGTGATGGTCATGGTGAAGATAAAACTAAAAAATATAATGAAGATGGACCTGAAAAGGAAACCATTTTAGTTAGTGGAGATGTAGTTGACCCTGAAAAATATGAATTATTATGGGATAGTAAAAAAGGATGTATGGATTGTCAAGAAAATGATAATGCTGTTAAAATTTTTAGACCAATTGCACCAAAGGGGTATGTTTCATTAGGTGATGTTGCTGTAAAATATAATGAAGATGTTAAGAACTTGAACATTAAATGTGTGCCAGAACATTGTCTAAAAAAAATGAGTTTAGGTCCAATTGTTTGGAAGAATCAAGATCTTAAATATCTTAAATTTAATAGCTATTCAAATTATACAAAAAAAAAACCTTATTTCTTTAAGAAACAAGTAAGTTGCACTTTATGGAGTGCAGGAGCAAGTAATGTATTTGAAGAAAATAAAAATAATTTTGATTTAGAAGATGATGGAGGCTATAATCTTTTTAGAATAGTAGCTGGTAAAGGATTCGGAAATAATCCAAAAGATTTGTATTCATATAAAATAATTGATAAATATTTACTACCAGCAGAGGGAATAAAACCTAAAAATTTAGAATTAAAAATAAAAGAACAAACTAATCCAAATGAACAATTATATAAACATGATATATTTTTTGGATCAAAACCAGATAGTGCAGTTATAACAAATAAAGAAACAAATACTTCATTCGATAATACTTTAAGAGATTCAGGGGTTACACAACAAACATTAGATACAAATAATATAACTATTAAAGGACATAACAACCAACCAAAACGTTTTTATTTACTAGATGATGGTAACAAAAGAGAAGACGGCAAAAATGATAGTTACTTTTTAAAAACTTATAGTAAAAAAAAGAAGGATTATTCGGCATGTATAATATGTAGTGAAGCTGGTGGTATCCGTGTATCTGACATTTGTGATAAAACAAATGATTATCATGTATGGAATGTTATGCATGATAAATCTGATTTAGATGTTAATAGCAAAAATATTAATCTAAGACCTAAAGGGGGATTTTTAAATAATGACGACACATCATCACCAAGATGTTTACGACATTATTATGATTCTTTAGGCAAAGGACATTACGAATTAACAATGTGTCCAGAACAACAAGATTCTCAAACACCAGATGATATTAATAATCATTATAGATTCAAATACGATACAATTGTTGCAAATAAAATGCCCAACTATGTTGATTAAAATTTTATTTATTTTTATATATTAATGAATATAACTAACTTAATTATAGCAGAAACAATAATATTTGTTTTGATAGCATTTTTAATTCATAAATATTTACTTAGTAAAACAAAAGACTCACTTTTTCAAATTTCAAATTTTTTTCTTTGGGGTTCAATAATAATTTTATCGATACTAATAAATACTAGAAAATTTGTATTTTTTATATCAACATTTTTAGCATTGATAATAATAAGTATATTATTTTTGATAAAATATAATATAAAAACATATTTCAAAGATAAACTTTATTATGGTGTATATATGTTACTTGGGATATCTTTTTTTGGTATTTTTAATTTCGTTGTAACAAAATATTTTATCTACAATATTGTAGATACAGACCCTCCTATAGGAGATGCAGGAGAAGTTGGAAGTATAGGAGAAAGTGGTGTTAATTTTTTTACAAACACATTGGCAGAACGTTGTTATGTAGATTTAATAAATAATTTAGAAAAAGAATATGAGGAAATAAAGAAAACTAATAAATTAGACTTTGATGTTAAAGAGTATGGTATAAAAAATTATTTTTTAAAAAATAATATTCATAGATTATGCTATTCAAAACAATTTTTAGATAATTTTTATTTAAATTCAACAAATGATCCAAGAAAAACACCAGAATGTATAATGACATATAGTTTTGGTGTTCCAAAAGAAAGAAAATGTAATATACCAGATAAATATGGTGTTTACCGAAAATGTAATAGTAACACTGATTGCATTACATTTAAAGATCAAGAATCAGAATATAAAAGACTGATAAAGATATTAAAAAATGAAACTACATTATGGATGAAAGAAATACTAAGAAACAATTGTGAAGAAGATATTCGATTGAGAAATAAACTTGGTGGACAAGTTTATGAAACATTAGAAGAGGTTAATAGTAGTGAAAATTTTGATTCAAGTTTACTATATAATAGTAAAATTGGACACCAATTTCTTAATGATTACTTCCAAAATGATGCTTATTTAAATGAAAATCTTAATACACAAGTCAAATCTAATCCCTTTAAAGCTATTAAAGAAAGACCTATATGGAATTGGGGAATATCTCCAAAAAATTGTTTGAAATAATTTGTTTATATATATTAAATGAATAATGTTATTAATTATTCAATAATTTTAATACTTACTTTAATAAGTATTGTTGCATTTATTAATATAAGTAAAGTTGAAAAAAAACTAAAACTTAAGGGGTCAGCAATAGTATTATTTTTTATAATATTAATGACATACCTAACACTCGTTTCTTATCCTGTAAAAAACATTTTTAATAAATATATTATGGATATAAGACTTCCTAAGGGAAATAAAGGCTCAAGAGGAGATAGAGGTAAAGGTGGTTCTAGTGCAGTTTGTGATACGTGTGGTGATGATTTATGTCTAAAAAAAATATTATTTAATATAACAAATACATATAATTATTGGAGACAACTTAATGGATTAAAAACTTATCCAGATACATATGTAATAAAAAATGAATATTTAAAAGATAAAATATTAAAACATTGTAAATCAACTGAATTTCAAAAAATTATAAAAAAATATGGTTCAAATAATAAAAATTGCCCAGAACATTTGAAAGAATATGGTTGTGGTGCATATGATTATATGTTTAAATTATGGTCAATATGGATTTTAATAATTTTAAAATATAAAAATGGCATGTTCTTTTTAGAAAGTGACTCATTAACTGATATTGATTTTGATGGTCTTATTGAAAAAGAAGATTGTTTTTTACATTCGGATATTGTTATTCATAAATATGAAAAATATATTATAGATAAATCAAAAGAATCAAAAAGAATTCACCCAATGTATCACATTATACTCAAAACTAATCCATCCATTAAAAAAATAGTTCATATAAGTCAACTAATATTATGCACTGAAAATACTCTGACAGCACCACTAACATCTACTGAAAAAAATTCAGGAACCAATATAAATAGATCATGGCAAGATATGTTTTCTGAATCAGAACACGGCGGTCTTAAAATAAAAAGAATCAAAAGAAATTTTAATAAAGCTGTAGCAAATGTTGCAATAGATACAAATACTAATACAGAAATATCTTTTAGTGCAAATGGAATTAATGATTCATTCTTCAAAAATTCTGGAATACCAAGTCGTGGAAAACTATCACCATTTGATGAAATAAAAAAATATGATGCATGGTATTGGGGAAGAGATGAAAAGTTAAAACCAGAAATAATTGTAACTAAACCTTTTGTAAGTGATTTTAAAAAAACGTGTCCAGAAGGACGAGTTAAATTTTTAAAAACAAATAAATATTATGAAATATTTACATCAAAATATAAAAAGTATAACAAAACGAGCGTTGGTAACAATATTACTATTGATGAAATTATGGGTAATTTTAATGCATCTGGAAGTGATGATGTTTTATTTTTAAGACCTTCAAAAATAATTGACCCAAATGAACATGGTTATTTCAAAGAATATAAACCTATTGGAGATATATTAATTTCAGAGAGCGAAAGAACAACCGATGAAAATTCAAATACTTGCAAACCTACCTATCCCATTAATAATTTATCAGAAGAAATAAATAAAGCTGGCTATGATAAACAAATAAAAAAAAAAATTACAGATAAGCAAACATATTTAGTGTCTGGAGACACAAAAAGTCCAGTCGATTTTGAATATGTTTGGTCATATAAAAAGGACCATGGATTAAATAGAGGATTTGTAGGTATTTCTATTTGGAAACCTATACCACCCGCCGGATATAAGGCATTGGGATATGTTGTTGATAACAGATATTATGATGATAATGGTAGTGATGATGGTAGTGATGATAATAGACCAAAACCAAGTTTTGATAGCATTGCATGTGTTCCAGATGGTTTGACTTTAAGCAATTCACCAAAATTTTCTGGTAGTAATAATACTAATTGGACAGAAATTATTAGTAGTTTTTTTGATACACCTGATTCTGGTGCACAACAAATTGATGTATCTTCTACAAAAAGTTTTTTTAGAAATAACCACACAAATACATTTGTTAGTAAAACTGATTTAGTAACTGATCTTACTCTTGATGTAAGAATAGATGAAAGTAGTAGTATTAAATGCGGTGGTAGTATTACACCTATTTGTGATGGAACATCTGAATTAGATTGCAATCCAAGTAAATGTGTCTGGGATGAAGAGAACGAAAAATGCAGTATAAAACAAAATATACCAATAAATAATAGAAGTAGTATAAAAGATAAAAAATATAGTATCCTTAAACTTTATGATTAAACTATTAAAATTAAACTTTATGATTAAACTATTAAAATT
>Ga0257126_1000354_pt1 | contig 38069 bp, 27 predicted proteins | sample SI060_120mmetaG_FD_190151 | JGI IMG/M metagenome (GOLD analysis project Ga0257126, IMG submission 190151) | Marine microbial communities from Saanich Inlet, British Columbia, Canada - SI060_120m | ecosystem: Environmental > Aquatic > Marine > Inlet | place: Canada: British Columbia | collected... | reverse complement strand
AACTCACTTAGAGATTTTGTGTTTTTAGTCCAATCTGGCTCTGGCTTATTCGACGAAATTGAGGATGGTAATTTGATGAACCAAAGCAGTATATCATGGTTTCTGAGTGATGCAGGGGGTGATATGTTGTCGAATGCCAATATTACTGAAAGGGCGTGATCCAGATCCGACTGGCTCAGTTCCTTATCAGGAAAAAACCATGTTTGATTTTCCCAACCTACATTCATTCCCGTCCCTTTCAAAATTCCAGTTGCTCCTATACGCTGATAGACTTTAAAACGGGGATGATCCTTGGGGACGTCTAGATAAGGTAAAAGGTATCCTCCAGCTTCTAATAGTTGACTTTGCACTTTCCTGACTTCTAATTTAGCAGGGGGAATATCTTCCTGAATACTCAAGGCTGCCATTACTCCTGCCGCCTGTCCTATTTGCAAAACAACGGGTTGCAAACGGGTGGTGCCATTGGCAATATTGGTTACAGAAATGGACTTTTCAGCCACTATAAAATTGTCCGTGTTTTCAGGAAGTAAACATCCCATCGGTACACTGTAGGAGGGAACAGGATAAAAATGAAGTTCCGGCAATTGGGCTGCGTTGGGATGGCTGGCATGATGATGGTCAACAGGATAATCGCCAACAGCAATGCCCGTTCGATAGAGGGGCTGTGACTGTTCATAAGGTTGGGCTATGTGATTGACTGTTAATGAAGTGTACCCTCTGATTCTTCTGGACTCCCGGTGGTAGGGAATCAGAGGAAAGTCATCTGCAGTTGGAAAGATCCCTTTGGAGAGACCGTAGGTATTAAAACCCAATTCCGTTTGCAGATAATACAAAAACTGTAAGGATTTCAATTTGGCTTTTTCAAAGGATTTGGTTCGCTCTTCCTCAGTTTGCTCCACCGCATTGACATAATAATCATTGCCATTAATCGGCCAATTGATCATCACTTTACCATTGGGCAAACGACCGTAGGACAACAAACTGTCCCTGGGCCATAGGGTTCTGATCATGGATTCCTTTTGGCAATTGTCACTTTGACTGCTACAATAAAAGAGCTCTGGATCATAAGCCTCAGGTTTCTCAATGGTCATGTCTCTGCCGTAATCCTCTAAAATCATCACATAAGTCAAATCCTGAATGACATCATTTTCCGCCTCTGGAGCAATGTCCTCGCCATGTGTTACTCTACTGTCCATTCCCACATCGTATGGCACCCCCACTTGGGCTGCGATGTCTCCTAATTCGGTAGCGTCGATTACAATCTTAGCGTGGAGTATAAACTTTTTTTCAAGGGCACTCACCTCAATTTTCCAACCCTTATCTCTTTTTTCAATGTGGGTTACCCTTGCTCCAAAATAAGGGGTAATTAAGGATTCATTTTTGACCATGTTTTGGAAGATTTGATTTCCAACAGAAGGTTCAAAAAGATGATTGCTCACCCAACCGGTTTGTAAAGCCTTTTTACTGCCATAGCGGTAGATCAAACTGTCGCGGAATTCCCCCCAAATACCCGAAGGTAATTTGGTATTACCGTCCACTGCACTGACACCAGCAGCAGTAAGCATTCCCCCCAACCATGGCCCTTCTTCCAACAAGGTCGTCTCTGCTCCTTGTCGTGCTGAAGAAATTGCGGCCGCAACCCCACTGGTACTTCCTCCAATGACCAAAACATCGGTCTCCAACTCGACTTTATCACAGGAGCAAAATAAAACTAAAACAATGGCCAAAAAAAAGTTTAAAATCCTGTTCATATCTTATAATTTTTTGGAAATATCATACAGTTGATACAGGGCCCGAGGAACGTGAAAACAACCTTTCCATTTCCCTCCTTTCAAGTGAAGTAAAACCTCCCCAGATCGATTCAAATATCCAAACCATTCTCCTCCTCTTTTGGGGTCTCTGAAATGGCTCCAAGTGTATTGATGAATTTTTTCAAACCATTCCCAGCAGGCTTTGGAACTTGTCAATTGGTAGCCTTTTAGGAAACAAATCATGGCTTCCAAATGAACCCACCACAGCTTTTGATCCCATTCTAATTGCTGCGGGGGATGTCCATCGGCATCTAGAAAATAAAAGATTCCTTCATGTTCTTCGTCCCAACCCTTTTTGACGATAGACAAAGCCATCTTCACTGCCCTATCAATCCAGTCCTTTCGATTCAATTGAACCCCCAAATCCATTATGAACCACATGGCCTCCAAGCCGTGTCCTGGATTGACCAAGCGCCCGTCGAAAGTATCTGAAAAAGCCCCATCTGGAGAAACATTTTCCAATATCACCCCTCTTTCCTCATTCCAAAAAAGATCAAATATTTCGTTGACACAATCCTGCATGCGTAGCTCTTTTTCATCCGCTCCAACCAAGTCTCCCAGTTCATTGTATAGGTTGCAAAGAATCATGGGCAAGGCAAAGTTTTTCAACCCCCGTGTATTGGGGTATAACTTATCCCATCTCCCTTTGGGTTGATCTGACCTTTCTGTAATTTTTTTCAACGTCTGCTCAACTGCAGTTTTGTATTTTTCCTCTCCCGTAATGCGATGCATTTTCCCCATGGCCATACATGCAAAAGTGTAAGAAAAAATATTGTAGGGAACCACCAAAGGCTGTCCATCCCTTTGTAAGGAGAAAAACCAATGGAACGACCCATCGTGCCCATTTTTTTCCAGAAAATCGGATCCAGACTGGGCCATTTTTAACCATGATCTTTTTTTTTCTAGACCGTCATACAAAGTGGCAAACATCCACACTTGGCGGGCTTGTAACCAAACGAATTTATCGGTATCAAAAACCTTATGTTCAGCATCAATACAGCTAAAAAACCCTCCATACTCTTGGTCAATACTGTATTTCTCCCAAAACGGAATGACCTCTTGGGTCAACTCCTTGAAATACAAATTTGCAAGAGCCTTATGTTTCATTTTTTTTCGTTTAAATATTCCATATAACGGAGATAGAGATGTCCCGCTTGCAAATAGGCCGATTGTGGACTCATAAAATGAGAAAATTCAAAAGTGATGGCCTCCGAAATTCCCACCCGACCAGCCGTCTCTAGTTTATATCTCAACTTGTCCCATTTGATGGGTAAAAACTTGATGGGCATATCCCGATCAAAAGTCTCTGAATTGATCCAAGAGGTAATTTGATTTTGATCCGCCAGTGATTTGTTTACCTTGATAAAATCTTCCAATTGGTCGTAATCCACATGACCATCTTGAAAGGCCACTATATCGACACTTTTTTGGATTCCCTTAAAAATAGACTCCCATGTTTTGAAATGTTCATCCAAACTTATGGATTTTTCCCCACGGCTTTGATTGGTGTATTGCGAGAGATTTTTAACCCCGTCAATATAGGGAGAAATCAGTACGGGAAGCCCCCCAGAAACCTGCTTACAATACTGACCCAACCCAGCGTATAAATCAACGATTCCTCCAATGTTTTTATTACATTCTTGAGACAAATACCACCCTTTAAAAGCCTTGCTCTTTCCATAAAACTCCCATACCTCATCGATGACTTTGCAGTTGAGCCTTACCTCCTTTTCATAAGCTCCCGTAGTCCAATATTTTCCGGAATCATACAAGCCAAAATAAAAATCCATATCGTTCTCTTCGCTCAACCGCAGGAACATGGACACAAGATCAGTGTAGGGAGGAATCGCCTTTTCCTCTGTGGTCAAAACCTTAGAGGGGTAGGTAATCCAGTTTTTATAACCACAACGGATCAAAATCACTTTGTCAATCCCTGCAGATTTCATGTGTTTGAAATCTATAGACCATTCTTTTTCACCCCAGTTATGATGGGGAATGTCATGACTGATTTCATCCAAAAAAGTACCTTTGATCAAAACTTTATTGGTCATATTAAATTTCTTCTTTTTTTAAAGGGTCATACCAAAAATACTTTAAAATCAAAGAGGTAATCGCAACCACTCCAAGAGATAGAGCCAAAGCATCCCACATTTTGATCATCAAAAAGATCGGCCAAACCACCAAGGCCATTTGCCATACGATTCCAATCACTACATTAAACATATCTCTCCCAAACATCCGATTGGGTAAAAAAGCGGGATCATCTTTTTGGACTTCCAATAAAACGGGTTTCCAAAAACCCCAAGGTCTTACACTCTTATAAAAATTTTTAAGCACTTTGATATCATCTGGTGGTGACAGGTAGGAACCGAGTAAACAGCCAGCTATTGAAATGACAAAAATGATGGGAAAAAAGTAAATGTCAATCCAGTCTCCAAAAAAGATAAGCTTGACGGTAGAGGCCAAAAGTCCTGCCAGCATACCCCAAAAATAACCGTAACCGTTGAAGCGCCACCATACCCACTTCAGCACATTGGCAGCGGTATAACCTCCATACAAAGAAGCTGTAATCCACAAAGTAATAGCATTGAGAGAAGCGGCAAAAAAACCAAAAAATACTCCGATCAAGACCAATAGAAAGGAGGATAAATAGCCGTAACGGACATAAGTTCTTTCGGACTTTCCGGGCAATAAGCTGTTTTTTAGAAGGTCATTGGCAATGTAGGCGGGTGCAGCATTGATTACGGCTGCAAAAGTCCCCATAAAAGCCGCCATAAGCCCTGCCAACAACAAACCTTTGAGTCCTGAAGGAAGAAACTCTGCAATGGCTGTAGGCAAGATGGTTTCAAAATCAACCTGAGGGTTGGAAGCCATTTCGGGCGTGAGAAAAACAACGGCCAAAACGGCAAAAGCAGCAATCATCAGATAACGAGGGGAGAACAAAACCGCAATGGTAAAACCACTCATTTTGGCAGCCTCCAATGGTGTTCGGCTAGAAAGCAATCGTTGCATATCATAGCCTGGAACAGGGCCTGCCAGACTGGAAAAAAAGCCCTTGAACAACATCATCATAAACAAAGGACCAATCCACTCAAACCCATCTGCGGCTATTTTTTCATTCAGTTGAGGAAGTATTCCCGACCAATCCAAGTCCATCTTCCAACCAAAAAATAGCTCTTCCCAACCTTGGGGTACCCCTTGCATGATCTGTTCATGACTCACGGCATTGAAAGCAATTACCGCAATGGCAATACTGGAAACGGTCATAATGAGATATTGAAATACCTCGGTTGCTACCACACTCATCATCCCCCCCCTGAGGGTGTATAAAGTGGTAATCCCGACGATGATAAGGGCATATACGTTTTCAGAGCTGATTGAAAGTAACGGATGATTCAAGCTGAGATCCCATGGAAGTATCGCAGCACAAAATTTGCCGATACCCTCAAAAAAATAGGCAATAAACCCAATGGCTCCGATGACTGCAAAAACAATGATGATATTTTTTGACAATGTACCTCCCCTCCCACTAAAGCGGGTAAGAATCCAAGAAGCTCCAGTCATGACGTTGGAGCGTCTGATCCATACTGCCAAAAATATCATCACAAAAACCTGATTCCACACGGGCCACAACCAAGGAATCCAAGCACTCTTTAAGCCATATACAAACAAAAGGGTAACCGTCCACATAACACCAGAGATGTCGAACATTCCGGAGGCATTGGACAAACCCAATAAATACCATTTGATTTTATTTCCTCCCAGAAAATATTGATCCAGATTGTTTCTCGCCAGTTTAGAAATCCACAAACCTACCCCAAGGACAATCAAGAAATAGGCAATGATAATGGTGAAGTCTAATCCGCTGAGGTGCATAATCGATTAAAGTTTACTTTACAAATGATCTGCCCGCTTTTTCGACCCTAAAAGTTTCAATAAAGCCTCTGTCTTGAAGCGTAACATAGGCTGTCTTCCCATCTTTGCCCCCAAAAGCAATATTTGAAGGCTTTTTGCCTTTCATCTGAACCTCCAATAGTAATGCTCCATCAGGAGATAATTTTGCCACAGTGCCTTTTCCGTGTCGGGTGACATACAAATTTCCATCTACATCACAACGCATACCATCCATTCCAAAATCCTCAAATTGATGGAACAACCTTTTGTTAGAAATATTTCCCTCAGCATCAAGGTCGAAGGCCCAAACACTCCTTTGAACACTTTCATTGACATAAAGTGTCTTTTCATCAGGACTAACCTCTACCCCATTGGTGGTTCCCATATCATTTGCCAAAAGATGAAATTGATTGTTTTCCACCTTCCATAATTGACCCGTACTTTGTTTCCAATTGGGATCTGAGGCAAACATCCTACCGTTAGCACATATCGCCAAATCATTCGGCTGATTCAGTAATGAATCGTGCGCATAAACGCTCACAGCTTTGGTTTGAATGTTCACTTTCAAGACATTATGCCCTGTATAGTCTGCCAAGAACATACTCTGGTCTTTACCAAAACGGATTCCATTGGCAGTGCTTCCCTCGGGCAAATGCTCAATAAATAAACTAAAATTTCCCTGAGTATCAACCTTGCCCACAGAACCGCTGTGAACGGGATTGACAAAATAAAGATTCCCCTCTCGGTCAACCGCGGGCCCCTCAAGTCCTGAGGTAAATTCCCCTACAAAGACCAAATCCTGTGATTGATATAGGATTTCCCTTTTGTCGCACGACACGAAAAATAACAATAATATAGCAAGTTTTAATAACCTTGAAGTTTTCATAAACATAAATTTCAATTTGTAATTTAATTAATTTAAATTTAAAGCATGAACAAACTTAAATTAATTAGCTTCACTATATTAATATCATTATGGAGTTGTTCTGATATGAAAACGAAAACCCAAAGTCTTGACGTTCCAAAAATTTCCATCAAAGACTCCCTGAGTTTTGACAACGTCTCGACTATTCTAGAAAAAAATGCCCCACTCAATAAAGTAAATTGGTTGGAATGGAAGGAGTTTCCCTACCAGCCTGAAGTCCAATTTAGAATTGCGCACGATGACAGTCTTTTGTTTCTAAAATATTACGTCAAAGAAGAACATATCTTGGCTCGAAGAACAGACCCCAATTCGGCGGTTCACAGAGACAGTTGTGTAGAGTTTTTCGTAGATCCGATTCAAAACGGAAACTATTACAATTTTGAATTCAATTGTATCGGCACCACTCATTTGGCCTATGGGCCTCGCAGAGGAGAACGCACTTTTATCCCAGCTGAATTGATCGAAAACGAAATCAAAACTTGGTCCACACTAGGCAAAGCATCTTTTGAAGAAAAATCAGGAATGTTTGAATGGGAAATGGTAGTGGTCATCCCCTCCTCCATTTTTACTTACAACAAAGATTTGAATTTTTCTAAATTGGTTTCCAATGCCAATTTTTATAAATGTGGAGACGACACCACAAAACGACATTATTTGAGTTGGAATCCCGTCAAAACTCCAAACCCCGATTTCCACCGTCCCGAATATTTTGGAATTTTAAATTTTCAATAAATTATAGTAAAACTGATGATGATTGATAGAATGATGAATTTAATGTTGAAAAAGTTTAAAATATTGTTCCTGTTTTTATTGGCAACAATTATAGGTTGTAAAAGTCCAACGACCCAGCCTCCACTCTTCCTCCCCCAAGGTTTTGAAGCCACAGTTTTTGTGGACAGCATTGCCGAAACTGTTCGCCATATGGCCGTCAACAAAAATGGAGATTTGTATGCCAAATTCAAACGCCCCAGCGAAGCAGGAGTGATGGCTGCCATCAGAGATCTCAACAATGATGGAGTTGCAGATTCTCTGGTCAAATTTGGAGAATACCACATACCACAAAGGGGAAGTTATTCTACTGCAGCCAGAATATATAAAGGGTTCCTCTATTTCAGTTCTCAACTCACGGTCTATAGAATCAAGTTGGATGAAGAAAATCTGGTCCCAACGGGAACAGCAGAAATTATTGTTCATGACGATCACGCTCATGGCTCACACGAACATATTGGAAAGCCCATCGCTTTTGACGAAGAAGGGCATATTTTTGTACCCTTTGGCGCTCCCAACAATGCCTGCCAAAACCCAAAAAGAACGCCCTTGGTCCCTGGTCAAGACCCCTGCCCCTTGTTGGAAGACCACGGTGGTATCTGGCGTTTTGATGCGGAAAAAGTTGGGCAAACCCAAAAAGACGGTGAATTTTATGCCAGCGGGCTTAGAAGCATTGTAGCTTTAGACTGGAATACTTCCGACCAAAGTCTATATGCCGTAGTTCATGGAAGAGATGATCTGCACCGACTATGGCCCAATCACTTTAGTCAATGGGAAAGTGCTCTTCTACCGTCTGAAGAATTTGTGAAAATTGAAAAAGGGGATCACTTTGGCTGGCCTTATTGCTTTTATGACCAAATGCAGGGCAAAAAAGTACTGGCACCAGAATATGGCGGAGATGGAAACATTATTGGTCGTTGTGCGGACTACAAAGATCCTGTGATTGGATTTCCTGGTCATTGGGCTCCCAACGATTTGGTCTTTTATAACGGTGATGCCTTTCCCGATCACTACAAGAATGGAGCTTTTATTGCTTTTCACGGTTCTACCAACAGAGCCCCCTACCCCCAATCCAGTTATTTTATTGGCTTTGTCCCGTTTGAAAATGGTAAGCCCTCCGGCCCCTATGAAGTTTTTGCCGATGGTTTCGCTGGCGTAGACCCCATTATCAATACACGTGATGCCGAATTTCGTCCAATGGGTATTGCATTTGCACCTGATGGTTCCATGTATATTGGAGAAACAGAAAAAGGCAGGATTTGGAAGGTACAATTTAAGGGTGATCGTGAAAACTTTGGCCCATCACAATTGGTCGAAATGGAAGAAAGAAAAACATTAAGCCACATCGCAACCCCAGATATTGTAACCGATAGAATCGAACCCAAAGACATGGCCATTGGTCAAAAAATCTATAACCAATACTGCATGGCATGCCATCAATCTAACGGCATGGGCGCCTCGGGAAGATTCCCTCCCCTCAATGGTACCGATTGGGTAACTGGTGATAAAGAGCGATTGGTTCATCTTATTCTCAATGGAATGGAGGGAGCCATAGAAGTCAATGGAGAGATTTATGACGGTGTAATGCCTCAACATTCATTTTTGAATGACGATCAAATTGCAGACGTATTGACTTATATTAGAACGCACTTTGACAATCAAGCCGGAAGTGTTACTGCCGAAGAAGTTGAAAATTATAGAAAATCAAACAACAAATAATCATTGAAAATTGAAAACTAAATCAATCATTATGAAAAAATTAAAACTTTTACCACTTGCTCTTTTGCTGATAAGCACAAGCCTTTTGGCTCAACAATACGATATTGTAATCAAGGGCGGACACCTTATCGATCCCGCAAATGATATTGACCAGGTGATGGATATTGCCATCAAGGGAAATAAAATTGCGGCCATTGAGAAGAAAATTTCGGTAAAACAGGCTAAAAAAGTAGTAGATGCATCGGGTATGATTGTCAGTCCAGGACTCATTGACATGCATACCCACAACTTTTACGGAACGGTTCCCAACCGCTATTTGGCCAATAGCTTTGCTGCCGTTCCCCCAGATGGATTTACTTTTCGATCGGGTGTTACTACCGTTGTGGATGCGGGAAGTCCGGGATGGAGAAATTTTGAGCTTTACAAATCTCAGATAATCGATCCCTCAAAAACAAGAGTACTCTGCTTTTTAAACATTGTGGGGGCCGGAATGAGTGGTGGACACAGAGAGCAACACATCGCCGATATGAATCCAGAAATGACAGCCTTGGTCGCAAAACAAAACAAAGATCATGTTGTGGGTGTCAAACTCGCTCATTTTATGGGATTTGATTGGACACCAACAGAACTTGCAGTGGAGGCCGGAAAATTAGGAAGTATGCCAGTAATGATTGACTTTGGCGGAAGCAATCCCGAACTCCCTCTAGATCAATTGTTTTTGGAGAAACTCAGACCTGGAGATATCTTTACACACACCTATGCCCATGTCAACGGGAGAACTCCCATTGTAGCCGAAAACGGAAAAGTAAGAGACTATGTCTTTAAAGCCCAAAAAAGAGGAATTGTTTTTGACGTAGGTCACGGAGGGGGAAGTTTTATTTTTGAACAGGCCGTGCCTGCAATCCAACAAGGATTAAAACCTGATGTAATCAGTACCGACCTCCATACGGGCAGTATGAATGGCGGAATGAAAACCCTCAACAATGTCATGTCTAAATTTTTGAATATTGGATTAACCTTACAAGAAGTAATTGCAGCCACCACCTCCAAACCAGCCCACTACATCCAAAGAAAAGACCTAGGTCATTTGTCCGTAGGCGCCGTTGCGGATATTGCCATTCACAAACTAAGAAAAGGAGATTTTGGATTTATAGATACCCGTGGCAAACGAATGAAAGGGAATCAAAAACTCGAGTGTGAACTCACCCTTAGAGATGGAAAAGTAGTTTACGACCTAAATGGTTTGGCAAGCATTGACTGGAATTAAAGATGAAAACATTCTCTAAATATCTTTTTGCAGTATCCGGCTTATTGTTTGTTCTTTCATTGGGGCTTTATTTATCTGGTAATTATAGTATAATAGGCCCCCCATTGATTTTGTTTTTTCTCACTCTGGCTTTAGCCATGCGTGGGACGGAAAATTTCAAGGGGTTTTCATTTACCGTACTGATCTTTGCTACGGTTAGCCTTTCGATGTTCTATCCCCAAACCTTTGTTCAATGGGGAGACTTTCAACTTAAAAAACTCATCGTTCCACTTCTTCAAATCATTATGTTTGGGATGGGAACAGCCATGAGTTTTAAAGACTTTTATGGCGTAATTAAAATGCCTAAAGGAGTTTTGGTAGGCTTGATCTGTCAATTCACCATTATGCCTTTTTTAGGTTTCAGCTTGGCCACCCTATTCAATTTCCCCGCCGAAATTGCTGCAGGAGTAGTCCTTATTGGTTCTTCTCCTAGTGGACTGGCTTCAAATGTTATGGCCTACTTGGCCAAAGCCAATGTTGCACTTTCTGTAACACTGACCGCTGTAGCCACTGTAGTAGCCCCTTTTATGACTCCCCTTTTGATGAAATACTTTGCGGGAGCCTTTGTTCCTATTGATTTTGTGGCCATGATGCTCAGTATCGTAAAAATGGTGATTCTTCCCGTGGTATTGGGATTGATTTTCAATCACTTTTTTCACGGTAAAGCCAAATGGTTGGACAAAGCCATGCCAGTAGTTTCCATGACCGCCATTGCTTTAATTATCATGATCATTACTGCTGCGGGTAGAGACGCTTTGTTATCCATAGGGATATTGCTTATTGTAGCTGCCATTATCCACAATTTGATGGGATATTTATTGGGCTACTGGGGTTGCCGATTGCTTAAAATGAAAGAACAAGATTGCAGAACCATTGCCTTGGAAGTGGGAATGCAAAATGGAGGTCTGGCCTCTGGAATCGCCCTCGAAATGGGTAAAGTTTCCACCGTAGGATTGGCTCCGGCTGTTTTTGGCCCATGGATGAACATTTCTGGTTCCTCGCTGGCTACTTGGTGGAGAGATAAAGATCCCAAAAAGAAAAAGTAAAAATTAAACATAAAAACAAATGAAATTAAAAAGATTCGTATTATTTCTCAGTCTCCTCGTGATTAACATTGGCTTTGCCCAAAGTTTGAGTGTTAAACAGATGAAATTTCTAACCCACCAATGGGAAGGAGAACGTTTTGATGACGGACGACCCAAAGTCGCTGCTGATATCCTAGAACGGATGAAGAAAGTAACCATTGAAGAAGCGTGGGGCGTTTTGAGAAACGAAGGTTACCACAACCAATTTGAGGGAGGTTGGCAACCATTACACGACGATGTGACCGTGGTCGGGCGAGCACTCACCGTTCAGTATATGCCTAATCGACCGGATGTGGCTGACCAGATCAAACAAAAAGGGTTGGAAGCTGGAGAAATCGGTAATACCAATTCTTGGCCGATTGATCGATTGAAAGAACACGATGTTTACGTAGCTGACGGCTTTGGGAAAATTGTGGATGGAACACTAATCGGAGACAACCTCGGGAACTCCATTTATGCCAAATCTAAAACAGGTGTGGTATTCAATGCCTCAAGCAGAGACATGGAAGGCCTGTCCGAAATCGATGGCTTTAACGCTTTTGTTAGGGCATGGCATCCCTCTTTTCTCACAGAAGTTATGCTACTGAGCATCAACGACCCCATAAGAATAGGTGCTGCCACCGTAATGCCTGGCGATGTAGTATTGGCCAAAAAAGAAGGGGTGATTTTTGTCCCTGCCCATCTGGCAGAGAAAGTCGTGGTTACTTCAGAGGTAGTAAGACTCAGAGATTTGTTTGGGATAACCCGCCTTAAAGAAGGTAAATATACCCCAGGTCAAATTGACAACAAATGGTCTGAAGAAATCGAAAAGGATTTTTCTAAGTGGATCAGAGATCATATGGATGAACTCCCTGTTCCCAAAGACCAAATAAAAGAATTGATTAAAAAAAGAATGTGGTAAAAGTTTAACAAAAAATTTAAAAAGATGAAACACAACGAAAAAAGAAGATCTGTATTAAAAAATATTGGAATGGGAATGGCTGGCCTATTGGGTATAGCTTCAGTAAAAGCTGCCCCTTCAAAAAGTAAAAAAGAAGTGGTTGGTAAAATTGTCGAAGATCAAAAAATGCCTTTATTCTCAGGAGCAGTAAGACATGGAAACACCCTCTACATTGCTGGAAAAGGTGCGCATTTTGATGGCGATATCAAAGCCCATACCGATCATGTATTAAACGAGGTTCAAAAAGAATTGGAACGAAACGGCTCTTCCATGGAACAAGTTCTCAAAGTCAACGTCTATTTGGCCGACTTGGCGGACTACCATAAAATGAACGAAGTTTATAGAGGTCGTTTTGGTGAAAATCCACCAGTAAGGACCACAGTAGCCACCTATGGTGGTGTACCCGGTAATTCATTAGTAGAAATCGATTGTATCGCTGCAGTAGATTAAATCTTAAAAAAATAAAAACATGATTAATAGAAGAAAAGTAATACAATCGTTAGCGGCACTTCCTTTTGCAGGAAGCCTATTAGGAACCAATTCATTGGCTGCTCAATCCAAAACTGCAGCAGTGGTCTCAAGTTTGAGAAGAGATTTTTTCAAAGAACTCGGCCTAAGAACATTCATTAATGCAGCTGGAACCTACACCTCCATGACAGGCTCTTTGATGCCCAAAGAAGTTATTGAAGCGATCAGCTATGGAGCAGATGAATACGTCAATCTGGATGACTTGCAGGACAAAGTGGGTGAGCGAATCGCTGAATTGTTGGAGTGTGAATACGCCACCGTTTCTTCGGGTTGTTTTGGAGCCATGAGTATAGGAATGGCTGGAATCCTTACCGGCAAGGATCCTGAGAAAGTAAAACAACTCCCCAATACAGAGGGCATGAAGAATGAGGTCATAATTCAGGAATCTCATACCATTGGATATGCACAAGCCCTTACCAATGTTGGTGCCAAAGTGGTTAAAGTAAAAACCGCTAAACAATTGGAAAAGGCGATTACCGACAAAACTTGTATGCTTTGGTTCCTCAATGCACATACCGACCAGGGCGAAATCAAATGGGAGGAGTTTATTGCTCTTGGGAAAAAATACAACATCCCCACTTTTATCGACTGTGCGGCAGATGTACCGCCAGTAGAAAATCTGTTTCGCTTTACCAAAATGGGATTTGACTTGGTTGCTTTCTCTGGAGGCAAAGGACTAAGAGGCCCTCAAAGTGCTGGTTTACTATTGGGAAAAAGAGAATATATTGAAGCTGCACGAATGCACACTCCTCCCCGAGGAGAAACCATCGGCCGAGGCATGAAAGTAAACAAAGAAGAAGTACTGGGTATGTTGGCTGCATTGGAGTTATACCTTCAAAAAGACCACGATCAAGAATGGAAAATGTGGGAATCACAAATCCAACTGATCAGCGACAGTGCCACCTCAGTGGCAGGAGTTGAAAGTGAAATTCATGTTCCGAAATATGCCAACCACGTGCCAAGTTTGCGCATTCGTTGGGATGAAAAGAAGTTGAAAATAAGTCCAAATGAAGTAAGGAAACAGCTCAGAGAGGGTCACCCCTCTATTCAAACCGTGGGGGATTCCAAAAGCGTGGGAATGACCACTTGGATGATGGTGCCCGGTCAGGAACGTATCGTAGCCAAAAGAATTAAGGAAATTTTATCGTCGGCAATATAAATAATAATCATGAAGAACATCATATACACACTGGTACTGACCTTTGGGCTGGCCTTGGTTTCCTGTGGTTCACCTCAAGGAAAGAATAATCTCATCGAGGTTAAATCTGATTACAATCCGGAAGCCAAATTGGACAGTATGGGAATTGTACTCCCCCAACCAGCCACCCCCGTCGCCAATTTTGTCAATTTCGTCCAAGTAGGGAATTTACTTTTTCTATCTGGAAACGGCCCTCTAAAAGCTGATGGTAAATTTATCACCGGTATAGTGGGAGAAGAATTGACCATCGAAGAGGGTTACGAAGCTGCACGGCTGACGGGGATCAATCAAATTGCCATTCTCAAATCTGCATTGGGTGATTTGAGTAGGGTCAAAAGGGTTATTCGTGCTACAGGCATGGTCAATGCCTCACCCGATTTTACACAACATCCCAGTGTGGTTAATGGTTTTTCAGACCTTATGGTCGAAGTATTTGGAGAAAGAGGAAAGCATACTCGTGCTGCCATAGGAATGGGATCACTTCCCTTTAATATTGCAGTTGAAATTGATATGATTGTCGAAATTGATGAATAGGATAGAGGTTTTATGAAAAAAGTACTTTTTCTTTTTTCAATGCTATGGGTTATTGGACTTCAAGGTCAAGACTCGCTTTCCGTCCCCCTCAATTACACTTTGGAGCACAAAATTGATTCTATTGTTCAAATGGGAATCCAAAAAAGGGCATTTCCTGGGGCGCAGGTGTTGATTTACAAACACGATAGTATCCGCTTTAACAAAAGCTATGGGTTTCACACCTATGATTCTCTCGTTAGGGTAGAAAACCACCATCTGTATGACCTCGCTTCAGTAACCAAAATTTTGGCCAGTACCTTGGCTTTTATGAAATTATATGAAAGGTATAAAATTGACTTGGATCAAAAGGTAGCTGGTTTTATTCCAATGATCAAAAACACCAATAAGAAAAACTCCACGTTCCGAGAAATCTTAGGTCATCAGGCAGGTTGGTTACCCTATATTGAGCATCAAAACACTGTAAGAAGAAAGAGTGGGAAATTAAAGTCCAGAACTCTTTCCTCAAAACAAAGTAAACGCTATCCCGACCCCCTTTCCGACTCCCTATTCATACACCGGAAATACGAAAAGAAAATAATGCGACGGATCAAAAAGACTCCCGTCGAAAACATAGGGGATTATCGTTACTCAGGCCTGTGGTTCTTTCTTTTACCCGATATGGTGCAACGCATGAGTGGTCAGTCTTTTGATCAATTTTTGGACACGCATTACTATGCCCCTATGGGAATCGAAAGGTTGACTTTCAATCCCAGTTTTAAGTATTCCAAAGAAGAGATTGTTCCCACCGAAAAAGATTCCCTATTTAGAAAAACATTGGTACATGGTTGGGTGCACGATGAGGCCGCAGGTCTGATGGGTGGCGTTTCGGGAAATGCCGGACTGTTTGCCAATGCAACTTCGTTGGCAAAACTCTTAAAAATGCTCCTTAACAAAGGTCAGTATGAAGGAAAACAATATTTAAAACCTGAGACCACTGCACTTTTTACAGCCCGTGCTTATCCAGAAACAGAAAATCGACGTGGATTAGGTTTTGATAAACCTACACTTGATACTATTCCCTCTGAACGTTATCCCTCGGAAAAATCCTCCCCAGAAAGTTTTGGTCATAGCGGATTTACAGGGAATTTGGTTTGGGTAGATCCAGTTCATGAGTATTTTATGATTTTTCTTTCCAACAGAGTATATCCCACCCGAGAACAAAAAAACCTCTACCGCTTGAATATTAGAGGTAGTATTTTGGATGTTGCTGTTGAAGAATAGCTTTTTAGACCCTTACCTCTCTATTGCCGGAATGATCCATACCCTGTTCTCTTTCCAACTCCACCATTTTTTCCGGTCTAAAATTGAGAATAAATGCCCTGCGATGCCCAGAAGTAGAATTTCCGCGACTGTAATGCAGTGTATGTCCGTGGTGAATGGCACAAGAACCCGGTTTTAGTGGAACTGCCTTACTTTCTTCCTCTGAGCCGATACACTGAAGCGATCCTTTGCCCAGGGGTTGATGGTGTTCCCTCAAGGGCAATTTGTGAGATTTTGGTGTGTACCACATACAGCCGTTTTCAAGGGTAGCCTCATCGATGGCGAACCAGATACTTAAAGCTCTTTTATCGGGCATATCTATCCAGTAGGCTGCATCTTGATGCCAAGGGGTGGGTTGATTCGTATGGGGAGCCTTGTTGATGAGCATATCAAAATCCAATACCATATCCTCTCCCAGTAACTGTTTGGCAATTTGCAGACCCTTTTGATGCATAGCGCGATCGAGTAAAAGGGGATACACCCTTGAGGGAAGCATAATTTGGGTAATGTATTCCACATTTTGGTCCTCAGCTCCAGAGAGATCGGATCGCAAACCTGCGGTATCAAATTCATTATTGATGAATGCATCGTAAGTTTTGTAGTAAAACTCCATTTCATCTCTGTTGAGTAGATTTTTAACGGCCAAAAACCCCTCAGTTTCAAAAGAAGATATTTGATTGGAAGTAATCATGTAATTTTAGTTGAATTTATAGATCACAGGACTGTCATTATTTCTACTAAAAATCAGGTGTTCCCCTCGGTTGGCCAGAGAGATTTTTTGGATGTCTCTTACCTCTCCCGATACCATCAAACCAGAAGCTGATGCATCCAAGTGAGTAAATCCGCCGGAACCATCCCCCAAAAGGCAGATCCCTTTAATCGCATCATAGTGACCAAATTTTACACGAGAGGCCGTAAAATTTCCTCCCATAATGACATCTAGATTTCCATCTTGATTAAAGTCTCCAGTGGTCAATCCATAAATGGGTGAAAACTGAGTCTCTATAGGCAAGGCCGTTATTTTGAATTGACCATTGCCTAAATTCTCCATATAACTCGTTTCAAAGGTTTTGGCGTATAGAACCTTAGAGCCTTCTAATTCCTCAGGGGTAAAGACTTGGTCAATGGTCAAATCTGCGTATTCTTTGTACTTAACAAATCTATTTTTCAAAATGGTCAATTGCTGCTGAATATCGTCCTTGGAGAATACGGGGTAATTTTTACCTTCATCATAACAAGATAGAATGGGATCAACAGAACCATTTTTATCATAATCTTTTGCATAGATACTAATGGGATGCTCTAGGGAAGTTTTTAGCTGTGAGTTCAGTCCAAAATTTCCAGCCACATAGTCCATATCACCGTCTTTATCGAAATCACCTGAGGTAATGGTATTCCACCATCCATTGGAATCTTTGAAACCAACCTCTTCCGTAATGTTTTTAAAAACCCCATTTTGATTTTCAAATAATGTAATGGGCATCCACTCCCCAACCAGCATTAGATCCAATTGGTTGTCCCCATTGAAGTCTGTCCAAAGGGCATCTGATACCATTCCTATATTTTGTAATCCATTTGCACTGCTTTGGGTAACTTCTTTAAAAACCCCTTTACCATTATTATTAAGCAAATAACTTTTGGGTGCATAGGGGTACTCATTGGGTAAAATTCTTCCTGCTACAAAGATATCTTGATCGCCATCATTGTCATAATCTGCGGCTTTTACGACAGATCCACTTGAAGTAAAATCAGGTAAATTATTTTCTGATTTGACAAAATTTCCTTTTCCACGGTTGATATAAAGTCGGTCTTTAAGGGCAGGATCTGTTTTTTCAAATTCATTTCCACCACTGACCACATATAGATCCATATCCCTATCCCCATCGGCATCAAAAAATAAGGCTCCCATATCCTCGGAGGCGGTATCTGGTTCTAGGTCAATTTTATTGGATTTGACAAAGCCCCCCGATCGTGTTTGAAGGAAAATTCCACCAACGGTTCCCTTTGCACCCCCGATAAAAGCATCCTCTAGTCCATCACCGTTGACATCGCCAACAGCCAATTTAGGTCCTAAAGTTGAGAGCATATGCGGGAGCATTATCTCCCTTTTAAAATCGTTGTAGTTGTTTTCTTTATGGGTAAAGTCAATTGCTTTTACTTCCTCAAAAAGTTTGGTCATGGAAGCATTGTTTCTATTGACGTCAAGTTTGGCGTCCTTCTGAAATAAAGTTAATTTTTGATTGGGTTGAACTGCTGTTATGATTTGTTTTTTTTGATTAGGCCACACCACTTCCACCTGGTCTATGGTTTGGGATTTAGCGATTCCAAAGTTGAGGTTAAAATCTACAGAAGATTGATAACCTCTTGTATTGAACATTTCCTGAGTTTGGGTCATGCCTCCTGCCGTTACTTTCACTCTGGCTCCAATGCCTGAAGTGTTTTTTCCCAATCCCTTTAAAGCAATTTTTAAATGGTTGTTTTGGGTGAATTTTTCTGAATTGTTACGGTAGATGAATGCTTGACTATCAAGGTTTGTTACTATCAGATCCATATCTCCGTCATTGTCTAAATCAGCATATGCAGCAGCATTTGAAAAGGTTTTTTGGTCAATACCCCAATCCATATTCATTTTGGTAAATGTCAAATCACCATTATTTTTATAGGTATAGTTTTCCTCTAATATAGAAGGCATTTTATCAATTAATTCTGTCAACTTAATTTTTACATTATTTCTTCTTTCATTAATTTTTTCTTGAACGATATAGTTTAAAAAATCCATGTTGGTATAATCTTTTTTATAACCATTTGTAATAAATAGATCTTTAAATCCGTCATTATCTATGTCTGTAAATAAAGAAGCCCAACTCCAATCCGTATTTGAAACACCTGAAAACTGACCAATTTCTGAAAAATAATCACCTCCTCGGTTCAATTGTAGCATATTTCTCATGGTCTGATGATAGAAGCCATTTCTATCGAGGTGATTTAATTTTTCATAATTATCTGGCCCTGATGTCATTTTAATTCTGTGATTTCCCTCTGGCAGCATATCCAAGGCCATAATATCAGTAAAACCGTCATTATTAAAATCAGCAATATCAGAACCCATTGAATATAGTGGTGTATGGCCAATATAGTCCTCCAATCCTTCTGTAAAGGTTCCATCTCCATTATTCAGATATAAATAGTCTTGTTCGTTAAAATCATTCGAAACATAGATATCAATGAATCCATCATTATTAATATCTGATAGAGCAATACCCAAACCAAAACCAAGTATATTAGAAATTAACCCCGAATCTTCAGTTACATCAACGAACTTCCCGTTGTCATTTCTTAATAATTTATCTGAATATGCACTATTTTTTAATTTTTTATGATACCTAGACATTTTTCCTAATGTTGAATATTCTAGAACTGAATGATTTAATACATAAAGATCTAAATCTCCGTCATTATCATAATCAAAAAAAGCGCCTTGGGTGGTGAAACCAGAATCGTCAACACCAAACTTACTCCCCTTTTCAGTAAAAGTAAGATCTCCATTATTAATAAAAAGTAGATTCTTTCTTTTTTCAGGGTTAGTCGCTGCAGAACGACATACATAGATATCAACTAAACCGTCGCCATTGACATCGGCCATGGTTGTTCCTGTATTCCATAGTCCCTCAGCAAAAACACCTGCCTGCTGAGCAATTTCTTTAAATTTAAAATTACCTTGATTAAGATATAATCTACTGCCTACCATATTTCCGGTAAAATAGATATCGGAAAGTCCGTCATTATTAATATCACCAATCGCAACACCTCCACCATAATAAAAATTACCATAAGTCAAGACATTAAAAGATTCTGTATACTGAAGAGGATTTCTAAAATTAATCCCAGTAATGTTAGAAGGCATTAGGGTAAACATTTTATCAGCAGAAGGAGTACAGGAAATAAAGACTATTAATGATGAAATAAATAGAATTTTGAATAAAGTATTTATTTTCATAATGATATTTTGATTGATAATATTACGTATAATATTGAAAAAAAAAGCCTGTAATAAATACAGGCTTTTTGTTCAAATATTTAATTTGGAATATCCTTTAGAAGTTAGGTCCTTCAACATCCCAATACAAACGTGTACTCACTAAATCATCGCCACCAAGAGCTTGAACAGCTCCAGCGTATCCTGTTGGGTTATTATTTTGCTCATTTTGATTAAATAACATCCTCTTAATGAATCCATCAGCTGGAATAAGTCCAGTATCGGCCTTACTACTGTTTTGGTAGTTGTAAGGAAGTTTAGGGTACCCTGTTCTTCTGTGGTCAACCCATGCTTCTATGGTATTTCCATATGCAGCAATCCATTTCTGAGTCATGATTTTTTCAAGCTTTTCTTCATTGGTTCCAGACTCATCCCAAGCAACAGTTGCTGTTATTCTAGAAACAAAGTCATTCGTCGGACCTGTTACTGTAGTATCGTCATAATCCAATGGAGTTTTTGTATTGTCAGCTAAATAATCAGCAGCTCCACCAACACCCCAATAATCAAAGGAAGCGTTAACACCAGCTACGTAGTGAGCTTGTGCAGTCAGAGGTGTTGACCATCCTCTAAGATTGGCCTCGGCTAACATAAAGTGAACTTCAGCAGCATCAAAGAATCTTCTGTGTGTAACTGATTTGAAATCTTCACTAATGGTTGACATTACAATTCGAGTATCCTTTGCCAAAATTTCTGCTCCATTTCTAATTCCCTTATATGGAAAGTCGGGATGGTCAGCTACCAACGAAGCATCAGTAACTGGTTCAAAGTATGCTGTTACTCTTGGATCATCGTATCCTCCAAGGATAGACTCCATAGTGGCACTCATACGCGTATCACTCCAAGAAAAACAAATACGTGACTCTTTATAAATACCTCCATAAAGAAATAGGTTAAAATTCTCAGAATTTTCGTCAATTAGACCTCCAGCATCACTTATTGCTTTATCTGCTTGTGTTTTTGCTAAAGCAGGGTCTATATTAACAAGTCTCATTGCCAACTGTAATCTTAAAGAGTTTGCATATTTAAGCCAGTGAGCGACACTACCACCATAAATTGCATCAAAATTTTTGAATTGCGCATAATCTTTATTAGCAGAGAAAGTAGAAACAATTGCATCTAAATCACTAAAAAAGTTATTATACAATTCCGGCTCACTATCGTATGCAACATCTCCTTGAGAGCCATAGTTAGAGTAAATAATTGGCCCATGAATGGCAGATACTCTTGACATTGCTGTAACCTGAAGGAGCTTAGCCCATTGGACAAACATGTCTTCTCCATCTGCCTCAGCAATTTCAATAACTTGTCTTGCTGGAGCCATAACCTTACTGTACATATTATTCATGTATGGATTATTCCAAACAGGTACGTATGTAGTGTTGTTAACCCCACCAACAAAAGGCGTTGGAGTAGCAAGATGTCTTACAAACGAATCGTTCATCAAATTATGTTCAATTTGATCACCAATCAAGGGTGCAATCATAGTTGGATAGTATGCTCCAATATGATTTTTGTTTTGCTTTAGTGATTCAGAAGTAATCTGATTGGGATTTGTATTTAGCTCTGCAAAGTCATCTGTACAGGCACTAAAAAATACTAAACCAAAAGCTAGTAATAGGTAATTAATTTTTTTATACATCAGTTAATTATTTAAAATGTTAATCTTAAGTTCATACCAATAGTCCTTGTTGAAGGTAGATTGAAGTTGTCTAAACCTTGAATAGAACGACCAGTATTCATTGATAATTCTGGATCAAAAGGTGCTTCAGCAGTATACAACAAATTGTTACCAATCAATGAAAGTGTAGCGTCTTCAATAGGAAGGCCCAAAGAAGCAGTGTCAAGATTATAAGCTATTGATAATTGTGTCAGTCTTATATTGGTTCTGTCATAAACGTAAGGCTCACTAATCCCGTTACGATCCCCTATACCGTTATTGGAATACCATACGGCAGGGTCAGCAGTTGTTACTGCGTTTCCGTTTGGATCAACTCCATTAATTGGTACACCACCATTATCTCTATCAATTGCTGACCTTAGGGAGGTACCAGATCCATTCAACATCTGTTCAGTTTTTGAAAAGACTTTTCCTCCAAATTTACCGTTGATAATAAATCCAGCCGAAAGCTTATCGCCGAAAGTGAAATTATTGGACCAACCAACACTAACCTTAGGCTCAGCATTACCAGCAAGATTTTCAGGCGATGAAGTGTCATTTAATTTTAATGGCTCTCCTTTGGCGCTCATTTTGATTCTACCTTGAGCATCTCTATCAAATCTACTGACATAAAAATCTCCGATAGAACCACCTGCTACCATTCTTGATCCAAATCCTTCTCCTGCACCAGTAGATAAATTATTTAAATCAGGATGAATTTCAACAATTTTGTTTTTATTTTGAGCAATATTAACAATAGTTGACCAAGTAAAGTTGGGTTTTTCTATAACATCTCCTCTAAGGCTGACTTCAACTCCATTATTAGTTATTTTACCGGCATTAACAAAATAAGTAGTATAACCGGAACCTGATGGTGCAGAAAGTCGCAAGAATTGATCTGTACTTGTGATGTCATAAACGGCAATGTCAATTCCTACTCTATTATTAAATAACCTTAAGTCCAATCCAAACTCTGTTGTTTCAATCATCTCTGGATTTAGATCTGTAAATGGTTTTTGAGTATTCCTTGAAACATTACCAGCAGCAGTTACAGTATTTTGCGGGTTTACAACATTGAAAGGAACTTCATTACCAACAGAAGCTGAAGAAACTCTTAATTTTGCAAAACTTATGGCTTCAGGTAAGGTTACTAATTCAGAAATTACCGCAGAAATACCATAAGAAGGGTAAAAATAAGACTCATTACCAGTCAATGCTAATGTTGAAGCGTAATCATTTCTCCCAGCAACGTCTATAAATATTGCATCCTTATATCCAAAAACAAAATTACCGAATAATGCTTGTTTCTCAACTCTACCACTCAAAGTAGATCTAATCTGATTGGAAGTGTGAACATTTTGGAAATTAAATTCATTGGCATAAAATAGCCCTGGATTACCTGTACTAACTGCGACTCCATTACCAAAAGTGGTTTTTTGAAGTGAGGCTCCTAGAATAGCATTAACAGTTATATCCTCCGTGATATTATCACTGTAAGTTAAGATCCCATCTGTGTAAAATAATTCATCCGTAAACTTAGCGTAATCCCACTTACCATTAGGAGATACGTTAGTTGGATTAGAATTAGCATCATGTCTTTGTTCGTTTAACTTATCTGAAAAATCATAACTAGCCCTAGCTTGAAAAGTAAGCTTATCATTTATTTCATATGAAATGTTCAAGCTTGAAATAGCTCTTTTGATTTTATCTTCACTAGGCTGATTGTTCATTATCCAATAGGGATTCGATAAAAAGTGATAATTGAAAGGGAAATTTTGTTGCATTACACCATCTGATCCCAATGTTTCATAATTTTCAAAATCACTAAAATTTCTTTCTCTAGGATGCATATAAAGTGCCGTCAATGGATTCAGGTAATATCCGGCAGGTGCCCTATTGTTAGTCGTTTCATCTGTCAAAAGAATATTTGAGGAAATCGTCATTTTATCATCAAGAAATTTAGTTGATTGTTTAAATGAAATATTATTCTTTTGATATTTAAAATTTTCCATAATTCCAGTAGAAGTGGTATTGTAGTAGGAAAAATATGCTTTTGTCCTTTTTCCTCCACCGCTAACGGAAACAGAATTAACATAGTTTGCTCCAGTTTGGAAAAAATTTTCTACAAAACTATCATCATAGTTTCCAGGCGTTGCATCCCAACTGTTTTGAAGTCCACTAGCACCATAAGTGTATTGCAATTCTGGGAGCTTGATGACGCTTTCAAATGTAACACCTGAATTGATGGTTACTTTAGTTTTTCCTTCTTCACCAGATTTAGTTGTAATAAGTATTACACCATTGGCTCCTTGACTACCATAAAGTATAGAAGCATTAGCACCTTTTAAAATGTTGATACTTTCGATGTCATCTGGATTGATTTGAGATAAGCCATCACCTCCGTCAGAACCACCCCATGTACCAGGCTGGCTGCTTCGATTATTAACAATTGGCACACCATCAACCACAATAAGGGGTTGGCTGTCACCACTCAAAGATTTATTACCCCTGAGGACGATTCTAGTTGATCCACCAGCACCTGAGGAACTTTTGGTGATTTCAATACCAGCAGCACGACCAGTTAAACTGTTAGCAAAACTTATATCTCTAGCTTGAACTAAATCCTCAGACTTAACTGTTTGACTAGCATATGTAAGTGTTTTTTCTGCTCTTTTAATACCTAATGCAGTTACAACAATCTCATCAAGTGCATTACCCTCTACAAGGGTTACGTTGTAATCTGCATCAGCATTAACAACGATCTTTTGAGATTCGTAACCTACAAAGCTGATCTCTATGGTGAGACCTTCGGCCGCAGAAATAGAGTAATTACCATCAAAATCGGTCGTTGCTCCATCATTGGTTTCTAAAACTACAATGGTAGCTCCGGGTAGTGGTACACCCTCTTGGTCTGTGACAGTACCGCTTACAGAGTTTTGTGCAAATAAGAAGCCGCTGAATAAAAAGCAAAGACTTAAAATTGCATGTTTAATTGTTTTTTGTTTCATAATAAATTTTAGTTGGTTTGTAAAAATTTAATAATACTAGTTTTAATTTGAATCAATAAATATATTAAATAATTTTATAAATTATAATTTTATGTTAATTTTCTGAAAATATTTTAATTATACCTTAATAATGTGGGGAAATCAAAACTTCATTCATCCCCATAATCTTTATTTTATTATCGTAATTTGGTGTTTATTTTTTTAATCCACAAACGCCTTTAATTATATGAAAACTATAATTGCTCAATTCCCAATAACCCTCTTTTTTTTGATCATTAGCTTAGGATTCAATCCTTTATTGACAGCACAAGAACAAAAAATAACGGAAGAATCTGTCAGTTATCCCACCTATTACTTTGGAGATCCCAATCCCCTCCCCGCTTTTGTTTTTAATCCCAAAATATACCCCTACCACAAATTTCAGGGCTATGAATTTGAAAAAGCCAACAAAAACCTTAAAGTCGTTACACTAGAAAACCAATGGATTGAAGTACAAGTTTTCCCAGAGGTGGGTGGAAAAGTTTGGGGTGCCATCGACAAAAGCAACGGCAATGAATTTATTTACAAAAACGAAGTAGCCAAATTTAGGAACATCGCCATGAGGGGTCCTTGGACTTCGGGAGGTATAGAATTTAACTTTGGTGTCATTGGTCACCATCCCGGTACAGGTACCCCTGCCGACTATCGGTTGGACGAACTCCCCGATGGAAGTGTAATGTGTACCGTTGGCGGAATTGATTTACCCTCAAGAACCCAATGGCGGGTCAAGATCATTTTACCCAAAGATCAAAGTGCCTTTACCACTCAAGCGGTATGGTACAACCCCACAGAAACAGAACAAGCATACTACAATTGGATGACTGCCGCCGCTGCCGCTCAACAAGACTTGGTGTTCTACACTCCTGGGGATCAATTCCTCACCCATGGAGGGAGGGCAAAATCTTGGCCCATAGATCCACTCAACCGTGATTTGTCTCAATACCGTCAAAACAATTTTGGCCCCAGCAAATCCTACCATGTTATCGGGGAATACAACGATTTTTTTGGGGGATATTACGAAAACAGTAATACGGGTTTTGGTCATTGGAGTCGATACGATGAAATCCCAGGACAAAAATTATGGCTTTGGAATCTCTCCCGAGCGGGTGGAATTTGGGAAGACCTCCTCACGGATACCGATGGACAATACGTCGAATACCAAGCCGGGAGACTCTATGTGCAATATTTTCCCGGAGAAGAAAACCCCATCAGTCAAGCCACATTCGACCCCCATCTCACCGATCAATGGACAGAGGTATGGTTTCCTATCAAAGAAATAGGAGGGATCAAAGAGGCCTCTCCCTATGGTGCCATGAATGTGGTGGAAACCGAAAATAAATTAGAAGTGAAAATTAATGCTTTTAAAAAGGCAAACACGCAGGTAACCCTCAACGCCAAAGGAAAAACACAAAGTCAATCTTTAGAGACTGTTCCCAACGGCACCTATAACTTATCTTTCTCCAAACCCACTGATGACTATACCGTTGATGTTCCTGGCTTGGAATTGCATTATGACCTTCAACCGCCATTGATCAAAAGAAACTTTGACAATCCTGAGGTGATTGATCAAAACACCTTGGAAAAAACTTTTTTAAAGGCCAAAGATGCCCAACGATATAGGGATTACCCACTCGCAGAGTCATTACTCACAGCGATTCTTCAAGAAGATCCACTCCACTTAGAAGCCAGAAAAGAACTCTCCTTTCTTTATTATAGAAATGGTGATTACGACCAAGCACTGTCTATAGCCAATACAGGTCTGCAAATCGATGCCTACCACAACGGGCTCAATTATACTGCTGGTATTGGATACATGGCTCAAAAAGACTGGATCAATGCCAAAGAACATTTGGGATGGGCTGCCCGATCATCGGCCTACCGTTCATCAGCCAATACACTGCTAGCACAAATACACCTGATCGAAAAAAAATACAGTGATGCAAAACATTATAATGACATCGCCCTAAAATTCAATAGTGAAAATATCAATGCCCTTTCCCAAAAAGCCATGCTCCACAGAATTATGGGAGATCGTGAGAAGGCCTTAAAAACCATTGATGAAATAGAAGCCATCGACCCCCTAAATCACTTGGTGGTGTACGAAAGGTTTTTATTGGGCGTAAACAATGCCAATGCTATGACCCAAGCCCATCGATCAGAATTTCCTTATCAGACGTTCTTGGAATTGGCTCTATTTTATCACAACAGAAACTTAGATGCCGATGCCATCAAAATACTAAAAATGGGACCCCACCCACTGCTCAATAAACTTTGGCTGGCTTATTTAAATCAAGACAAAACTGCGCTCAACACCTTGGAAAAAGAATCCATTGCTTTTGTTTTCCCCTTTAGAAAAGAAAGTCTAAAGATGCTCAATTGGGTGGTGACACACCATTCCTCTTGGAAAGCCAAGTATTTGTTGGCGATCAATCTGTTGGGAAGGGCTCAAACAGCAAAAGGAATTCAAATTTTTAAAGATTTGGGCAAAAGCCCAAAGGATCCTCTCTTCTACTACATTAGGGGAATGTTGTTCAAAGAACATAAACAGGCAGGCTATCAAAAAGATTTACAATTTGCTTATAGCCAGTCGCCCAAAAATTGGCGCTATGCCTTTTCCTTGGCCGAAGATCATTTCAAAGCAGGAAATGCGCTGGTCGCTCAGAAAATCATTCAAAAAACCTACAAGCAAGATCCAAACAATTATTTTGCTGGGATGCTTTTGGCACAGACAATGAATCAACTGAAACAGTATGACAAATCCATTAAATTGTTGAAACAATTGAAGATTTTGCCTTATGAACATGCTACCGAAGGACGTAAGATTTACACCGACGCCTATGTAGGAAGTGCATTAAATTATATCTCCAAAAATCAAATCAGCCAGGCGCAATCAAGGTTGGAAACCGCTTTGCTATGGCCAGAACATTTGGGGGTTGGAAAACCTTTTGATCCAGAAGAGCGTTGGGAGCGATTTCTGCTGGCTCATATTCATCATAATAAAGGCAATCAAACGGCGGCAGAAACGGAACTGAAATCCATCGCCAATTTCTCTCAAGCACAACTGTTCCGTTCGTCCAAAAACCATCTTTTGGGCATTTATGCCCTAAAGCAAACCCAAGGAGAAAAGGAAGTAAAGCAATTTATCGAACAGCTTTTGGCTTCCAACCATGGCAATAGCGATACGACCCAGTCAGTGGTTCAGTTTTATTACCAAAACCCTCTATTGAAATGGGATCAAGGCTTTATTGCCCAGTTGACCACCTTTTTAAATCATTGATCAAACGAAGATTTAGTTGTTACGCAAGCCCAGTTTTTTGCTGACATAATTGCCCACATTTTGTCCTTGCAAAAGCCCCTCATCGATGGCTTTTCGGTAGTGGATACCACCGTACATCCTACTGATGGCAGCTTCTTCCGCTGCTTGACGGAAAGACTGATAGGAACGAATGGGTAGGTCATAAGGTAATTCTGTATCGTCATCAAAGGCGATATTGTCTCCAAAAAAATCGGTGAGAATAACGGAAGCCGCACCCGAAACCACTGAGTGACCACTGGTGTATTCTGGAAAGGGAGGGGTTTGTAGTAAGGGATACCAGTTTTCGTCTAAGACTTTATTGATGATGGTTTCTGGACGAATCAAGTTACTTCTGTACTTTTCGTCCCAACAGCTGATAAAGGCATCGGCGATGGCGATGGATACTTTGGCATAGGCCGCTACAGTAGTCGGAAAATCGGCATTAATGTTACGAGATACGATCTTGGTAATACCGATCCAATGCGCACCAGGACTGATTTTTTTTAGGGCAAACATCACATGACCTTTGTGGGTAGAAACATAAGGATTGCAATCCCAAAATTTGGCGATCTCCCGTCTTTCGTCCTCGGCCTCGTTTTCTTGTATCTCCTTTACCACCTCATAGACCTCCATCAACTCTTGATAAAAATCTGATTCGGGTACCATGGAAAAAGCAGGAGGAGGTTCGGGTTGAAACTGAGACGCAGAGTTGAGTACAAAAGGTCTGATCTTACTCCAATGGGGTTCTATCCCATCCATATAATCGGGAGGGGTAGGTTGCCATCGAGAAGGACTGTCATAGTCAACAGAAAATTTGGGATAAGTACGGGTTTGTTTGTAATTATCTTGATCATACCAAGCTTTGATCTCTGTCACAACCTGATGGGCATACCGATGTGAAGCTTCATAAACCTCAAAGTTTTGTGCTTTCCATTCTAATGATAGCTCCTCTATATATTCCGACATTCGATCTACCGAAAAGATCAAATTTTTTCCGACCTCCACATAAGCCATAAGGCCAGCGAGTCTGGGATTGACCAAACTGTCATTGATGGGGCTGACCCCTTTAAAGTCTGATAAAACACCAACCAAAGAAACGTGATCGTTTCCTTCCTCCTGCGCCAAAATCTCATAGGCAGCAATATTGGCATAGGCATATACCCTACTCGCCAAAGGAGGCGAAAAAATATCGTGTACCATCACAGAGGTCAACTGATCTTGCGCTAAGTGGTAATCCTCCGCTGTAATTTCAATGGGTAGCTGCTTTTTACAATGGGTAAATCCCAACATTAAAAAGAGCATGACTAGAGGTATTGTTTTTTGAAATCTCATGATTCTAAAAAAGCTTCAGCTGGTTTTAAATGGTCAAAATTACTCAATTTTCAACTTTATTGGATGTATAAATTTGAGTTATCGTTTCAAAAAGGAGAGGTTTCTTTTTAGACCCTCGTAACGGGTTCTTTTGATAGCACTATTTTTAAAAATGGTTTCAAAAGTGGTTTCAGTCATTTCTTCCCAATCTTTTTGGGTAAAGTCGAGCAATTCAGGCTTTGGATCAAAAAGCGGTTCATTATGGGATTTGGAAAAACGGTTCCAAGGGCATACGTCCTGGCAAACATCACATCCAAAAGCCCAATTGTCCATCTTATTTTGAAATTCATTAGGGATTTGATCTTTCAACTCAATGGTGAGATAAGAGATGCATTTACTGGCATCAATATCATAGGGCGTGAGGGCTACGGTGGGGCATGCATCGATACAGGCGGTACAAGTGCCACAGTGGTCGGTAACGGGGGTATCGTACTCCAGTTCCAAATCAATGATCAATTCGGCAATAAAAAAGAAAGAGCCTACCTTTTGGGTGATTAGGTTGGTGTTTTTGCCCATCCAACCCAAACCACTTCGCACGGCCCAAGCCTTATCCATAACGGGGGCTGAGTCAACAAATACCCGGCCATTGACTTCTCCTATTTCCTCTTGTATTGTTTGGAAGAGTTGTTTGAGTTTGTCTTTGATCGCAAAGTGGTAGTCGTTACCATAGGCGTATTTGGAAATTTTAGGCGCGCCTTCCACTTGTTGTTCGTCCGTATAATAATTGAGCAAAAGGGAAACCACACTTTTGGCTCCAGGCACCAACAAACGGGGATCCAAGCGTTTGTCGAAATGGTTTTCCATATAACCCATTTTCCCATGTTTGCCTGCTTTGAGCCATTGCTCTAGGCGTGAAGCCTCCTCTTCTAAAAAATCGGCTTTGGAAATCCCACAAGAAAGAAATCCCAACTCCTTGGCGGCGTTTTTAACGATAGCGGTATGGTGGGATAATGACAACATTTTACTAAATCTAAAGCATTTAAAACAGGAAACAAGGGCAATTTAATAGAAAAGTGATTGGGGGTGAAAAAAATGATCTGTTTAATACATCTGTTTAACGGAATTAAATCTTGTCTTAAATGATTTATAAAGCCCCCATAAGACTAATTTTAATGCCTTAAAACAGTTTTTATAATTTGCTATTATGTCAAATAAGGCTTGAAAATTATTCAATATATTATACTCATTAAGAAAAGGATTTTCGACTCCCAAAGAATATTTGATGTTTAGACATCCCTTATCCTAAACCAAAAATTTTTCTCGGTTAACGATTAATGAATGAGGAGAATAAGAAATTATCAGAGGGCTATGGTCGCAGGGAGAATACGATCAATTGTTGTAGTAAGTTAAAAGCTTTTAGAACAAGCCTCCTTGGTTGTCTTTGATCCTACCGAGATGTCTATAGGCCAATTCGGTAACCTCTCTTCCTCTGGGGGTTCTGACCAAAAAGCCTTCTTGGATCAAAAAGGGTTCATAGACCTCCTCTATGGTTTCTCCGTTTTCGGAAACAGCAGTGGCTAGGGTGGTGATGCCTACGGGGCCACCTTTAAATTTATCAATAAGGGTAGTAAGGATTTTATTGTCCATTTCATCCAACCCATGGGCATCGACGTTGAGCGCATTGAGGGAATATTGGGTGATTTCGATATCGATTTTACCATTTCCTTTGATTTGAGCAAAATCTCTGACCCTTCTGAGCAGTCCATTGGCAATTCTTGGTGTTCCTCGACTCCTTCCGGCAATCTCTATGGCGGCTTGGGAACTGATGGAAACATTGAGGATATTGGCACTGCGTTCCAAGATGGTGGACAGCAGTTCAGTATTGTAATATTCCAAACGACTGGTGATCCCAAAACGAGCCCGCATGGGGGCGGTCAATAGTCCTGAGCGGGTGGTGGCTCCCACCAACGTAAAGGGATTGAGGTTGATCTGAACGGTTCGGGCGTTGGGACCCGTTTCGATCATGATGTCGATCTTGTAGTCCTCCATGGCCGAATACAGGTATTCTTCTACTATGGGACTCAAACGGTGGATTTCGTCGATAAACAGAATATCTCTGGGCTGTAGGTTGGTCAACAGTCCCGCCAGATCGCCGGGTTTGTCCAGTACCGGCCCAGAGGTCATTTTGATGCCTGCTTCCAACTCACCAGCCAGTATATAGGCCAAGGTCGTTTTACCCAAACCGGGAGGGCCGTGAAACAAAGTATGATCCAGTGCCTCTTCGCGTTGATTGGCTGCCGCCACAAAGACTTTAAGGTTTTCCAGTATGCTTTCCTGACCTGCAAAATCATCAAAACTCTCAGGTCGTAAGGCTCTGTCAATATCTTTTTCTTCAGGAGAAAACTGCTCACCGGAAGGGTCTAAAAACTCATTCATCTATAACAAAGATAAATGATTTAACGCTTAGAAACTGAATCCCTTAGAAATGTTCTTGAGCTCCCCGATATCCAATATTTTTAGTGTTTTACCCTGAATAAGGATTAAACCCTTCCGTTCAAAAACCTTTAACATTCTTATCGTAGACTCTATTGTAACTCCAATATAACTGGCCATGTCCTCTCTTTTGAGGTAAAGCTTAAGGTTGCCGAGTGTATCCTCACCGAAATCATCATGAATTTTAATCAAAAAATGAGCCAGTCGCTGTACCATTTTATTTTGCCCCATAATGACAATCCGGTCATCGGTCGCTTTGAGGTATTCAGCAAATGTTCCCAAAAGTTGACGGATAAAATTCTGATCTTTCAGGATCTCAAAAAAACTTTTTTTACTCAAAAAACACACGGATACTGGGGTCAATGCTCTGGCTTTTAGATTGGTTGTTTCTTCATTGAGAATGCTACGAATCCCCAATAAAGTTCCTTCTCCCAAAAAATGAATGATTTGCTCTTTTCCATTGGCACTCATTTTTGAAATTTTACAAACACCGCTCTTGATAAAATAAATCCCGCGAAGTTGTTGTTCCTCATCAAAAATCAATTCTCCTTCATTGAATTGTAAGCTGATAACAGGTTTGTGATCATTTATCTGTTGTTGAATGCAAAAAGTGTGGGAGGCTTGGCAAAGACTACAATAGAACATCGTCAGGTAATTTGGGTATTACCAATTTACAAAAAACCTGATAATTGTCAGGTTTTTAAATAAATTAATTTTTGATCTTGTACTTTAAAAATTCATGCCTCAAACTTGTCATCACTGTGGCAAAAGCACCTCCCAAAATCTAGTCATTTTTAACCACCTTCCTTTTTGTTGTTCGGGGTGCAAGATGGTTTATCGCTTAATCAATGAGAGTGATTTGGCAAATTTTTATTCCCTATACCCCAAAAAGGGAAATAGACCTCGTAAAGGGCGAAATTATCCTTTTCTTCAAGATAAAAGTTTTAGAAAAAAATGGGAAACCTTTAGGGAGGGTGAAAAAGTTCAAATAACACTCGCTATCCCAAGTATTCATTACAGTGCATGCATTTGGGTTTTGGAACACCTGCCTCAGATGGAGGAAGGTATTCTCAATGCTGAGGTCCATTTCACAAAGAGAAAGCTTATGCTGTTTTTCGATGAGAATCGCGGAAGGATGTGGATACAGATCGAAACTTGTTTTGTGGAAGCGGTGCTATCGGGGCCAATGACCTGATGAATTATGCTGCCTTTATCAGATATGCTTTTAGGGGGAGTATTAAAGCAAATTTTTGCATTAAAAATTTGGGCTTTCGGTGTGCAAAATCAGTTAATCACTAAAATTTAAACCTGTGAAAAAACAATATGTCCTTATCATAATTCTAATGAATATCTGCTTTTTTTCTTGTCGTCAAAAGACTCAAAAAAAGGACATCGATCAATCCCCCCTGTCAGAATTATCCATCTTTAACCTACCCTCAGAATGGACAACTCATAAAAACGAAGACATTACCTTGGAAAGCCTTAGGGGAAATGTGATCGTACTGGTGATGGTTTACACCAGTTGTAAGGCTGCCTGTCCTCGTTTGGTTTCAGATATGAAAAACATTCATAAGCAGATTAAAGACAACAACCCTGATCGCCTAAAAATGGTACTGGTCAGCATAGACCCAAAAACAGATACACCGGAACGACTCAACAGTTTCGCCATTGAAAACCAAATCGATCAAAAGCCGTGGTTACTGTTGAGAAGTACCGAAGGAAACACCCGAGAACTGGCCAACGTATTGGCAGTAAAGTACTAAAGCATTTCACCCATTGATTTTTCGCACTCCAATATCATTAGTGTTTTTAATAGGGAAGGAGAGCTTGTTTTTCAGCAAGAAGGCCTTGCCTTAGATCATAAAGGTACGGTTGAGACCATCAAAAAACAATTGGAATAATCTTGTAGTAAAAAAAGCTGCCTTAGGGCAGCTTTTTTATGGTTTGGTTTCTTTAATGTTGGAGTTCTTCTTCTCCTTCTTTTAATGGAATGTGTTGAGGGACAAAATCCTCCTCATGTCCAGGTTTGGAATAATCGTAAGCCCATCGGTGTACCTCAGGGATTTTACCTTCCCAGTTGCCGTGAAAATGTTTGATGGGTGCTGTCCACTCCAAGGTGGTGGAACGCCAAGGGTTTTGTTCGGTGGGTCTTCCATAGAAGATACTGTGGATAAAGTTGTAAAGAAAAACCAACTGAGCGGCTCCTGCAATCAATGCAAAGATGGTGATCACCACATTGATATTGGCCAAATCGTCAAAATATGGGAAAGCTGTATTGGTGTAATACCTTCTAGGAAGTCCCGCCATACCAATAAAGTGCATGGGGAAAAAGACACCATAAGCGCAAATCGCCGTAACCCAAAAGTGTAAATAACCTAGGTTTTTATTCATCATACGTCCAAACATTTTTGGGAACCAATGGTAAACCCCTGCAAAAAGTCCATAAAGCGCAGAGATACCCATCACCAAATGGAAGTGAGCCACAACGAAATAGGTGTCGTGAACATTGATGTCTAATGTACTGTCTCCCAGTATTATCCCTGTCAAACCTCCCGAAATAAAAGTGGAAACCAATCCAATGGAAAACAACATGGCAGGGTTGAGTTGCAGATTTCCTTTCCAAAGGGTGGTGATATAGTTAAACGCCTTCACCGCTGAGGGAATGGCAATCAATAGTGTTGTAAAAGTGAAAACCGATCCTAAGAAGGGATTCATCCCGGAAATAAACATATGGTGTCCCCAAACGATGGTGGACAAAAAGGCAATGGCCAAAATGGAAGCGACCATGGCGCGATAACCAAAAATGGGTTTTCTTGAATTGGTCGCAATGATTTCAGAGGTAATTCCCAGAGCGGGCAACAATACAATGTATACCTCTGGATGTCCTAAGAACCAAAAAAGGTGTTCATAGAGAACGGGCGATCCACCTTGATAGTGCAATACCTCTCCTTGTATAAAAATGTCGGAAAGGAAAAAGGAAGTTCCAAAACTCCTGTCCATGATCAGCAACAAAGCTGCCGAAAGTAAAACAGGAAAGGAAACCACTCCAATAACGGCCGTGATAAAGAAAGCCCAAATGGTCAAAGGCAAACGACTCATGGTCATTCCTTTGGTACGGAGGTTTAATACCGTTACGATATAATTTAAAGATCCTAAAAGTGAGGAAGCAATGAATATGGCCATGGAAACCAACCATAGGGTCATTCCCAGACCAGAACCGGGTTGAGCTTGAGGCAAGGCGCTCAAGGGAGGATAGATGGTCCAACCAGCTGCAGCTGGCCCTGCTTCAACAAACAAGGAAAATACCATGATGACACTAGAGATAAAAAATAACCAGTAGGAAATCATATTAAGCAATCCAGAGGCCATATCTCGGGCACCGATTTGCAATGGAATCAAAAGGTTACTAAAAGTTCCACTCAGTCCTGCTGTAAGGACAAAGAAAACCATGATGGTTCCGTGAATGGTCACCAATGCTAAATATACATTGGGATCCATCACCCCGTCAGGGGCCCATTTGCCCAATAGGGCTGACATGATGCCCATGGGCTGTTCTGGCCAAGCCAGTTGTAAACGGAACAGAAGAGACATGGCGATGCCGATGATTCCCATAAATAATCCGGTGATCAAGTATTGTTTTGAGATCATCTTATGATCTTGACTAAAAACATACTTGGTAATAAAGGTTTCTTTGTGATGATGTCCGTGATCCTCCTCTTCGTGTACTTGCGCTGCTGCTGTTGACATGATCTTTTGTTTTATTTAATAGATTATTGGATGACTTCTGCAAAGGTTTGCTGATCGTCTATCCATTTTTGAAATTCTTCGGGTGTTTCTACAATTATTTTCATTTGCATATTGTAGTGCGAAGCCCCACAAATTTTATTACAAAGTAACAAATAATCGAATACATAGGGTTCTAAAGCTTCTTCGCCTTTTGCAATCAGCGCTTGGCTGTTTTCTCTTCTGATGGCATTGATTTTTTTGACCTTGGCCTTGATGTCTTCTGTCTGGCGTATTTCTTCGGTGGTGATCGTAGGGACAAAAGCAAATTCTGTAATCATCCCGGGAACACAGTTCATCTGTGCTCTAAAGTGAGGCATATAGGCGGAGTGTAAAACGTCTTGGGAACGCATTTTAAAAATGACCTCTCTTCCGGCTGGTAAATGTAATTCTTGCACCACTACATCGTCAAAGCCGTTGGGATCGGTGGCATCGATACCTACGAGGTTCTTACCATCAAAATCCTGTAAAAAACGAACATTGGCATCGCCAAGAACACCGTCTTCTCCAGCGTATCGGGCTTTCCAATTGAACTGCTGTGCGTATAACTCCACCACCAGTGCGTCTTCGTTCTCCTCTACCGTCATAATGTCCGTCCAAGTGTAGAGTCCATAAAGGATCAAACCGGCCAATGCAATGACAGGGATGATGGTCCAAATGGCCTCCAAACGGTCGTTGTCGGCATAAAACAAGGCTTTTTTGCCCTTTTCGCCTCTATACTTATAAGCAAAATAATGCAAAAGGGCTTGGGTGATCGTTTGGGTGAAAAAGATGATGGCAAATGAAATCCACATCAAATTGTCGTATTCAAGACCGTGCTCCGAAGAAGCATCGGGCAAGAGTACGTCGCCCCATTTCCAAAAAGAAAACAAGGTGATGGCGTAGATAAAAATCAAAAAAGCAAACATTAACTGGCCGTTCCAGCGGTTGTCGTCGTCGTCAGCTACTTGCGTATTCTCTTTTTTGGGTTGAGACAATTCAAATATCTTAGTGATTTGCCAAATGGAAATCGCGACCAATACTAAAACTACAAGTGTCAATAAAATCGTCATTTATCTTACCATTAATTATTAATAGTGAAAGCGTTCACTCTCTCCCATGTATGGATCTCCCGCTGCATGCAGTGGCGCTTTCGAAATTTCTTTAAATACTACCAATAGGAACAGCCCAAAGAAAAATAGGAATCCTCCTATCTCAGGCACACCAATAAACCATTGGTCGCCCACAGCCGAGGGCATGATCATATTGAATACGTCTATATAATGTCCCAGCAAAATCACTATACCCGCCATTACAATAAAGTAATTGAGGCGCTTGTAATCGCTGTTCATCAAAATCAATAGTGGGAAAATAAAGTTCATCACCAACATACCAAAAAAGGGAAGATTGTAATCCTCAATTCGAGTGATGAAATAAGTGACTTCCTCGGGGATGTTGGAATACCAGATGAGCATGAATTGTGAAAACCACAAATAGGTCCAGAAAATACTGATTCCAAACATAAACTTGCCCAAATCGTGGATGTGACTGTCATTGACTTTTTCCAAATAGCCTTTGGATTTGAGATAGATCGCAATCAGGGCGATGGTGGTGATTCCAGATACAAACATACTGGCAAAGACATACCATCCGAAGAGGGTACTGAACCAGTGGGGGTCGATGGACATCACCCAATCCCATGACATCATGGATTCGGTAACAATATAGAAGACCAAAAATGCGGCCGAGATTCTAAAATTCTTTTTGTGGTTGGATACATCAGTGGCCTGATCTTGTGCCAAGGAGAACTTTCTCGAAAAATAGCGATAGGTCGCCCATCCAGCAATATAAAACAAAGCACGAGCCAAAAAGAAGGGAACATTGAGGAAGCCTACTTTTCCTTGTATCAATTTATCATGGGCTACCACTTCGGGATCCATCCATATAAAGAGGTGGTTGAAATGCATGCCCGAAAGCGCAAGTATGACAAAAACGATCAATGCGCCAGGCAACAAATAGGCGGTGATTCCTTCCATCACCCTAAAGAGTGCTGGGGACCAGCCGGCCTGAGCCGCGCGGTTGATGGCATAAAAGGCCAAGGTTCCAAGGGCAATCATCATAAAGAAGAAGGCCGCTACATAGAGGGCCGCCCAAGGTTTGTTTTGTAGTTGGTGCAACAAATGCTCTCCATGGTGATCTTCACCGTGCTCCTCTCCATGAGCAGAGGGGGATTGGTGGTCGTTGTGGGTATCGTGAGGGGCAGCTCCGTGCTCGGCGCCATGTCCTTCTCCGTGATGGGCATCGGCCACCATGGCTTGGGCTTCGGCAACCGTGTCGGGAGAACTTAGGAATCCATAGACCAAACCTAAAAATCCAACCACCATCAAAATGATGGAAAAGTTTCTTAATTTATTTGTAAAAGTGTACATACCGTTTTCCAATAAATTATTTAATTAGGTTT
>Ga0257126_1000348_pt1 | contig 38343 bp, 37 predicted proteins | sample SI060_120mmetaG_FD_190151 | JGI IMG/M metagenome (GOLD analysis project Ga0257126, IMG submission 190151) | Marine microbial communities from Saanich Inlet, British Columbia, Canada - SI060_120m | ecosystem: Environmental > Aquatic > Marine > Inlet | place: Canada: British Columbia | collected... | reverse complement strand
TAAATTAAAAAAATAAATAATTATAAATTAAAAAATAAATTATTTGACAAGATCTCCAAGAGTAATTAATGTATTCATATAATCCCATATTTTCTTTTGATTTTCAATACTTAAATCAGTCCAATAATTTTTTAATTTATTAATAATTAATATAATTCCTTCATCTTTAGTATTAACAACATCGCTATATGATGCATCTTTCAAAAAAAATGAGACATCTCTATCTATAATCTTTTGTCTGTAGTTAAATGTATTAATTTTAAATAAATTACAAGCTTTCTTTGCATTACTGCTAATAAGAAATTCGATTCCTCTTCTATATACCTTAAAATCATTTTCTTCTGGAAATACTACAATTAAATCGTCATTAAATTTAAGAATTAGATTATTAAATGCTGATAGATAACTAGTAGTCATTTTTATCAATAAACAATACAAATACTTTTTTTTTAAAATATAAACATACTTTATCTTTAAATATCTTATAACATGAAACTATTTGTAAATACAATTATTGGTTAGACAATTTACTACCTTCTATTAACTTGTTGAAATTCATTATTTCTAGAATTTTGTAATTGTTCATAATCATTTGATAAACCTTCTTTTATAAATGAATTATTTTGCATTGAACTATTATTATTATTTGAGCTTGAATCTTCTGGTGTTGTTATTTTTTGTTCTTCTCCTATAAATGTAAAACTTGAAATATATGGTTTTTGTTCACTATTATCTAAACTTGAAAATGAACATCCAAAACTTGAATCACATTGACCAAAGTATGCCTGTAGTTCTCCACTACTACTTTTGGTATCACTCGTCGATAGATTTTCTTCTATCCATTTTGGAATCGCTTCATCTACTACAATACGTTTTTGTGATACTAAATAAATAGTAGGGACAGCTTTAATAAAATTTGGTAGTTGAATGTTATCATCATCAACACAAACATATAATATATTGTCATTTATTGCTGTTTTAGATATTTGGTTAATAATCTCTTTACAATAAGTGCAAAAATTACTGTAAAATATTATATCTTTTTTCATATAAAATCAAAAAATATAAAATTAACAAATATTATACACACTTAAATTAAATGTTAAATAAATTTATCAATTTATTTGTTTTTAAAATTGATTTAAATAAATTTATTTGTTAAATACTTATTAAATGAAACCATTTGGAATTTCACTAAATCTTTTAAATAATTCTGAAGATAAAATAGAAATAGAACAAAATTTATTAAACTATATTGAAGAAATACAAAAAAAATTTACAAATCAAATTGACCAATTAAATTTAGAAATTGAACATCTAACATTGCAAAATAAAGAACTTAAAAAAAAAATACAAAAATCAAATAAAGAATCTATATATTACTTTAATAATCTATCAAATGTGCAAGAATGCTTAAAGATTCATATAGAAACAAATAATCGACTTTTAAAATTATTAAAAAAAAATGAAAATACAGTTTCGTCAAAAATCCTTAATTACTTTAATTTATTTAATTAAATAATTTATCTATAATAAAATAAAATTGATTTAAAAATATTTTTAATCTTTTATTACAATAATGACAACTTTTTCTAATTTTGATAAAAGTGAAACTGACACTATAAAATTTGATGTTGCAAATTGTAATTCAAGTTTCGTTAATGCTATTCGCAGAATTATAATAACTGATGTTGAAACAATATCTTTTAAAACCGAAGACTATCTTAATTCTGATCTTAAAGTTATTGAAAATACTACTTCTCTTCACAATGAATTTATCCTTCATAGAATGGGATTGATTCCTGTCTACTGTGATAATATTTCACTTTATAATCCTGATACATATAAATTTACACTAAAGAAAGAAAATAAAACACAGAATATTATAGATGTTACAACAAATGATATCCAAGTATTAAATCTTGAAACAAATATCTTAGAAGATACCGAAAAATTCTTTCCAAAAAATGAAATTACTAATGATCATATTCTTATTGTAAAATTGAAACCAAATCCTAATGGAGATGGACAAAAAATTCATATTGAGGGAAAGTCCTCAAAGGGATCCGGAAGTTCCCATATTAGATTTTCACCCGTATCTAATGTAATATTTATTAATAAAGAAGACCCAAAAAAGGTCGATGCTGGGTTTAGCAAATATGTAAAAGAACTTCAAGCTAAAAACAATGATGCATATAATGATAATGAAATAAAAAAACTTGGAAGAAGATTTAAAATTGAAAATGCCGAAAGATTGTTTTATACAGATGAAAATAATGATCCTAATGTATTTGAATTTACAATAGAAACTCGAGGAGTATTGAAACCACACAGAATTCTAATTGAAGGTTTATCAGTATTAGAAAGTAAACTTAAAAATCTTATTATTGAGCTTGAAAAGGAACTAAGTGGACAACCTTCATCTATTAAGATAAAAGATTCTGAATGTATAATGAAATCGTTTGACATTGTTATTGATAATGAAAGTCATACATTGGGTAATCTAATTCAAAGCTATATTAATAGAAATTATAAATCAGAAAATATATTTGTTGGATACATGAATCCACACCCTCTTAAAAATGAAATATTCTTTAGAATCAAATCAGATGATATTAACCAAGTAAAAGATATTATTGTTAACACGGCATCAAAACTTATTGAAACATTTAATAGATTGAGAAATGAGGTATTGAAACTATTCGAAGGAAAAGTTGTTTTCAAACCAAAAAAGAAGAAAGAAAAAAAGGAGGTTCAAGTCGATGTTGATGTCGGTGCAGAAACAGAAAATATCTCTATACCAGATTCAATGTCATCAATAGAATAAACTGCTTTCAACCATTTATATGGCTTAAAATATACAAATCCAATGACGGCTAAGTAGGCAAATGAAAAATTTAAATATTTATTTCCACATTTGAATATTTCTTTTTTTTCTTATAATTTCTTCATTTTGGATTACTACTCTTTTTAGTATACCTCCACCATTTATTTGGTTTATTAACTTATTTATTTATTTATTTATTTATTTAAGTCTTCAACAATGGATATTCAGTTGTTAAAATAATATGTTGCTCTTGAGAAACATTTTCATTAGATTGTGAATTTGAACTATTTTTTTTTTTGTAATTTAATACAAATAGTAATCTTGCACTTTCTTGACTATACAAATACTGAATAACACTATTTTTTGTAATATGTTTTTTTGTATTCAAATAAATTTTATGCAGTTCATTAATCAATGGTCTGAATTCATAATCAATTTCTAGAAATCTAATATTCTTTCTAACCTTTAATTCTTGATAGTAATTAAACAATCTTTGCGTAAACGCATACAGTTCATTACGAAACTGATCAAACAATTCTTTATCTTCCGGGAAATAATCCAAGTATTCTACAACATCTCTTTGTTTTCTAAGCTCAAAATACATAAACATCTTATTAGTATTATTTCCTCTTAGTTGACGAATCTCATTATACTTCATATTTCTGATTTTTGATCTATTATCTAAACCATTTTCATATGATTTCAATACATAACCCTGATCTGTTTCATTAAGATTATCTAATTCTTTGTATAAATTATCCATAGAATCAATATTAAATACTATCGGGGTCTCAAGAATTACATTACATCCAGATAAAAGTGCATGTGTTTCAACACTATTTAACATGTGTGGTGTATTATCATTAATTTTTGCAGTCATTGTCAAAATACATGAAGGATTATTATATTGTTTAACAATTCTATTATCTGGATGCTGAAGCAAGAAACTATAACAATGATCTCCATCCAATTTATCAAAAATGTCAAAATCTATACATTCACTAAACATTGTATTAAAAGTCTTAATACTTCTATATTTATTATGAGCTCCTAGACAACTTCGTGTTGATACATAATTAATTCCTTTATATCTGAACATATTAATCATTGTGCCATCATAAAATTCCTCAATCACTACACCTTTACTATTATTACTAATATATTTTTTATGATAAAAGTCTACATCAATTGACTTCGGAGGAGAAATACAAACCAATTTATTTGTATTTTTCTCTAAAATTACTCCTCTACACTTCTTTACATCTTCATGATCCAATTGTGACTTCCCCTTTTCATATTTTACCAAATATAAATCGTCATATTCTTTTACAATTAATCCTAATTTTTCTAATAGAGTTTTTGATTCATCAAATGATGAAATACCATCTAAAATTGAAAGATAATGCATTATAGATTTCTTAAAATATTAAATAATAATTCATATTTACTTTTAAATCAATTTTATTTATTATTTATTCATTGCATAAACTTGTATTAAAAAAATAAAATAAAATAAAATCTATTATTATAGTATTATGACTTCAATACACAATTTTACAATTGAAGATTTTGATAATGAAAACTCAAATTATATTGGAGGAGGAGATACTATTATAGTTCATGATATCAAAAAGAATTTAAATATGAGTGGTGGATCTAATGAATCTGTTGACCCAGAAATAAATTTAGAATCACAAAGTTCTAATTCAAGTGCTAATGCAAATGTTAATGAAAAAAATATAGATGTTTTCCAGCAAATTGATGCAGAAGCTGAAAATAAACAAACGATAGATCAAAATGCAATAACCAATTTAAATTTAAGAAGAGGATTAAATAATAAAGAAGATTTAGCAGAAATATCAAGCGATTCCGCAAGCATAGACCCTGAAGAAGAATTAAGTGACGCAGAAAGTATAGATCCTAATGCAGAAATAAGTGATGCAGAAAGTATAGATTCAGATGCAGATTTGGACAATGTTAGAAGTGAAAATAATAATTCATCTCAAGTTAAAAATCCGGATCCTTATGGAGATTTACCAGAAGATGAATTTATTATTGACGATGAAGACTTTGTTATTCAAGAAATAAAATCAAAAATAAAAATATTTGAAGAAGAAGTTATTCCAGAACATAAAGTAATTGCAAATGAAACAGATCAAGCAGAAGATTTAATCAACGAAGCAATTAGGTTGCTGCCAGAAAAATATAGAGAAAATAAATATGAATTAAAAAAAATATACAATTTACTTAAAAATTTACAAGAATTGAAGGAAACATATTCTATTAAAGACAAAAAGAATTTATTTAGTCTCAAACCTAAATTAAAGGGTAAATATTTTATTAAACATATAGACGAAATACTAAACGGTGATTTTTCAAATAATTATATTATTCCCATTGTTGATGCAAAAAATAAATTATATTATGGTTCTGATACTAAAGATAAAGATATTTTTAAAGCAATTATCCAAAAAGAAGATTTAGAATTAATACCAGATAGTAATTTTGAAGCAAAAAATAATGAAGAAGAATATCTAAAATCATTAGAATTAAGAGAAAAGTTTAGAAAGGGTAAAAATAGAATAAATTATTCTTTTAAAAATGAATTAACTATAATAAATAATAATATTACACAATACAATGTGAAAAAAAATAATCTTAATATGAAACCAAACAAAAATACCTTTGTATTTAGAGATTGTTTCACACAAGATTGCTTTTATTATAATAAAAAAAAATTAGATGCAAAGGAATTTGATAAATTTCTTGTTCATAGTGACTATCATAATTTAACTGATAATGAAGAACCATTATTACAAGGAGATTATGTTGATATTAATGGATTTATTAGACTACCAAGAAATAATCTAAAATTAAAAAGATTAAATATTGATTCATTGCATAGTGTATGCAACAACAGTTACAGTTTTAATGATTTATATAGTAATATTTCAAACAACTCTATTGAACATATCAATTTTAATTTAGAAACTGGAAAAAAGGTTAAATTGTGCTTTAGTATTGACAATGAAAAAACTAATATAGATGGTATAATAGAAAATATTGATGATACAACTATTTTTATTAAACCATTAGATATAGGAGAAGATTTGCCAAATGAAACATTAGAAATTCAAAGAAATGATAAAAATGTAAGAATTTTAAATGTTGAAAATGGTGAACGACAATGTCTCAATGAAAATGAAAATGAATACAAAATATTTTTATTTGATGATGAAGAGATTGTTAATAAAAAAATACTTACAAAATATTTGAAAAATATTATACCAAATACTAATGATATTATATACTCATTAAAAGAACAATTTCAAAAAGACTCAAATAAAAGTTTGGAAAACTTACTAGAATATGTCGGATACTATAACTTAACATTAGATGATTTTAGCTTTGATAATTTCAAAGAATTAATAGAAATATTATATAATCATAATCAAGAATTATCTTTCCAAGCAGACGAAGATGAAAAAAAATATTTAAAATTTTTAAAAGCATTGCCACAAGAAATAAGAAAAAATGTATTATTTATAAATAACAAATCACTTAATGATCTTAAAAAATATTATGGAGAATATCCATTTTTTGGAAAAAGTATTGATAGTGCTTCTTCTAGATTAAATTGGATTTTATCACAACAAGATAAAGGTATGCTTTATTTTAAAACAATAGTTAAAGGCATAACTGAAAAAATGAAATTTGATCCACAAAAAATGGTTCAAAATTATGAAAAAAAACTATTTAAATTAAGAAATATATTAGATAGCCTACAAGGAGAGATTGAAATAGAAAAAAAAAGTTTAGTCTCTGGTAAAAATAGATGTTTAGAATATCGTATTGTAAAGAAGTATTTTTCACTTCAACAATTAGAAGCCGATAATGAAAGTGATGTTGAAATTGATGCAGATAAACTTATATATGGAGAAGGAACAAATTTAGTTCAACCAGACCAATATTGTTTATTAGAAGAAGGTGGAGAATTTAAAATATTTAAAAGGGTTAAATTAGCAAATGAAAAAGATATTTGGACAATTGAACCTACCGTTAATGTTTCTCAAATTATGCAAACTAATAAAGACTTTTGTGAACAACAACTTAAAAATTTAGAAGAAGTCGAATCAAGTATGTTTAATAGTGAAAGTTGTAAGTTTTCTTCAATTGAAAATAATTGTATAACAGCTGCACTAGATACAAAAATTCAAAAACGAGAAGGTTTTAAAGAAAAAATATCTTCAATCGAAGAAGCATTATCTGAACTTAGAAACACCTCTGATTTTACAGATAATATTGAAGCTAAAATAGAATCATACAAAAATTATTTACTATTATATAATGATTTATCATTCAGAAAATTTAAGAACTATAAACTAGATTTAGATGATTTTGAAGAAGAAGAAATTGATGAAAAGTATCAAGAATTATATAAAAAAATAGATTTATATTTAGAAAAAATATCAAAATTTCCAGATCACAGAAGATATATACTTTTAGATAATTTAATTCAAAAATATGGCCGAGAATATAACCCTGCAAATATTAAAAAAGAAAGTGAAAATTATATTTATTGTAAATATGGTAACAAAATATTATGCTGTAAACACGATATTCACATAATTGATATGTTTAAAAATTCAGAAGAATATGATACACGCATGGAAACACTTTTAGAAACATATGCAATTGAAAATGATGGAACTCAATGGTGTAAACACTGTGGTCGTGAAATTTTTATAGCTGATTATGAAACAATTGAAGGATTCAATAAGAGTGGTGCAAGAGATGTTACTCATGAAGTTCTTGAAGATGATAGTTATAATTCAAAATATGAAAATACAGAACTATTTGAATCATTAAAAAAATATTTGGATGAAGATAATAATGATACAAATTCACGTTCTGTGTTTAATGTTATAAAAGCATTTTTAAATATTACAGGAGTCAAATTAAACGATAACGATGAATTAAGAATAATGACTGAAACAAATAATTTATGTAAAACTAACATTAAACCCAAAACAGAATGGATGCAAACATTTAAAGGTAGACCAAAAAAAGCAGATAAATATTACGATAATTATAAAGAAGTAAATACAATCTTTTTAACTGTGTCTATGCTATTTATTACAATGCAAATATCTGTCCCAGAATACACTATAAAAAAATCACACGCAAAATGTGTAGTAAGTCTTGATGGATTTCCATTAAATAATTCTAATAAAAAAGGTATTAAATATTTCTCATGTATATTAGAAACATTAAAAGATTCTTCTAGTAATTTTGAATGTCTTAAAAAAATTAAAATAGAAGAAACTCTTGAAAAAACAGTAACCAAACTAATAAATGATGATTACTATGAAATTAAATTAAAAGATAAAAACGAATATTTATTAGAATTAAAGAAAAGAAAATTATTAAAAAAAAGAAAGAATGTTTGGAACGAATTTAAACCATCATTAGAACCATTTTATATAGAAAATAATGTTTTTGATAAACTTTTACTTCAAGATTTATCAAAAAAGAAAAATAAAAATGATCTAAATCTTTACTATTCACTTAAAATTATATCAAAAATTGATTCTATTATAAATGATAGCACAATTGAAAATTATTTATTTAATCCAACCCCATTAGGAAATTCATGTTGTATACAAAGTGTCAACAATGAATTTAATTATTATGATTATTTTAACGAAGATAAATCAATCCAAAATTTAATAGAACAATCCCAAAAACTAGATAATAACTACTTTATAAATGAAAAAACACAGATATCAACCAACACTTATGACTACGAAAAAATGCCAACTTTTAAAACTCAAATCTACCCAAACGAAGAAAACATTACTCAAGAACAAATTTCAAAGATATATGAAACATTTATTACAAAGGAATTCCCTATACATGCAGGAAAAAAACATGCATATGAAAATAATACATGTCTATTAACAGGTGAAAAAAGAGAAAATATTACACAAAAAACTTATACAAATGAAGATTATTATGATATTTTAGATACAATTAATAATAAAAGTAGTATTAATGTTAGTTTTGTAGAAAATACTATTGATAATATTACAATAATTCAAGAACTCATAGATAAAAATAATGTTTTAAACAGCGATTCATATATTACACAATTTTTCAATATGTTATTAGAAACAAAAGATAAAGTTAAAATAGATGAATTATGGAGTGATTTTGATAAACAAGTTAAGGTAGATATTGAAGCTCTTTTATTGTCTTTTGATGATATATTAGATAAACCAAAAATTAAAAAAATTAAATCAATTTTATCCAATTTAGGCGATTTAAATGATGTTTTTGAAGAGAAAAAAGAAAGAAATGAAGCTGAGGCTACAAAAATGTTTTTTGAACTTAAATGCAATCTATTAAAAAGATTTAGTAAATTTATTTTCAATATGTTTTCAAAAATTAAATATGAAAGTATATCTGAAATAGTTGATATAAATCAAATACCAAAAAATTGGAAAATAGAAAAATCTTATTATGAAAATTTAATAATTAATATTAAAAAGGATAATGAACTTGTAGAGAAAAATATTATTACTAAAAGAAGTAAACAACTAAATATTGTATTTACAAATTTAAATAACGTAATAATCGATTTTAGAGAAGTAATAAATATTTCAGGACAAGAACACTTATATAATTGCGATGGTTCAATAAATAGATACAGTAAATTTACAAATGAAAATTGTAGTGCATTTTTGAAATATACCTTTATTAATATTCTTAAAAATCTATTTTTACTCCAAAATTCATTAGAATCTGAAATTATTTTATTAAAGAGTAAACCAAACCCAACATTTTCAGAAACAAGTGTAGAAGTTACACCTAGTCTCGAAGAAAGTTCATCAAAATCATTATCTAAAGAATCTTCTGGAACAATAGGGAATGACACAGATAGTGTTGAGATTCAACAAAAAATATTTGCATTAGAAAATACAAAAACAGACGCACAAAAATTTGTAGCAAAATTAATTAACGATTTGTTATTAAATATTGAAAGTAATCAAGATTTTTTTAATAAACATACACAGAAACATATTAATGAAGTTATAGAAAAAACAATGGATATAGAAAAAGAAGCAAATCTTAAATTTATAGAAGAATTAGACAAAGAATCAAGACAAAGTTTAAAATCAATGATTACAATTGGTTTTGATACATGGAAAAACTTATCAAAAAAATCTGAAAAAGAATTGTATTTTGGAGAAAATATTGAAGAAGAAGTTTCTAGAGAAAATGAAGATATGGATATTGCACCAAATGAAGAAGAAACTGAATTAATTAATAGACAAGCAGCAGAACAAGTATTAGGTGAGGATTATACAAATGAACAATATAGAGACTTTTTAGAGAAAAGAGATGAAAATTCTAGAGAACAAAGACAAATAATGGAAGATATGGATGTTATGAGAGATGATGATGGAGATGGTGATATTGGAGCTGAAGATGAAGAAGAATACTAATTTAATTTCAATTAAAAATTGAAAAAAAAATTAAATAAATATTTAAATACAATGACTCTACTAAATCCTAAATGCAGTGTTGTATTGAATAAAACTTTCACACATATACTTAAAAATTTAAGTTTTGATAATTTAAGTGAAAGTAATGTTTTAAAAATTTTTAAAGATGGAAGACCTTTCTCACACTTTATTGAACAATGGTTAGAAAAAAAATATCCATTAAAACATATTACAGGGTGTAAGGAATATGATTTTATTGATTTAAATAATAGTGAAATAAAATACGATGAAAAAACATTTACAAAAGGTGGTTGTAAATTTTGTCCATCAAGTATGTTAGGAACAGGTCGAAAATTTGATCAAGCAAGATTTGAAGAAAAAGCAAAAAATATGATTTATATTATAGTTTCAAATATAAATCTACCAGAAATAAAAATAAAATTTGTTAAAGGAAGTGAATTGATTAAATTATATCCAAAAGGAACCATTCCATTAAGTAATCATGTTAAATTCTTTGATTAATTCTTGTTTTCCAATTGATTTTGGTCCAGTTGTATGTTCTTTAGTATTATAATTAATTTTTTTTAATTTATCATATAATTCATTACTATAATTATCAAATTTAATGAAATAATGAGATTGAAATGACTTATCTTCTATTTCTTTATATATATTTCCAGCATTCCCACCGACACGTCTAAATGCTATATGTGGGTTTTCATTTTGTTTTACAAATTTATAGTTTTTTGGTTTCATAATAATAATTTTTTCTCTTTCATAATCTTTTTTTTCCCAAATTTGAAATACACTGGGGACATCATGTATATTATCTTCTACTAAAAAGGAGTTTATTGGCAAATCAATTTCGAATATAATATGAAAATTTAGTGGTATCTTATTTCTCATACTATCTTTTTTAAAACTTTTGGGTAAAATAAATCCAATGTAGTTACAAAAAGTTGCACATTTTTTTAAAAACTTAATTGCCATTGAACTTTGACGTCCAAAAGGAGGGTTTCCTATAACATGTATATTTTCGTATTCATTATTAATACTTATATTACTATCAAATGTAAGAAAATCAAGTGTATCTATAGCTTCATTATTGGGTTCTATATCATAGAAACAAAATTTTTTAAATAAATCTTTAATCGGATCTATAAAAGAACCATCTCCAGCACTTGGTTCAATACATAAATCATTATCTAAAATGGATACTTGTTGTCTATAATGGTTTACACATAATCTAGAAATATGGGGGTGAGTATAAAATTTATCTTTTGTATTTCTCAATAAACCAATATCTTGATTATTCATAATAATATTTAAATTATGTAATAAAATAATATTTTAAATTATGTAATAAAATAATATTCAATTTTTAATTATTTAGAAAAATACAATATTTTTAACAATACAAAATATTTTTGAAAGTATATATTAAGTATGAATTATATATTAGTTCTAACAATAATAGTTATTCTTTTATTTTATGTTTACTATATATTTTTAAAAAATGAACCATTTATTTGTTTTAAAGGACAATTACTAAATTATGTAGATGATAATAGTTATAATTCAAAAAAAGATGGTGGTATTATGAATGACTATGATAAAAATATTACATTTGAAAAAATAGAATATGAAAATCTCGAAAATAGATTAATTGCAAATAAACAAGAATCAATGACAGATGAAGAAATAAAAGATTTAATAAAAACTAATCTAGAATATGATATAAAAACAAAATCAATTGATAATTATTCTATTCAAAAAAAAGAGGTTTCAATTATTCAGTTAGATGCAATATTAAATCTATTTTTTATTAGTCATAGATATAAAGAAACCAAAGAATTATTTTTAAATATTGAAGAATCTGATATAAATAAATATTCATATTATTTAATCAAAAATTTTCTTCTCCAAAAAATTTCTGAAGTAGCAGATATATCAATATTTAAAAATGAATATATATATTCAACTAATTTTAAACTAATGAATGACCAAATAATTTCTTATAAATCAGATTATTATAATAATTTTGAAGAATATGAAATACAAATGATAATATATAGAGATAATAAAGACATAAATTACACAATTTATATAAATATTTTATTCGATAACTATAACATACGATATTTTATAAAAAAAATATTTATAGTTGGTGTTAATATTAAAGAAAAAATCATATTTCAAGATTTATTTAATAATAAATTAGAAACATATGAAAAACCAAATTTTTTAAATAAAAATTTTGGAAAAGACGAAACCAAAATTAAACAATTTTTAGAAGATGATAAATATATAAGAAGTAAAAATAAAGAAGAAGATAGAGGGTTTTGTTTCTTTAAGAAAAATGTAAATAATAAAATATTGTGTGAGTCTGTTGATGAAAATGGAACTGGTGTTTGGGATAAATCTTGTAATTATGACGAAGATTGTCCATATTTTAAAAGGAATCGAAATTATCCTAACTCAAGAGGAGGTTGCTTAAAAGGTTATTGTGAAATGCCAATAAATCTTAAAAGATTTGGGTATAAGCAAATTAATGATGCAAAAGTAAATGATATTATTTGCTATAATTGTAAAAAAAATGAAAATCAAACATGTGTGGGATTAAATTGTAATAAATGTTGTGAAGATCAAAAAGATAAGTCCAAATATCCAAATTTAAATGGTCCAGATTATGCATTTGAAAAGGATTTTGCTGAGAGAATTGAAAACTCTAATGTATTTAGAAAGAAAAATGTTTCACCTATTAAATTAATATCATAGTATTTATAATATTTATAAACTAAAATTATTAAGTCCTATTTTCTTATATTTCCAATAACATTTAAGTCTTTCATTATTTTTTAGCTTTAATGCTTCTACAATATAATCTTTTTCAATTATGAATCCTAGTTCTTTAAGATATTTTTTTGATCCATCATGAATCGGTAAATTTTTATCTATATATGCTAGTTGTATGGGTTCAAAATATTTATGTTGTGTTCCCAATGTATTTTGACTATTTGTCAAAATATTAGTAAAATAATTATTATGACCATATACTGTTTTCATAAATTTATAAACTATATCTTGATTTACATTTTTGTTAGATAATAACAATACTCTTGACATTCTGGTTTCGAAACCAATTTTTTCTTTAAAATCATCAAAATTATCGATATCAATCAATACATTATTATTTTTGATGAAATAAATAGAAAAAAGATCGTCAAAATATGTATCTTTAAAATCAATATCTAAAAATATAACATCCTTTTCTTTATTTATATTGTTTATTAATGAATCATTAAAAGTTCTAAATAATAACAAACCATCTATTTTATTTTCAAGCATTTTGGTTTTTAATTTTTTTTCATCATCTAATAAATAAAATATAACATTATCGTCATATTCCGTGTCTTCATCATATTTTTTGTAATTTATTGGATTGTAACCAAATGATACTAAAAGTATAAACATATTAATAAATGAAATTGATTTGACAGATTCTGTTCCCAAAATATAATTTCTGTTATTTATTTTCTTGAAATCTTTAATTTGTGTTAAACTTGTAAATTTCGTAGATAATTCACTATCTTTAATAAATATATTTGATAGAAATTGGAAATAGTTAAAATATAATGCTGTGCAAAATTCCAAATTATTATAGTATTTGTCTTCATAACTATTTAATCCTAATACTGCATCAATAAAATAATTTTCATAAGATATGCCAAAATCTATTACATTATCATTCAATGCAGACATCAAAGAATCATAGTCTTCATACATTACAATTTCAACATTTTCATTCACCATTTTTTTCAATAAAACACCATATTTTTTTATATTATAATCATTTTGTAGTAGTCCCAATTTATAACTAACTTTATCATAAATTTTTAATCTTAATTTTTGATATATAAAATAAATTAATACTGCAAATATTAGTATAATAAGTATACCATTCATTATATTCTAAAAATATAATTATTATAAATAAAATAATTATTATATATATATAATGATATTCAAAAATAAAAAATTACAATTAGCAACTATACTATACTTAGTAGTTGTTGGTGTATTAATATTCTTGAATCCAAATTTCTTTTATAATAATGATGGAAAGATAAAGGTTTTTGGTTTAGGAAAAAATAAGACTATGTTTCCTTTATGGTTTGTCATTTTTATTATAGCTGTATTTTGCTACTATATTAGTGTAATAATTACAAATGTTTAGTAATCTATTACGTTATATTCAAAATAATTTATAGTATTATAAAAATTTTTTAAAAATAGACAAAGATAGTTATACCTTTTTTTTAATTTATTGTCAGATTTCAAATAGAATAAATTTACAATTTTTTTTTCTGTATTTAATTTATCAAAAATATTATTATAATCACAAAATATATTGAATTTTTTTGGAGAATAATAAAAAAGTAATGTATTTAATAAAGGATATAATTCTAAATTCTCTAACAATATTATACTTTCATAATTACTTTTTTGAATTTCATTAATTAATTTTTTAATTACATCTCCCACATAATACCAATTTTTACTATCAAATAATGATTTTTCATTAACATTTTTTTTATTATATGTTATTTTAGTTCTACAAACACTACAATTTAAATTATATTCTTGTAAACTAGAAATACTACAATTTAAATTATATTCTTTTAAATTAGAAATACAATTTTTACAAAATTTATGACCACAATTTAAATATATAAAATTATCTTCCCATAAATCATCTAGACATATTGGACAATTTGATTTATTTTTATCAACCACATAATCCTTTTTAATATCAAATCTAATATATTTTATTAAAGGGTTAATTTTACACGTATTTTTTAAAAATATTTTTTTCACATTTTTTACAGATGTAAAATTATCAAAAAATTTATGATATATTATACATTTTGAATAATTATATAAAGTCTGGATTGTTATATTATAAATTTCTTTTAAAGAATCTTTAATATTTATTGCACAATAGAATTTTTTTACAAATTTCATTATTGTTTCTTCTTCACAATTTGTGTATACGTAAAGGAAAGAGTTAGATTTTTTATACTTAAAATATTTTTTAACAATATTTTTTATTTTTTTTTCTTGTAAATCACAAAAAATTATAGTATTAAAGTCTTTAATACTATAATTTCTTATATTGCATGCATCTATAATTAAAAAATTAATACCCTTTAGATTTTTATTCCATAAAGATTGTATTGATACATTATCACAAATAACAATTATATTTTTTAATTTATAACTATTTAAAATTTTAATAGTTCCAAGTAAATAATCACTATATAGAATATTAAAATTTAAATCATAATTTTGACTTTTACAAATTTTAACATCTTTTATTATATTTTTAGATAGATCAAAATATAAATTGAAAATCTTTATGATATTCTGGTCTTGTAAAGTTATATTATAATCATGAAAAGGATATTTATGATAATTTTTATTAATACACAAGCTGTTAAAGAGATTATCATTTAAATTTAGAAAATTTAAATAATTGTTTTTTATGAGTTTTATTAGAAATTCTTTATTTTTTGTAACACTTTTATTTTTAAAGTCAAATTCCAAATACAATTTAACATTATTTTTTTCATAATAAGTATTAAAAATTTTCTTTGATTGTTTTTTTTTAATAAGATTTTTCTCTATTATTATTTTTATCCCTTGATTATTTGATGGTAAATTTGATAATCCACATACAAAATCATTATTATTATTATAGATTTTATTATTTTTTATGTGAAGATTTTTAGTATTTTCAATATATAAATAAGAATGCAATAATTTTATTTTAGTCATAGTTATAATAATTTTTAATCTTTAAATTTTTATTATTTATTTTGATTTAAAAAATTATAATACCTTCTTATCTATGGATGAACTTATAATAAAGTTATATCAAAAAAATATAATTATATTAAAAAATACAACACTAAAAAATGGGTTAAAAACACCAATATACTTAGATTTTTTTGAACTTTTTAAATATAAAGATTTATTACATTTATTTTTAAATTACTTAGATAATTTCATTAATGAAAATATAAGTTTTCAAACAATTTATGGTATAGATACTTTTTCAAAAAATGTATGCACATTATTATACTATAAATACAATTATTCTAATGTTTTTGATGAAAGTAGTTATAATGATAATGTTTTGATATTAAAAGAAAATTATGGGTTAAGTAATTCAAGTAAAATGAAATTAAAAAAAAAAGATATTGTTGGTATAATTTTTTTAGTGAAATATGGACCAATAAAAAATCAAGATTATCCAAATTATTGTTTTTTGGATAATATGTATATATTATCAGTTTTATATCAAAAAAGAATATTAAATCATGAAAAATACTTTGATTTCTTTAAAACTATAAATAATATAAGCCAAATAAATAATAATCCAATAAATATTAAAAATAATACTCTAAAAAGTAAAATTATATTTGACACCATATATATTGAAAAATTAGAGATTAAAGACTTTGTAAAGACATTGGATTTTATATGTCCACATATATCTTTAATAAAAATAAATTTACAGTTATTTGGTAATAATATATCTTCTATAATAAAGCTACTTATTTACCATAACGTTATTATATTAGATTATTTGAATAAAACTATAATAGAAATTATAGAACAAATATGTAAATCCATGAATAAAAATTATAATGATTACGTAATAAATTTAATAAATATTCAAGACTTATTAAAACCATGTAGTTTTAATATGGATCATTTAATTGTAGATAATATAACTATTCCTGAATTTGAGACCACAAGAGTCAGTATATTGAATAAAACAAAAGAAAATTACTTTATACTAGGTTGCATAACAAAGAAATGTGATTATATATTTGAAAATAAACTAAAAATAGGTTATTATGAAAACAATGATTCACTTGAAAAAAAATTAGTATTATTAAATAATAATTTATTAATTTCAAATAATGCTAAAAATATTGTCAATTTAAAACAGTTAATAAATACTATTATGAATTGATTGTTTCGTTTCTTTCTTCTTGTGTAAATTGAATTTCTTGTTCAGAATTCTGACTTCTTTCAATCGCTTCAGAGGTGCATCTAAGAACCGAACCCAACCCCCCTGGTGTAGAATTATAAGTACAACAAGAATTATGATTTATACCAAGATTTTTACCAGCAATTATTGCATCTTGATTTGCACCTAGAAATACAAATTTCCAACCAAGTTTATGTTTTTCATCAATCAATTTACGAATATCTGACAGATTAGTAGATTGTGATGCATTCTCTGCTCCATCTGTAAGTATAATTACTGTTGTATCTTCATTTGAATGATCACCACAAGCCTCTGATATATCATTGCATATATACTTAATACCATCATACAAGGCAGTAAGACCTTCTGGCTTTACATCTTTTTCTACAATATTTACATTTGTCTTTTTTTTATTTTTGATAAATATTTCATATTCATCCGAAAATCTTGCAACAAATATACTTGTATCTTCACTAGTAATTTTTTGAATATTTTTATTTAGGGATTGAACTGTTTCCTTTGGATTCATATCAATCATAGAACCAGAACTATCAACGAGAATACCAAGAAATTTAACCATTATAATTGTTAATTTAATATTATTTGTATTATAAATTAATTCAATTTTTAATTAATAATATTTTTTTTAAACTTTCTATAGAATAAAACAAACTGTAGTTATATATCATAACAAAAATATTGGTTAAAGCTGGTTTATACTTCTTATTTGAATAAAAATTATTTAAAAGAACAATATAATTTTGCATATTAAAATGTAGATGTTCTAAAATAAATCTTTCTAGGTGATTAGTTGTTTCAAATGAAAAATTTGTGTTCTTATATTTTATTATTTCATATTGCAATTCTATACTTTTAAAAACTAAAGATATAATATCTATGTCATAATTTTGAATATTCTTAACAATAAGTATATACTTTTTTATTATATCAATGTCAAAATCATATTCATTTATTATCATGTCTTTGATTTTATTAAAATTCTCTAGAGGAATATCATCAAAATTATAATATTTTTTAGTTTTTGATACTAATATATTCTCTTTTTTTTTTTCTTCATCGAAAAAAAAAGAGAAATAATCTTTTTTTAAATGTTCTTTTTTTAAAAACTTATTAATAATATCCTTTGTTACATCTTCAAAAATACATATTTTTTTTTCCATATTTTATATTTTATATTTTTTATTATTACTAAAATTTTTACTTAAATATTATTTTTTCTTTTATTTATGTCTAAAGTTCTTAAAAGATTACAATTTGAAAAAAAAACTATTGAAAATGATGCTCCTTGCAATTGTAGTGCAGGACCTATAAATGAATCTAATTTATTTAATTGGCAAGGGACAATAATCGGACCAAGTAATTCTCCATATAGTGGTGGATTTTTTAGATTAAGTATAGTTTTTCCAGAGGATTATCCATTTAAACCTCCTAAAATAAAATTTATTACAAAAATTTTACATCCAAATATAAACCGTCACGGAAGTATATGTTTAGATATTTTAAATGTAAATTGGAGTCCAGTTTTAAACATTTCGAAAGTATTACTTTCAATATGTTCATTATTAAATGATCCAAATGAAAACGACCCTTTAAATTCTAGTATATCTAAAATTTATAAAGAAGATAAAGATAAATATAATATTTTAGTAAGAAATTATACTTTAACACATGCATTAAATTAAATTAAATGTAATTAAAATTTTGAAATAAATTTATTTTATTTTATTATATTATAAATGTCAAAAAGAGGAAGTTCACGTGGTTCAAATAAATTATCAATGTCAAAAAATTCTTTAGTTAAAAGTTTAAGAAGTATGAGTAAATCATCCGAAAACATGGTTATTTTAATTTTACTAGTAATTTTAGTAATATTAGTTATATACTATATTAGACAAACTAATGAAGGTTTTAGTGAAAGACCTACCGTTTACTTTTTCTACGTAGATTGGTGTCCACACTGCAAAACTGCTAAACCACAGATTCAAGATTTTAAATCAAAAAATTCTAACGTTAATGTTAAGGAAGTTAACTGTGAAAAAGATAAAGAACTTGCCAAAAAATTCAATGTAAGAGCATACCCAACTGTATACTTAGTTAATGGTGAAGACAAGACTGAATTAAATGAAGGAATTTCAGTTAAATCTTTAAACAATTTAGTAAAGAATAATTGAATAGATTATTCTAATCTGTAAAGAATAATTGAATAGATTATTCTAATCTGTAAAGAATAATTAAATAGATTATTTTAATTATCATTAAATACTTCTATAATTAAATAAGTATTTATTGCAGTAACTAATAATTGTGAAAAAAATATAAATAATCCTAAATATGCAAAACACTTTTTATTGTTGTTTATACTAAGAAAAGTAGAATTAGTTATTCTTTTAATATTATCTAATTTTTCATTATTATTTTTGGTATCTATTAAAATAAGATTAACATTACCTTCAATAATTTTTATTTTTTTAGATATAACACTTAAAATATCTTCATCACCAATAGTCAAATAATCCGCATTTTTGTTTTTTTTGAATGATTCTATTTTTATTGTTTGATTGGGATTTATTTTTTTTAAATTTTTTTTTATTACTAATTCATTTCTTCTATTCATTAATTCATTTAAAAAATTATTATCCATAATTTATTATTTATTATTGATAAATTTCGTTTAAGTAGTAATTACAAATTTTTCTTAAAGAAAGTATAAGTTTGTTCATATCCATCCTTTATACTCTTTATTTTACTATCTCTTTTTATAGAAAAATCTGTAGAATCAATCTCATTATTTAAAACGATTATATTTTTATATTCCATTACAAGTTCTTTACTTTTATTTTCAACACCACAAAATACTATTGATGATATTATATCTAAAAAATTATTAATTTCTTCATATTTATTATTTGACATAACAAGAGCTCCTATTGTTTCTTTTTTTTTATCTTTAAAAATATCTATTGCAAAATTATTAGTTATACCACCATCTAAATATAATTCATTATCTATTTTTTTTGGATAATATAAAATAGGCAAACTTATGGACGCAATAATTGCGTCAATTACTTTGACATAAGGTGTATTTTCATGTGAAAAATATGTTGTTTGTTTCCTATTTAAATTAGTAGCAACAATTGTCAATGTTTTATTTGTAAGTAAATATAAATCATGAAAAGTAATATTTTCATCTCCAATTTTCTTTTTCATCATTATTCTAAACAATTTATCAAATTGAGAACAATTGTCTAGACCATAATTATCAAAAAATGATAATATTCCATCACTATTAATATCTTTGAATTGTTTAAAATCCAATTTAACTAATAATTCCTCCAATTCTTCTATACTAAAACCTATTACTAATCCAGATGCAATAAGTGCACCTGAAGATGTTCCACAATAATTTTTTAAATTATCTAATATATAAGGATAATATTCCTTAATATACTTAAGAAAACCTATAAATAGGAATATTTTAGTGGAAGCTCCGCTAAAAACTATATTTCTAATTTTTTTATCAAACATATTATTCTAAATAAATTAATATTTAAGTATTATATTTAAAAAAAAAAAATTATAGATTTATAAGATGTCTATGATAAATATGGATGATTTAATTGAAGATAAACAAAAAGTTTTAGATCGTAAAACTAGAATTTACGAAGAAATATTAAAAAAATGTCATCACAGAATTAAAAATGTATCAAAGCAAAATCCTTTAATGTGTTATTGTCTATATATAATTCCTAAATTTATTTATGGTATACCTTTATACAATCTTTCTGAATGTGTCAAATATTTATTTGAAAAATTAACAAATAATGGTTTCAAAGTTAATTATACACATCCCAATTTACTTATAATTTCATGGTTACATTTAAAAGAAAAGAAAAAAATAACTGCATCAAGTATACTACCGAAAGAATATAAAGAAATTGATAATTATAAACCATCAGGTAATCTTATATACAATAAATCAAATTTAAGTGTATTAAATTCTAAAACTAATTTATTGTTTAGATAATATTTATAACATTACAAATTTATTTTTACACCATTTTTACTAAGCAAGATCTTTGTAGCTAATTTAAATAAACTTTCTAATACTAATAATACGAAAATGCCAAATATTACAAATAAAATTATATCATGAATATTGTTTTCTTTAAAATCTCCAACTGCATTATTATCAGTATCATTATTCATTGAATTCATCATAAAATTTATTTTGTTGTTTATTTCACTAATTTGTGATGCTATTACATTATTTGAATTATTTGAATTAGAAATTTTATTTGAATTATTTGAATTAGAAATTTTATTTGAATTATTTCTCTTTATATTATTAACTATATCATGTGGTGCTTCCAACGTTTCTTCAATATTTTCAGATTCTTCATCGGTTGAATTAACAACTTCGTAATCTGAAGAACTTTCTATAGGAAAATTTTCTTCTTGACTATATTCAAAAATTTCATTTGGTTCAACATTTATTGAATTATTTCGTGAATTATTTTGTGAATTATTTCGTGAATTATTTTGTGAATTATTTCGCAAAGAATTCATATTTTCGTTGCTACTTGTAAAATGTTCATAATTATCTGGAAAAAAAGAAAAACTAGAAATACCAGGAAGATTACTATTTTTATTTTGTGTCATAGAATTAATCAATTCATACTCTCCTTTTTTAGGATTATATGAATTTAAATTTAAATCTTTATTATTGCTATCAAATCTATTTTTTTTTTCATTGCAATTAATTTTTTTTCTTCTTATTTTACTTCTCTTAACACAAGAATTTAAACTGTTTTTTTGTTCAACATTAGAATTTACTCTATTTTGTTGATTTAAGTATGTGTCTCCAAATGCTTCATCTAATGTGCAATAACTCATTATATATATATTAGAAATTATAAATTTAAAAAAAATTATAATCTATTCATATTTATTTCAAAAAAAGAACCTAATTTTTTAAATGAATAAAATGTAATCATTACAAAAGGAACTATCGGAATAATTAAAATCATCAATATACCAATAATTATTCTAGCAAGAGCTTTTAACATTTTTTTTATACCATCTGTATCACTAGCATTTTCAGAATCTTGTTGGGCCTTTTCAATTTCAGCCGCTTGGTCTGAATCTTCTTGTTTTTCGGCATCTTCATCAGCTTTTTTTTCATCTTCATCTTTTTTTTTTTTATCGGAAGCTGCCTTATCTTTCTTTTCTTTCACTTGCATAGCGGCAAGTTGATTTTGTGGAGACCCTTTTCCGTTTTTCCCCTTATTAGCTGCTGCTGCTGCTACTTTAGCACCGGGAGGAGCTGGACCTCCAGAGGGTATAGGAAGTGATCCTGGAATTCCCCCCTTAGTTGCTGCTGCTGCTGCTACTGCTGCTCCTCCAGAATATATAGTAGTTGGATTTTTATTTAAATTTTTTAGATAGAAACTAAATACTAATGGATCATTTACCATTATTTGGTGTTTTAAAGTTAATCTATCTTCTGGAGTTTCTAATACTTCAGTAATATTATTAATACAATTATAAAATAGATATAAGTCCATTAATATAAAAAAATAAAATAAAATTTATATTCTTCTTAGTTTATATAATAAATATTTAAATACGCCATATAATCCTGCCATTGATACAAAAAATGGTATAATTGGAGCAATAGAAGCAAATAATAACATACTCAATACTCCCATTGCCTTATCACCAAAAAATTTTAAAATGCCCATTATAATCTCCTTTATATATGTTATAATCCATAAAAATCCAGCACCACCAGAATCTTCTGCGTCTTCATCTGTTTCATCTTTATCATCCTCCTTTTCTTCTTCCTCTTCTCCAGCATTATTTTCACTTCCACCACTTTGAAATATTAAAGATTTAGTGTCAAAATATAAAAACATTTTTAGAATATATATAAAAAAATCTAGAATTTTTTTAAATTCTACCATTAATATTAATAAATATTAAAATATTTTATTATTATAAATTATGTCAAAAATTATATACTATATAGTTTGTATAATATTAATATTAGTTATTATAAATTTAAAGTATTTAACAAAAAAAAACAAATTCAGAATCACATTATTAGTTGATGGTATTTTAAATAAAATACTTCTAGGAATCCTATTATGTATAATTTTATTTGAACACTTTCAACTTGGAGTCATATTTATGATTTTACTTTTAATTTTGCAAATGGAAAATATAAATAATAAAAATAATATTGAAGGATTTAAAGATTATTATAAAAATGTTTGTTAATATTATGATATTTAAGACATTCGATAGTTTAAATCAAAGTAAGTATTTTGCTGGAATAATGATGTTAGTTTTAAATTTAGGTTCAAAATATATTACTATGGAATTAAGTGAATCTCAAGATGAGTTATTAAAAAATAAAATAATCCGAAGATTTTTAGTATTTACTGTAGTATTTGTGGCTACAAGAGATATTTTTGTATCTTTGATTTTGACAGGAATATTTATTATATTAGTTAGTGGTTTATTTAATGAAAATAGTAATTATTCTATAGTTACTAAACCAGTTATTACCTCAATTACAGATGATGAATATAGACAAGCTATCAAAATAATTAAGAGTTATGAATTTCAAAAGAAATCAAAAGATATCAAAAAATAATTCGTATGAACCGCAAAAAAAAATAATAAAAATATAGTATGAATTACCAAAGTGATATTTTAATAGGTTTACAAAATTTTAATGAAGGAAAGACAACACAATTAATACGTATTTTAAAAGATTCTTATTATGATTTATGTATCAAAGTTAATGGGGGAACTGAAACTTCTTCTATAATTTATAGAGATAAGTATATTCATTTAAAAGAAATACCATATTCTATACTATTTGATATTGATACATTTATAAGTGACGATTGTATTATAAATTATGAAAATTTTAAAGAAGACATAGAAGTTTTAAAATCACTAAATATTTCACTAAAAAGACTTTTTCTTAGTAATAATGCAATATTAGTTAATGATAATTCTTTAAATTACTTTGAAATATATAAAAATGCGTTGACAAGTAAAATTAATAACAAATGTTTGAAGGTTAGAAATCTTAATATATCTGAATATTATATATTTCTTTTACATAATTCAATAAAACGTGTTAATACTTTTGATTTATTAAAAAAATATAAAAAGGTAATTTTATATCAGTTTTTAAGTTTTAACAACGACATTAATTATGGAACATATTATAACTCATGCTTTCATTGCAGCTCATCTTTTTGTGGTAATATTGTAAATTTTAATACCATATCAAATATTTATGGTATTTGCTGTCCTTATGAAATTTACAAAGAAATGGTATATCATAATAAAGAATTGGATAAAATTAAAACGTTTGAAAATTCACAAGTTTCAATTGATTGGTTAAATTTAGATAATTTGATTGAAAATATAACAATAAATAATGTAAATATTGTTATTTTTACTAAAATGAATAATCTTTTTATTTTAAAATTTCTAAAAATTTACTATAAAAATAAAACACATAGTTTTTTAAATTTTGATTCGTTCAAAGATTTTATAAATAAAGAAATAAATACAAATTGTAATATCAGTCATTTACATTTTATCTAATAATTATTAATCCTTATTTTTACATTTATTTCTCTAATTATATTAATGGAAAATAAATTAATAAAAAAATTTTGTAAAAGTAACAAAAATGGCAAACTTTACAAAAATAAACCAGAAGGCTTAATAAATTATATTTCGTTTTACAAAAACTCTAATAATAAATTAAAACCTTATTCATTAACATTTAAAAAAAATAAAAAAAACAAGTATAATTTATGTAAAGATAGTTCTTGCAAAAAAGAAGAATATGTTATAACAGATCTTAGTTATAAATATGTAAAAAAATTAATGAAAAATATTGATGATTTCAAATTTGCAAAAATAAGAGAAAAAATTAATTTAGATAGTAATTTATCAAGTAAAATAAAACTAAAAACCTATACGAAAAAACAAAAAGCAAATAAATTTATAGAATGTAAAGAAATACTTGAAAAAAATAAAAGTTTATTGAATAAAATTAAATCAAAAAATATATTCCAAAAAGAAGAAAAAGTTTCACAAAAAACTAAGAAAAAATTTAGTTTTGATTTTTTGAAAAAATTAATTCCAAAAAAAGAAAAAAAAATTATTCAATTAAACGAATTACCACAACAACATCAACAAAAAACAATAGTTCGTGAAAGTAATGAAACCGATAAATTAAAAAAAGAGAAAGAAGACTTGCTTAAACAATTACTTAATTCACAACAGCAACAATTACCAAATATTAATAATAGTGAAAAACAACAATATTTAGAAAAGATAAAAAGTTTAGAATCTAAATTACAAGAAATTTCTACTTCTGGTGAAAATAATTCTGATTCAGAAAAAGAGTTGAAAAAAATGAGTAAACTTATAAATGAATATGACAAAGAATTAAAAAATCAAAAAGCTAAGATTAAGGACGGATCTGAAAAAAAAAAAAGACTTGAATATAATAAACAAAAACTTAAATCAGAAACAGCTTCTCAAGAGACCAAACTTAAGAAATATAAATCATTATTACAAAACAAAGAGGCACAAGAACAAAGATTAAGAAAAGAAAGAAATCATTACAAATCATCATCGTCTTCTCTAGAGGCCAAACTTAGAAAATACAAATCAGCATCGTCTTCTCTAGATACCAAACTTAGAAAATACAAATCATTATTACAAAACAAAGATGCACAAGAACAAAGATTAAGAAAAGAAAGAAATCAATACAAAAGATTATTAGAAAGGAGACCTACCAAAAATGATTCAGGTAAATCTAGTGCCAATGGTAAATCTAGTGCCAATAGTAAATCTAGTGCCAATGGTAAATCTAGTGCCAATAGTAAATCTAATACAAATAATTCTAATGATACAAATAATTCAAACTCTGATATTGATAATAATTTGTTAATTGATGCATTTGATATTTTTATTTTAGATAATATAACAAGTCCAGACATTGATAAATTAAGACATGATAATAGACATGAAAAAAAAATTTTAAAAGTTGATGATAATAATTTTTTACCTTTTATAGATTCCAATAATGGAAAAAGATATTTAATTATAACATTAAATTATAATAATATTAGTAGTAATATTATTTATACGAAATACAATAATATTGATATTATAGAAATACCATCTGAAGGATTAAATAATTTAATTAACTTGACCCAAAAATATGTTATGGAAAAAATAAATGAAAATACAATCGATGATACATATCCAACAGTAATTGATTTAGAAAATGAAATAAAATACTATGACTATGATAATTCTGCAGATTTAAAAACAAAATAATAAAAATAATACAACTAATAACATAGATTTTCTAACAAAATAAATCTCTTTATTACTCTCCTTTTTTTTTTTTTTACAAGTTTTACAACTACATTTTTTAGGATGAATTCTCATTTAATTAATTAAATTAATTTATATAATTTATATAATTTATATAATTTATATATATAACTTAAAAAAAAATCTAAAATATACCGCAGTTGTTTATTTAAATATCTAAATTAACACTCCTTTTATTATTGCTTCCAGTTTTAATATCAAGATGCTTTACCGCCTCTGCATCACTTTCACTATAATTTGAATTTAAATCCATATCTATATTAGTTCTTTTTGGTGAATTTTGCATATTATTTAATAAATCATTAATATCTGGAGGTCCATTCATTTCTCTTCTTTGTGGTTGTGGTGGATCTTGATTTCTTGACGGATTGCTTCCACCACCAAACATTCCACCCATTAAATTAGAAAATCCTGGATTTTGTTGTCCTACAGAAGATGCAGCAGCAGTTGCAAATTGTTTCATTAAATCTGGATTTTGTCTCATAATATCATTCATTCCTGGTAGTGAAGTCTTAAACATTGTATTTGTAAGATGGAACATAAATCCACTACCACCAATCATTAACATAAGTTTAAGTTCTGGTGCCATTTCACCCTTTCCCTTGTATTTTTCATGCAATTCTTCAAATACATCGTCATAATCTAAAACATTTTCATGAATGCTCTCTGACCAACCAGTAAGTTTTAAATCTAATGGATCAAATTTGTTGTTCAAAAATTCAATTGCAGTAATAGCTGCAACTAACATTTTTCTTTGAAATTTGACACTTTGATCACATTCTCTATGTCTTGTTAATCTATTATATTCGGATTTTACCTCATTATAATCAGATGCCATAGTAAATTTTTTATGAGCATGTATACCCTTTTGTTCAAGTCTATCTAGTAATCTTATAAATTCTGCTTTTTCTTTTTGCAATTCTTCATAAGATTTTGGTTGTTCATAACTATATTCGGCTTGTTGTGGTTTTGAATTATTTGAGTCTAGATTTATACTTTGCGTATTACTTTTATCGTCACTAAGAATTGAATCTAAATTTAAATTTAGATCATTGTCATTATTTAGATCAATTGATGTTACATTTTCACTTATTTTTGGTTTAATATTAGATGAATTTGAATTAGTATTACTATCTAATGAAATACCTATATCACTCAAATCTATGGTATTATCTAAAGAATTTGTTTTAGGAAATGAAGATAAATTATTATCCATTGTAACATTTATACTCGGGGACGGTGTTCTATTTTTATCAGAAAAAATAACTGGATCAGATGGTTTAAATTCTTCTACTTTATTTTCAGTTGTAGTCTTACTTTTATTCATTAGCAACTCAACACCAAGACTTGATGATGAATTATCTTTCATAATATTAACATCACTAATATTTGAATTTAAATTTGAATTTACATTTAAATTTTTATGATTATTTTTTTGAAAATCTAGATTTATTTCTTCCATAATTAATTTATATTATACTAGAAACTTATTTCTTTAATATAACGCAAACTAATAATTTATTATTTAATTAATTTATTTTTTTTAAGATAATATAAAATCATTAAAAAAGAATCTGCCAAATCGTCTTTTTTTTTATTATTATTAAAGAATTCTAACCACGTTTTTGAATTATGTTCATGTTCATTTAATAATAATTTTGTATGTAAAATAGAAATTTTTTTATTTCTCGAATATTTACTTTTTAATTTATTTATTTTTTCCATTTCCTCTGTATCAATTTCATCTTTATAGACTTTTAGTTTATTTGATGCACTCATTAAAATCAAATCTTTAAATTTTTCTAATGATAAACTTTTGAATGAAAAATATGAATATAAAATCATTTGTATTGATTTCATTGTTGGATTCTTTAAAACCGGTTGATTTTCAATTATAACATAATCAAAATTAGAAAAATTATTGTTTTTTTCAAGTTTTTTATATAAATTTCTGGATAAATCTTTCAATGATATTTTTGAACATTTTTTTGTCTTTGCTTTTGCTTTAGACTTTACCGGTTCCTTTGTATTCACATCTTCACCTTTAGCACTCGCTTTAGCATCAGCTTTAGCTTTTGCTTTAGCTTTTGCCTTAGCTTTTTCTTCTAGTTTATTAGCTTTTTTTAAAGATTCTAAAATGTATTTTTGTTCTTCTTCTTCATTCTCATATCTCAAATCAATAATATTCCAATCTTTTATAATATAATTATTATCATTGTATTCAACAACACAATAAGAAAGATTTTTTATTCCTACGTCCCAACCAATAAATAACATAATAATAATAATAAGCTATTATTATTTAAATGAAAAAAAAATTAAGTTAAGTAATAAATTAGATTTAAAATAAATAAGAATTTATAATTAACTCATAAATTCTGTAAAATTCATTGGTAGTTCTTCAACTTGTGTAGAATAGTATCTTTCAATATCTTGCATTTTTCTTACATCATAACTTGTTACAAAATTAATTGATACACCTTTTCTACCAAATCTTCCACTGCGACCAATACGATGAATATAACTTTCTGGGTTATTTGGAACATCATAATTAATTACTAATGATACTTGTTGCACATCAATACCTCGAGATAGTAAATCTGTAGAAATTAAAATTCTACTACTACCATTCCTAAAGTTTTCCATAATAGTATTTCTTTCTGTTTGAGACATTTCTCCATGAATACTTGAAATTGAAAAACTATTATCTAACATTTTTCTCGAAATATCATCTACTGTTCTTTTTGAATTACAATAAATAATAGTTTGAGAAATTGAACAAGCTTCGTAAATATCACATAATGTGTCAAATTTTAAATCTGATTTTTCAATATTAATATAGAATTGCTTAATACCCTCTAATGTAAGTTCTTCATTTTTTACCAATATTTTAACCGGATCTCTCATAAAATTATTAGAAATTTTAAAGAACTCTGGTGTCATTGTCGCTGAAAAAAGACCAACTTGAATATTATTTGGTAAAAATCTAAAAATATCATAAATTTGGTTTGAAAATATTTTAGATAACAGTTCATCAGCTTCATCAACTACCAAAATTTTTAAGTTTCTTGTATTTAATGCTTTCTTATTTATCATATCTAAAACTCGTCCAGGAGTTCCTACAACAATTTGGGGATTATTAAGTAATTCATCTATATTTTCTCTTATTGTTGTGCCACCAACTGATAAATTATAAGTTAAATTCATATATGATGACAAGTTTTTAATAACTTGCATAATTTGTAAAGATAATTCACGTGTGTGTGATAAAATTAGTGCCTGCGTCTCATTCAAAGTTTCGTCTATATTTTGAAGCATTCCAATTGAAAATGTTGCAGTTTTTCCAGTTCCCGATTGTGCTTGCGCAATTATGTCATGTCTATCAATAACTGGTAGAATTGCCTTTTTCTGAATACTACTGGGTTGTTCGTATCCACAAGAATAAATTCCTCTTAAGAGGTTTTCTTTGAGGTTTAAATCCTCAAAGTTTGAATTTTCAATATTATTATAATCTTTTATATCAGTTGTCATTATATGAATAATAGTATAACTTAATCTTAAATCAATTTTTTTTTTTTTTTTCTCTATTGATTATATTTTTTCTTAAATATTTTTAAATAAAATCTATTAAATTATTATATGAGTGTAAATACTATAAACACAAAATTAAAATCTGGAAGTAAAAAACTTAAACCTAGTAAAACCGTTAAATTAGGTCCATGTATTTTTCCATTCAAATATAAAGGTGAAACATATAATGAATGTTATAAAGGTTCGCACGGAGAATGGTGTGCTACAAAAGTAGATTCAAAAGGTAAAATGAAAACATATGCATTTTGTGACTATCCTCCAAAACCTAGTTCTCCAAAACCTAGTTCTCCAAAAAAAAACACTCCTCCAAAACCTAGTTCTCCAAAGAAAAACACTAAAGAAAAGCCTACGATAAAATCTACAAAAAAATTTAAACTTAAGGTAGTTCCCAAATTTAATTACGATTCTTTAGTTACTAACTATAAATTACCTATTGAAAAAAAAATAACACCAAAGGTTTGGGAAATACCGAATCGAAAAACCTTTCAAAATTGGGTATTTGATAATTACAAACAATATGTTTCAAAAAAAGGAGCAGTAAAATTTAATAAAGGTGCAAAGTTTAACTTCTTTAACCACCAAAAATTTGTTAGAGATTATTTACAAGTTGATAGTCCATACCGAGGTTTATTATTATTTCATGGTTTAGGTGTTGGAAAAACATGCGCATCAATTGGTATAGCAGAAGGTTTTAGAGATAGTAGAAAAATTGTTATTTTACTAAATAAAAGTTTAAAGAAAAATTTTATTGTTAATTTGATGAAATGTGGTTTTGAATATTTTAGAATTAATCAACATTGGGTTTTTAATAATTTAAAAAGCGACACACAACTTAAACTTTATTCTAAATTTTTAAAAATACCAGAATCTGTAATAAAAAAAAATGGAGGCGCGTTCTTTGTTGATTTTAAAAAGAAACCTAACTATGAAGAACTTTCGAGCATTCAACAAGAAATGTTAAATTTACAAATTAATGAAATGATAAAAAATAAATACTCATTCTTACATTTGGATGGGCTTAACGAATCTAAACTTAAACAATTAATTAGTGATGAATATTTAAATGACAAAATGCTTATTATTGATGAAGTTCACAATTTATCAAACGCAATGGCCAAGCCAAGTCCTGGAATAAGAGGAAAATATTTAAAGGAATTAATAATGGAAGCTAAAAATTTAAAATGTGTTTTCTTATCTGGAACACCTATGATTAATAACTTATATGAAGCTGGACAATTATTTAATCTATTAAGAGGATTTATGGTAACATTTACATTTATATTGACTGCTAAAGGTAATGCAATTTCATTTGAAAAATTAAAGAGTGTTATTGAAAAACACTCTTTGGTAGATCAATTCTTCATTGATAAAAGAAATAAAAGAATTAAATTAACAAAGGTTCCAAATGGTTTTGAAAATACTACTAATGGTATAAAAAAATCAGAATTAAATATAAACAACGAATCATTTATTGATATTGTAACACAATTATTTAATGAAAATGGATATACATCAAAGATTTCAATTGAAAGACAAACCGCTTTCCCAAATAATGAAGAAGAATTTATGCACCTATTTTATGACGAAGCAAGAAATAAGGTGAAAAATCCTAAATTATTTCAATCTAGAATTTTAGGTCTTGTATCATATTATAAAACTCAAAATAAAGAGTTATTACCAACTGTTACCAAAAATGAAGTAATTCAAGTCCCCATGAGTGACTATCAATTTTTAAAATATTCTAATGTAAGAAAAGATGAACTTGATCAGGAAAAACAATCGAAAAGCAAAGGAAAAGGAGAAGTAAAGGCCAAATCTGATGGTGATGATGGTGATTTATTTGGTTCAAAATCTTCATATAGAGCATATTCTAGAATGCATTGTAGTTTTGTTTTCCCAGAAGAAATACCAAGGCCTACACCTGGTGATTTAGTTTTAAAAGAAGCCCTTAAAACTATGAGTAAAGAATCAAAGAAAGAATATTATGAAGAACTTAAAAAGTCTATGGCTGAAAAATCCAGAGTAGATATTCAGCTAAAACAACTCAAAACCAAATTAGATTTATTAGAAACATCTAATGCAAATAGTAATCAAGTTACAGCTGTAAAAGATAAAATAACTGAATTAGAAGAAATAAGCGCAAGAATTGTGGCATTTGAAGTAGAACCAGATCCTGAATATGATGTTGAAGATATGCAGTCAGAAGTTAAAACACAAGATAAAAAAATTATGAAGAATTATGAAAAAGAAAAAGAAAAAACTTTGGCTAAATTAAATGAAGAAAGATCTAATTATTTAGAAGCAGATGAAAAATTAAAACTATTAAAATATTCACCAAAATATAATTTAATCGTAAAAAAAATTAATGAAATAAAAGGATTGGCATTTATTTATACAGAATATAGAACATTAGAAGGTATTGCTACATTGGAAATTGTATTAAAAGCTAATGGATATGCACCATTTTTATTAGAAAGAAATGGGGATGATTTTTTTCAAGTATTTGAAAATGATGATGATATTGATAAACCTAAATATGCATTGTGGGGAGGAGATGAAGAAACTAGTGATATTATTAGAAAAGTTTATAATAATGATTTTGAAGAAATACCAAAATCTTTAAAGAAACAGTTTGGTGAATATAGTAAAAATAATCTTAGAGGAGATATAATTAAAGTCTTATTAACTACTAAAACTGGTGCAGAAGGTATTGATTTACATAATGTAAGACAAGTTCATATCATTGAACCTTTTTGGAATCCTGTTAGAACAAAGCAAGTAAAGGGTAGAGCTGTAAGAGTTGGATCACACGTTCAATTGCCACCAAAAGATAGAACAGTTGAGATTTATACATATTTAGCAACAATAACAAAACCCCAACTTAAATCTGATAAACAAATTGCCGGTGATAAAGGCGGTTTGAGTTCAGACCAAGTTTTGTATGAAATTTCAATGAGAAAATTAGAAGTTATGGAGGATTTCTTAAAATTAATTAAAGAAGTTGCCGTTGATTGTAATCTAAATTATGAAGAAATAAATGATGAAAAGGAGCCATTAAATTGCTTTAGTTATGGATCTAATCCTACAAGAGAATATTCGTATGTTCCAAATATAAGTGAAGAACATGGTGATTTTGAAAGAGAACGAAGAACTAAAATAACCTCTTGGAAACCAGTTTTTATTAAAATACCAATTAAAGGAACACCAGTTGAATTTGCGGTTAAAAAGGCGCTCGTTGGAGAAAAAAATTATTTATATAATGCAGAAACCTTTAAATTGGGTGTTGTTGGAGAACCTATTGGTTATTTTATTGAACAGCCAGACGGCAAAAAGAAATTTAATTTTACTAAAAAAGCAACTGGTGTAAGAACAAAAAAAAATAAAAAAAGATATGGAAGACAATCCAAAAAAAAATAGATATTTTTGAATCAAATGAAATCAAAATTTATTGCATATATTACATTCATTTCATTCTTTTTAATAATATAATTTATTTCTTTAAGATTCGTATTTTTAGTAATAGTCATCTCAGTAAAATTCTTTAATTCTTGTTTATCCACCAAACCTATATATGTAATAATATCGTATATTTTAAAATTTAGTTTTACATTTATTTTTTGCAAATATTTATTGATTTTGTCTACATCATCTTTTGTTAAATTTGTTATATTAACTTTATTATTATCATCACCATAATATTTTTTTAATCCCTCAACTGTTATAATTAACAGCATTTCAAAAAATGTTTTAACATCAACGTTTTCAAAACAAAAATTTCTATCCAATTCACTATTTTCTGAAAATATTTTTATAGCTATTTCATAAGCATCTAATTCTATATCAACATAATTCATTATATTTTGTATAGTTATTTTTTTTTTATTTTAAACATAAAGATTGCATATTTAATAAAAGTATGTATTATTCATATCTTATTTTAGGTATATATTATTTTTGTGGTATAACATATTTTGTTTATAATGATTATACTTATGTAAAGAAAAATATTACAAAAGATAAAATCGTAATTATAGATCAAAATGATCTTTTTGACAAACTTTTGGATAATCAATAATTTTTTTCTTTTTATATATTAATTATGAAAGAACTAATAATTGTTTGTCTAGTTATTATGCTTATACTATTAATAAGTAACTTACAAAGAATACTTACTGAAAATTTTAGTAACGTAAATAACATACACAATTGTCCACCTTTTAGTGTTACACATAATCCATTTAATTCATATATGTCTCATGTCAAAGGATGGTGCACAGAAAAAAATTACAGTTCATTAATTAACCCAGATGATTTTGATAGTTTTGAAAAGAGTCCAGTAAAATGTCCAAGTGATTATTCAAGAGTTTCTGCCAAAGAATCTTCGACTTTTAAATCAAAAGCTTATTGTAAAAAACCAACTATTTATTAATTTTTAATAAGTTTTATTAATAATAGATTAATATTGTTTTTATACTTAAATTTTTTATACTTAAATTTTTTAATATATATGTATTTAATTTATATGAATAAACTTAATTGTTTAAATAATAAAGACAAAGAAACTGAATTCGAAATTCTAACATTTTTAGAAAATAAGTTTGATAATATTGACAATAGATTAGAAAAACAAATTTATGGTATTTTAAAAAATAAACATATTAAAGAAATAAATAATCTTAATTTTGCTATAAAAAACATTAATAATACATATTTAATAGAGATGAAGAAGTTAGATGAATTATTAAAAATAAAAAATAATATAGGTATATATTTAAAAATAAATGAAAAAAAATATTTAGAAGAATTAAAAAAACAAGTGAACCCAGATTTTTTATGCAATATTTGTTACGAAAATAGATGCAATTTAGTATTAAATCCTTGTGGACATATGTTTTGTGATAAATGTTATACATGTAAAGAAAAATCATGTTATATTTGTAGACGAAAACCTTCTAGTTGTATTAAAATATTTCATAATTAAATAAAATTGATATTCTCAAATTTTTCATATTTATATTATAATTGTATTGACACATATTACAAATGGAATCTCAATTTGAAAATGAAACAACTCCATGTGTTGTTCTTAATTCCGAATCTCCTAGAATCGAACAACCCCCTAGATTAAAAATACAATTGAAACAACATCAATTAGCTTTAATCCATAAATGTAGAGAACTTGAAAACTCTTCTACAGAATCTTATATTATTGGGGACTTGAATATCAAAACCAGATTTGGTATTATTGGCGATGTTGTCGGTAGTGGAAAAACATTGTCTATTCTTGGACTTATTGAAACTGAAAAAGAAATTAAATCGTCAATTCCTAAGTATTTTAGTAATCCTCATATAAGTTATATTGATAATTCAAACACAAACTATAGTAACTATTCAAACAAAAAAGTATATGATAATATTAATGTAATTATTGTTCCTCATAATATTTATAAGCAATGGAGTGGTTCAATTGAAACACATACTAATCTGAAGTATTTTGGTATTTTTAATAAGAAATCTTATGAAAAATTTACAGAAACTCTAGATAAGGATGAGTTGGTATGCGATATAATCCTTATTAGTTCGACTAAATATAAAGATGCTGTAAATCATCTAATCGATTGTGCATTTTCAAGAGTTATAATTGATGAAGCAGATTCAATTAAAATAACTAGCGTATTGCTTCCAAATAATTTCGTTTGGTATGTCACTTCTACATACGATGTGTTATGTAATCCTTATGGAAAAAGAAAATATTCGAATTCAGAAGGTCAATTATCTGATTATTTTAATCCTTCTGCAGGGTTTGTAAATTACGTTTATATTAGAGGAGTATCTAGTTCATTAATTAAATCATCTATCGTTGGATCTTTCTGTAATATTGATGCAAAAGTTAGAAAAAATCTTGTCATTAAAAATGATGATGATTTTATTCGTCAAGCATTTAGTTTGGAAGATTATATTGTTAAAATATTGAAGTCTAATAATCCTCTTATTGCAAATGTTCTAGGTTCTTTTGCATCTCAAGAAATCATGAATCATATTAATGGTGGAGATATTGAAGGAGCTATTGAAAAACTCAATTGTAAGAAGATTTCTGAAAAGTTTTTGATAGAAGGTGTAACCAAGGATTTTGAAGATAAACTAAAAAATAAAAGAATAGAATTGGATATGAAATCTAAAATGACATTTTCAAGCGAAAATGCCAAAAAGGAATCATTGGACAAAATTAAACTTAAAATAATTGTTCTAGAATCAAAAATCTCTGGAATTAAGGCAAAACTTAATGATAATAACTTGTGTTCAATTTGTTATGATGAAATCAATAATAAAGCTATTACTATGTGTTGTAATACAAAGTTCTGCATTGAGTGTATTTCAAATTGGTTGCATCAAAAGAATAGTTGTCCATTTTGCAGATCTACTATTTCAAACAACAATATTTGTATTATCACAGATAAAGAACCAGATGAAAAAGAAATAGTTAAAATTCCAAACAAAATGGACCATTTGAAAGAAATTATTGAAAAAAAGAAGGATTTAGACAATTTTAAGCTATTGATTTTCTCTGATTTTGATAATACTTTTAATGATATTACTGATTATATGGATAGTATCGAATTGACACATAGAAGAGTTATGGGAACATCTGCAACAATTAATAAGATTGTCAAAAATTATAAATTGCCTAATAATGGCAAAGAAAGTGTTCAAGTATTACTTCTTAATGCTGAATATTGTGCCAGTGGTATTAATCTAGAAAATACAAGTGATATAGTAATTTATCATTCAATGAATGAGGCCAAAACAAAGCAAATTATTGGCAGAGGTCAACGACCAGGAAGAACTAGTGTATTGAATGTTTGGAAGCTTTGTTATGAAAATGAAATAACAAATTAGAAATTGACTAAAATATTAATATAAATACTTATCATTAAAGTATTAAATTAACTCCCTTAGATTCTAATATTAAATTAACCCCTTAGATTCTAATATATTAAAAAATCTAATATAACTATTTTTATTTAAATCTCCATTTTCATTTCTTGATGTTTCTATATATTTTTTAGTATTTGATGATTTCGGTTTAAAATTGTCAGAGTAAGCAATATTAAAATCTATAAGGGATAAATCACCATCTTCATTAATTGTTAAATTTTTGCCACTTTTATGCATATCCCTATGAATAATTTTAGAGTCTATTAAATTTTTTAAAATACATTGTATTTGTTCTTTAATATTTACATTTTTGCTTTTTATTTTATCTATATCGCGTTTATGCAATTTATTTATTGATTTACCTTGATGTGTCATAGTGATAGTTTTTATTTTTGAATTATTTTTATCGTCTGTAATTGAAACTATTTTAGGAAAATGATTCCTTTTTTTTTCTTTACATATACATTTATAATTTTTTTTTAAATTTTTTAAACAATTTTCTTCAAGTAAAAATGAATTTGATGCACTTAATCCTGTGTAATAATTATTTCTTCCTTTCAAATTTATTTTTTTTTCATAGATATCAAAAAATTCTTTATTTAAAAATACATAATATAATAATAAAAGTAAAATTAATATAATTATTTTATTCATAATATGTAAAATACAAAATTTTAAAATAAAATATATAGTATTTTAGTATATGATAAATAAAATAATTATATTAATTTTAATATTTTTTATTTTGATATTTTTGTTATATTATAATTATGAAAACTTCCAAATATATGAAGGTGAACACCATGGTTATGATGGACAAAACAATAATCAATATCAGAATCAATATCAGAATCAATATCAGAATCAATATCAGAATCAATATCAGAATCAATATCAGAATCAATATCAGAATCAATATCAGAATCAATATCAGAATCAATATCAGAATCAAT
>Ga0257126_1000330_pt1 | contig 39468 bp, 18 predicted proteins | sample SI060_120mmetaG_FD_190151 | JGI IMG/M metagenome (GOLD analysis project Ga0257126, IMG submission 190151) | Marine microbial communities from Saanich Inlet, British Columbia, Canada - SI060_120m | ecosystem: Environmental > Aquatic > Marine > Inlet | place: Canada: British Columbia | collected... | reverse complement strand
TTTGGATGAAATTGGTGACAAGTATGGCGTGGAAAAGCGCTATAATGATTACGATGCTTTGTTGGGTGATCCGGATATCGATGCGGTTCACATTAATACCGCGATTCCTGATCATGCGGCGCACACAATAGCGGCTTTGAAGGCAGGGAAGCATGTTGCGTGCACGGTGCCCATGGCGACTTCTGTGGAAGATTGTCGTCAAATCGTAGAGCTTTGTAACGAGACCGGCCTGAAATACATGATGATGGAGACGGTGGTTTATGCACGAGAGTTTCTCTACATGAAGGAACTTTATGACAAGGGTGAGCTCGGGAAGTTACAGTTTTTGAAGGCGTCTCATCAGCAGGATATGGAAGGCTGGCCGGGATATTGGCCGGGGCTCCCTCCAATGCATTATGCGACGCATTGTGTGGGTCCGGTTCTAGGGCTTGGACGTCATGAGGCGGAATATGTTTCGTGCTTCGCATCGGGAACGATCGCGGAGGATATGCACGATTGCTATGGCTCGCCATACGCTATTCAAAGTTGTCACATTAAGTTCAAGAATAGTGATCTTTCGGGGCTCGTTTATCGCTCGCTCTTTGATGTGGCCCGTCAGTATCGCGAGTCTTTTGAAGTCTACGGCGTTGATAAATCGGTTGAGTGGCCCCTCATCGAAGGTGAGCCCTTAGTGGTTCATACAGCGAAGAAGCCCGAGCCAGAGATTCCCGAGAAGGTTGAATGCCCTGACTTTGCTCATTTACTTCCCGACGAAATCGCACCTTTCACGACGGGAGGAGTTTACGGTGGCGACGAAGGAGAAGATCACCTTTCCTATACCCAAGGTGGAGGTCACGGTGGCTCACATCCTCACTTGGCGCATCAGTTTGTTGAATTGCTACGAGGGAATGGCGAGGGTTACCCCAATGCCGCCCAGTCAGCCAACATTACTTGCACGGGTATTCTTGCACACGAGTCCGCTCAAAAAGGTGGCGAGTTGATTAAGCTTCCTGAATTCACTTTACAATAATCTTGGTCATGAAACGTCTCGTAATAGCCATTCCTCTCGTTCTGCTCGCAGCTCTTTCTTTCGCTTTGAATAAAGCAGAAACTCCCGCTGAGGCTGAGGGGCCAATTCGGATTTTATTTTTGGGTCACGATTCGGAGCATCATGATTCCAACAAGTATTTTCCGATGCTTTCAAAAGCTTTAGGCCGAGATGGGATTTACTTTGATTACTACACTGATGTCGAAGAGGCGCTGGAAGATTTTTCACATCTTTCGAAATATGATGGAGTTTTGCTATATGCGAACCATGGCGCAATTTCGGAGAAACAGTATGGGAACTTGAAACGGTATATCACTGAAGGAGGAGGGTTTATCCCTGTCCATTGTGCGAGTGCTTGTTTTAATAATGAGCCTGACTTCGTGAGATTGGTAGGTGGGAAGTTTGCTCATCATAAGGGAAAGGAATTTACCACGACAGTGGTGGCTCCGAAGCATCCGGCGATGAAGAATGTTAGGGAATTCAAGGCCTGGGATGAGACTTATGTGCATTCGGGACATGGAAGTGATCGCACAATTCTTATGGTTCGGAAACCCGAGGGAGATGATAACGTCAAAAAGCCCGAGCCTTGGACCTGGACCCGGAACGAGGGGAAGGGTCGTGTTTTTTATACAGCCTCGGGCCATGACCAACGGGTTTGGTCTCGTGACGAATTCCACCAACTTCTGAAGTCGGGGATTCTTTGGGCTATTGGAGAGGACCGTAAGAAATCGTATGAGGGTTTCATCTCATCGCGTAAGGCACTGACTTATGAGACGCGTGCTAATATCCCCAACTACGAGAAACGTCCAAAGCCACTTCAGTATCAACATCCGCTGAGTCCCGAGGAGAGTTTAAAATACACTCAAGTTCCGGTGGGTTGGAGACTGCAGCTATTCGCCTCAGAGCCACAAATCGTAAATCCTATTGGTTTGGCCTGGGATGAAAGTGGCCGACTTTGGGCCGCGGAGACAGTGGATTATCCGAATGAGATTAAGGCGGAGCGCAAGGGTGACGATAAGATCAAGATTCTAGCGGATACGAATGGTGACGGCCGATGCGATAAGGTGACGGTATTTGCAGATGGTCTCAATATCCCGACTTCGCTGACGTTTGGAAATGGAGGTGTCTACGTGCATCACGCGGCCGAGACTTTATTCCTTAAAGATACTGATGGAGATGATAAGGCGGATATTCGTGAGGTTGTTTTGAGGGGATGGGGAACTGGTGATACACATGCCGGCCCATCGAATCTTCGCTATGGTCTCGATAACGAAATTTGGGGGACGGTCGGTTATTCCTCGTTTTCTAATGATGGGAATCGATTCGGGAGCGGGGTGTATCGTTTTACAAAAGATGGTTCGTCCCTGGAGTTTCTGCACCAGTTCAATAATAACACTTGGGGTTTGGGCCTTAATAATGAGGGAGATGTATTCGGCTCGACCGCTAACAATAACCCAAGCTTCTTCTGTGGGATTCCAGCAACGATTCTTCCAGGAAGAAAAGGGTTAAGCGCGAAGATGGTGGCTTCCTCCTCTACCTTCCATCCGATCACGCCCAATATCCGACAAGTTGATGTTTTCGGTGGTTATACTGCGGCAGCTGGCCATGCCTTTGCCAATTCAGACAACTTCCCTGAATCGTGGCGCGGGAAGCGGGCCTTCGTAGCAGGACCAACCGGGAATCTACTCGGGATGTTTGAGACGAGCCGGAATGGCGCAGGATATCAGTCGAAGAACGCATTTCAGCTAGTTGCTTCAGCTGATGAATGGTTTTCTCCGGTTGCGGCTGAGGTCGGTCCTGATGGGAATCTTTGGATTTCCGACTGGTATAATTTCATCATTCAACACAACCCTACTCCCAACGACAATCGTGGTGGATATGCTGCCAAGAATGGAAAAGGGAACGCGCATATTAATCCAAACCGGGATCGGCAACATGGGCGGATTTATCGCTTGGTTTGGGACAAGGCTCCCGATTCGGAAATAAAATCACTGGCAGGAGCTTCCAATGAGGAATTGCTCTGGGCATTGGGTGACTCCAACCAATTTTGGCGACTCACCGCGCAAAGACTTCTAGTGGATGGAAAGAAGATCGAGGCGGTTAAATCGCTGCGAGCTCTTGTCGGGAAACCTGGGATTGGTGCCATTCATGCGCTTTGGACTCTTGATGGATTAGGAAAGTTGGATGCTGACACTCATCGTAATGCCTTGCTCTCAACAAATCCTGTTCTTCGTCGTAATGCGGTGCGTGCTCTACCATTGGACGATTCAGGAGTAGACCTCATTTTTCAATCTGGAGTCATTAACGATTCCGATCTCACGACTCGTCTTGCTGCTTTTGTGGCCTTGGCGCAATTCCCGACAAGTGAGCCTGTTAAAAATGCGGTAACCTCTCTTGGGAATGATGAAGTGAATCAAAAAGATGAATGGTTATCGGCGGCTCTCGATGCGGCAGGAAAAAAACATCAGGCTGAAGCATTTTCTGATTTGGAGTATCAAGAGTCGAATGAGAATTTGTTGGAGAATGTGAACTGGGAAGTTTCCATTCATAGTGGAAATGGAGCTCAACATCTAAGGCCCACTAAAGAAGGCGCCAAGGGGGGCAAGTGTCTTAAAATTGAATCAAAAAAGCCGACTGATACTTCGTGGGGAGCCGAGGTTAAGGTGAAAGCAAATACTCGATATCGTTTGCGAGGTAAGATTAAGACAGAGGGAATTCAAGGGGGGGGATTGGGCGCGCTTTTCAATGTGCATGAATTGCAAAGTCCTGAGAGAGTTAAGACTAAGGCTCTTCGTGGAAAGAAGGATTGGACCGAGGTTTCGATTGATTTCAATTCTTTAGGAAGGAAGGAAATTACGATCAATGCGCTCTTTGGAGGGTGGGGGCAGTCCACGGGAATTGCTTGGTTTGATGAGATCGAGCTGAAAGAATTGGCGGCCATCCCTAAAATACCAACTGATGTCAAATTACGCCCGGGTGATGCGACACGGGGCAAGAATTTATTTAATACTCACCCGGTGGCTGCTTGCAGCCGTTGTCATGTGGTTGGAGGAAAAGGTGGTGTGATTGGCCCAGCGTTGGATACGATTGCCGCGAGAAAAGGGCCTGACTATATTAAAAGATCTTTGCTGGAGCCAAATGCCGAAATCGCCGAGGGCTATCCCTTGAAGGTTTCGCCGATGCCACCTATGAATCTGCTTTTAGAGCCTCAGGAAATCGAGGATATCCTAGCCTATTTACAGACTTTGAAATAACTGAACTGTTAGGAATTTTCCTTTGGAGAGAAGAGAAGCCAGAGCTGGGAGAGTCGGGTAGGGGAGAAAAGTGGTGGACCACCAACGTGCTCCAGTAGTCCTCAGCTAATGCTGTGAGTTCAAACCATCCTTAGATCTTCCCTTGCTGCTGCTTCACCAGTTCCCTCCTGTAAAGTTCCTCTGCCACGAGGTCTTCCCGGGCCTCAATCGAGTAAAAGATAAACCCCAACGCCCTCCGGCTGCGCGTCGCTGATAAATTCCCTTCGGCCCGGTGGATTGTCAGCGCATGGTGCGCCAGTAGATCGCCCGGCGCAGCCGGCATCGCCTCTTCCGCTGCAAGGTCTTCTTGCCGCCCAAAATCCGTCATCCCCTGCGAAAACCCCAACGTCCCCGACCGCCCGTGCTCCCGCATCCCTTTCCGGTGCGAACCTTTCACATACCGCACACACCCATTCTCCTCGTCGACGTCCTCCAGTGCCATCCACATCGTCAACGCATGTGGCGGGTTCAGCTTAAAATAGAACCCGTCCTGGTGCGGCGGCGTCGGTTGACCCCCGGCGGCCGGCTTGTTGAAATACTGTAGATTTTTTCCGACCACCTTAGTTCCCAATAAATTCTCCGCCAGCCGCTGCGGCTTGTCCGCAAAGAATTCTCCGAACCAAGCATCGTGCTCATGCATCCGCTGAAGCTGCTTCAAGGTCGTCAGGTCATCCTTGTTCTCGTAAAAAACATGCTCGGCAGGCAATCCGGGTATCACTTCAGCAACATACCGCTCGACCTCCCGCAGGCACGTCGCCACTTCACTCCTCGACAAAAATGATCCAATTGCCACAAATCCATCTCGTTCAAAACGCTCACGGCTGCTCATGGCTCGAAACTTCTACTCGGAAAAAACCTTTCTCCTTGGTTCTCGTATGCAAAAACTTAAGGGTATCATCGTTCCCGGTGATCGGCACCCCAACTTGTCGCCACGGATCTTCAATACCTAAGTCCGCCGACTCAAAAAGCGTATAGCTACGCTGCACCGAACTCTTGGGAACCGTGATTGAGTCGCCGACAAAAACCAGTTCCCCATAACTCGGTAGATACAATCCTGCTCTCATGATGGCCTCCGCATACCTTTCTCCCACCGTGATCTTCGCCGCTTTATTGAAATGCAGCGAATCGTGTAGCCGCGGCTGCTGATCCAAGTTGTCAAAATAGTGCACCCGCGCATCCCGAGCTGCTAGCGCCGCTTGCTTCGCCCTTACTAAATCACGGTTCCCGCCGGCCGCGGCTACTCCACCGATGAACCCCTGCATCGACTCCGCTGATGGAAGGTCGGCTCGCAAGTTATCTAAAAGCTGAGAAAACCGCGTATCCGCAATCGCCGCCTCCGCCCGAGAGTCACTCTCTCCCTGCAGGTACATCAACCCGATAATTTTAAATGTGTGCCCGTCATTCGTCAACGCGTCTGCCGCCCGTCCCACCGTATCCACGACCAGCTGATACATATGCCCACGATCCGCCTTTGCCCAGAGCCCGTTCCCACCACCCCCGCGGCTGACTTTGATGATCCCAAAATGACGCATACCCGCGCGGTACAACGTTCTCGCAAACGAAATCTCCGGCCCCCAGTGCGTCTTGCTGCCGGCATAAAAACCGCCCTGCGTCTCCCGCAGTGAAACAAACTCCCCTCCCGAATCTCCCAACGTTGTCGTCGCGTTGGCCACGTTTTTCCAAAAAAACGGCACATCCGCATCGGCCGGATCATCCCCGATCGACCAGTTCGCCTCTCCACCATTTGTTACCCCGAGCGAGTTCGATTGTCCGGTAAGTAGAAATAGTTGGTAGTGCTCCGCAAAACTGTTGGAACACAACAACAGACACAGTCCGGAGACGGCGATAGAAAAAACGTTTCGCATTGAGCTGGGTGGGGTGAGGGTAGATGAAATTTGCCAGATCGCCCTGACGAAAAAAGTTAAACAAGGTGGCAGGAAAATAATACCAGTATTCCAGAGCTCGATTGCCGCCGGAAACTTGTCCACCACCCCAGTTTGTGCGTATGGATCACCTTAGGAGGCTAACTCCGGGCCAGTGTCTTCGGGCACGATCAGCAGAATAGTTTGGCTTAGGCCCTAACGAAACCGACAGAAAAGAAGATAGCGGCAAGAACTATACTGAACACTCTTATGAAATCTTCGCGACCGATCCCCCCGTAATAAAGTCCGGCATGATCGCCGGAGGTGATTTGATCGATACCCCTGATGAGGCGATCTCGATCACTTTTCGGAACACGATCTTCGCGGTAATCTCCGGGTCCGACCGGTAACAGGTGATGGCCGGCAACAAGTGGTCGAAATTCTGGCTGTAGTCCAGCGAGATCAACGACAGGTCTTCCGGTACTCGCAACCGCTGCTTCGCCAACCAGCTGACCATCGTTAGCGCCTGCCGAGACCGCGTCAGCACGAGGGCAGTAGGCTGCCGCTGTGATTTCATCAGCCTCCCGATCTTCGATGCCAGCGCCGCCGCCCCTCCCGCCTCAGATTCTCGCAACGTCATCGGAGTCGGCAATACGTTCCCCGGGTGATTCACGAATGCCTCACGTAATCCAGTCTCGGCCATGTCCAATCCTCGCAGCGAAGCATGAGGCCTCAGGATCACAACCTCCCGGTGTCCACGGCTGATCAAAAACCCACCAGCGTGCCGCCCCACCGCCATATAGTCCACATCGACCGCTGGCAATTCCACTCCCTGAGGCTGCCCGTGCAACAAACTCGGCGGCCCCTTTTCCGCGAACCACCGCTGCATCGGCGCCGTCGTTTGGTGCAGGATCCACGCCTCCGCGGCATAGTCTGCCGTCAGCTTATTCAAGCCGTGACCGGGCTGCGCTTGTGTGAAAACTTTGGTCCCCGTCACCACCTCCAGCCGATAGCCACTTCCCGCCAACCGCTCCCGCAACACATCGATCTCTACCAGCAGAGAATTTGGAAACTGCTCTAGCTTCTGCGGCGAAAGAAATGCGATAATCCCTGCCGAGGCAGCAGTCGTATTTTTCACCTCCCCCCGTGGCGTTAAAATCTTACGCTGTTTTCCTGCCTCTCCCCCCAAGACTAGTCCTTCCTGCTCAAGCTGCTGGATCGCAGCACGTAACGTGTCTCGCCCAATCTGCATCTGCTGACATAGCTTCCGTTCGCCAGGCAATAGATCCGGCCAACGCCCCGCCGCGATCGCCTCCCGCAACAACGTAGTCGTCTCTGTAACCAAACTGTGTCTCTTCGGAACTAGATCCATTTCACATCACTATCTCTTACTTTGCCTTAAGTGTAACAGGATGACTGCCCGAAACCAGCTCGAACCTTGGCAGGCGGGTGCCACAGGAAACAGATTTTCCTACTCGCGCCGAACGCGATAGAAAAACTTTCCGACCTCAGCCCCCGGAGCATCGAACTCGAGCGTCGTCGTCTCGCCGTCAGACGGCACCGAATCGAATAGGACTTCCCACTCTCTTAAATTACTGGTCTTCTCGATCATATACGTCGCGCTGATCTTGGAATTCCACCTGAGCAGCACTTTGTTGAGAACTTGATCGACGTCGACTCCAATAATTTCTGGCGGTGCGCTCGGCGAGCCACTCGGCGACCAGGCACCGGTCGTATCGTAGCGCACATACTCAAGGTCCACCGTTGTCATCGGCACCGACGAACAGCAGTCACCGACGATCAGCCGGTTGTTCCCCGTAGCCCCTTGCGCCGGCAGCCCCACGTCGTTGAGCGCCACTCCGTCACGCCAGAAAAAGTAAACCCCTTCAATAGCATCGAAGGCCACCCTGAAGGTATGGAAACCGTCCGTGTTGTCATTCCCATCGAGCAGCTCGCCATTGAGGATAGAAACCGAAATGTCGTCTATCAACATGACCGCACGCTGCGCTCCATTCGCGGCCCAAATCACGATTCCGTTGCCAAAATCGTTGCTGATACGTACCCGGATCTCTGCCGTCCATGACCCACCACCAGCAACTCCGAGTTCCCAAGGCGTCGCTCCACTATCGTGCTCGATCCACCCGTTAGTGTCGGTCGTTCCCAATGTCAGGACATTACCGTTGAGCGTAAAATCCAACACCCCACCGGTATTCACCCAGTCCCCAAGTAATTCTGTTCCGTCGAAAATCTCACTACCGCTTTCCGTAACCTCAAAAAGCGCGGAGTCCTTTGGCTGCACCGACGCCATCGGCACACTCCCGGCATCTGTCGGGTCTGATCCTCGAGCGATCTCCTGACCGTCCCCGAACGAGTCACCATCTGAGTCCTCCTTGTTTGGATCAGATCCGGTATCGTCCCTATCTTTGAAAGTTCCCGTATTCGTCTCCGCCCCGTCGGGGATCCCATCCCCGTCCGAGTCGGCATTTTTTGCCAACGTCCCGGTAGCGCCTGCATTCGTCCATGTTCCCGATCCATCCTCGACGCCGTCCAATAATCCATCGTTGTCCGCGTCGGGGTTGTTCGCCGGCAAACCGGCTTCGAACTCTTCGAGGTTTGTCAATCCGTCTTCGTCCTTGTCCTCCCTCGCATCGTTTCGCGCCAGATCGAGGCCGTTCTGCTCCTCGTAAGAATTCGGCATCCCGTCTCCGTCCGTATCACTGTCATCGATAACCGGCGAATACGATCCTGTCGTGTCGTAACGGATGTGCTCGACGTCGAAAGATGAGGTCCGCAGGTTCGAACAACAGTCGCCGATAATCAGTCGGTTGTTCCCCGTTCCCGATTGTGCCGGTGATCCGTTAGGGTTGAGCAACTCCCCGTCGCGCCAGAAATAATACAGCAGCGCATCTGCGTCAAACGCCATTCGGAAATCGTGAAAACCGGCAGTGTTACCACTTGTTTCTAATACCTCCGCCCCGAAGTTTTGCACCGAATTCGTGTTCACCTGCAAGATCCCACGCTCCACACCATCAGCTGCCCAGATCACAAAACCGTTGTCGGGGTCGTTGGCTACCCGGGCGCGCACTTCGATGGTCCACCCCACGACATTCCCGACCCCTAACTCCCAGGCCGTAGCACCTGTATCTAGTTCGATCCATCCGTTGTTCTCGGTAACCGTCATGGTCACTTGCGAACCGTCGAGTTCCCCGTCCACTCCGCCCCCGTTGACGAACCAATCGTTCACAAAACCGAAACCGTCAAAGATCTCAGCGGCGCTGTTCTTTACTTCAAATTCAGACGAGTCTTTTTCGACAAGCGCCGCTGGTAAACTCGCGCAGGTGAGGGAAAACAACGCCGCGAGGCCGATCAAGTTTTGGTTACAAAATAGTTGGTTGTTCATGGTTGGTAGTAGTGACTTGTTTTGGTTAGTTTAGTTGGATTCTCTGACTGGAACCACGACCGCTAACCGGTTTTTTTTTAAAACCACCTAAGGTCTATTTTCCAGCCACCGAAACCGCCCGCACGCGCAGGAAAACCGGGCGCTCCTCAGCTCCATCCACTTCGATCTCGTAGCGATTCCATAGCCGCCCTCCGCCAAGATCCTTGACCTCCGCATCCCTCTGTAGAGCAATTTGCCACGAGGCTAGATCCTGCGACCACTCGATCACGAACCTAACCCCAATCGCATCGATGTTGGACATGAAACCGACTTCGGCACGATCACCCGCTCCCGACAAAATTATCAAAGTCCCATTCTCCCCTGCATTTGCATCGCTCGTATTAAACGCATACTCACCAAAAGCAGACTGTCCATCCCCGTCATCGTCTGCATCCGGATCACCGAAAAATCCACCGCGGCTTCCCGGCGTGCCATGCACGGTCAAACTCCGCCGCCAGCTCGAGGCCACCCCATACTCTGGAACTCCATCCTCATCCTCCAACTCGAGACTAAATCCGTCCCCGTCCGCCTCAGCAGGCCAAAATCCCCCTTCGTCATAAGAAAAATCGACCAGGGCCTCATCCTCGTTACCCACTAGCAAAATCCGCTCCCCACCATTCGCCAACGATCCCGAATACTCCCCGCTCACAACCACACCAGGATACCGGAAATTGAAAGCTTCCCCATCCCTCACCAAGACCAACCTTGCCCCCGCCGCCAACACCGTTCCCTCCAAAAACTCGAACCCGATCCCGCCCGCGAACCTCAAACCAGTAAAGTCCACCGCAACCCCGCCAGAATTAAGCAATTCAATAAACTCAAACTGGTCTTGATCCCCATACCCCGCCGCTTGCTCCGATTCCGAAGCCTCTCGCGGGTGGTAGTGGACTTCCGATACCAGTAGGTTCTCTCCCGTCGCCGCTTCCACGCCGACCCTGAAACTAGCTTCGGTCAGCGCACTCCACTCGCCTCCCTCCAACACCCTCGCTTTGATCGTCGTCGTCTCGCTGACTACTAACCCGTTCGAATACTCGACCGCTAGGCCGGATACTCCACCCGCTGGCTCTGCGCTTCTACCCGACAGCTTTGGCGACAACAACAAGTCGTTGCTGTTCACCTGGTTCATCCCGTGGATCGCTAACACGTTCATTCCCACCCGCAATGCCCCCAGATGCCCGCTGATATCGAACTCCTCAAACACCATCGCCCGCGAGTCGCTGTTCGACGTGGTCGCCGCGGACTGCCACGTTCTCTCAGCTGGCACGTTCTTAGCTATTACTTCAACCCCGTTCAGGTAGGCTACGAAGCCGTCGTCGTATTTCATGCTTAAAAAGAGCATCGGTAGCCTGTCGATAGCAGCTTGGTCCGCGACTGCGAAAGGAACTCTAACAAACACCGAATCGTTTCCCCGATACATTTCCTCAACCTCTAGACCAAGGTGGCTTTCATACCCGCTAGCTGCTTCGAAACCAACCCCTGTCACCCCAGGTTTCCACCCATTATCGTCGAACTCTGGCTTCAACCAGGAATCACCTAACTTCTCACCACCATTCTCCAACGACGGCACCAACGCCCGTGCCGTCGCATCATCATCAATCAACGCGGAACCTTCCGCCACCGGCCTCTGCCTCGGGTCACTCCCGTCGGTCGTATAGTAGATCATCCCGTTCGGAGCCTCCATCGTCACCGCCACTGGGCCCAAAAAATCGCCACCGTGAACATTCAGCTCTGGCGCCACCACTTCCGGATACAGCTCCGCCGAACGTAGTTGACTCAACAGGATATCCGTCCGCCGCGGGAAATAGTTCCGCAGCTTGTCGTCCACCGTCGGCAGCCAGGTATCAAGGGTGTTCAGCGGCCGGCTCACACGCTCGTCTCCCCATCGTGCCGACTCAGCATTCATTGGCCCCTGGAGCCGCTCAACGAGCCCCTCGAATCGCGCCGCCGCTGCACCGGGGGTCAACGCCCCACCGTTGAAACAGTGCTGGTGCACCTGGTCTGCGAACCGCAACCGGAACTCCGCGTTCCTCCGCAGCCGGCTGAAGAGGATCCCCGGCGAGTTGTCCGTGTTCACCCCCACACGATTGACGTTCACCGCGAAAATATAATTTTCCGGATCCCAGTTAAAAAACTGGAACGGACCATCTGTCGGTGCGTGTCGGATCGCGTACCAATTATTGTGCGGCCAATCACTGTTACCTCCCCATAGGTTCATCAAAATATAATCAATGAACGGTTCGAGTTCGATCTGCCGCAAAATCTCCGCGTAAACTTCCGGCTGCTCCGTCGTTCCCTTGACGGTTACCATCAAATCCTTCCAAGCGTCCAAGCTTCCGTTCGTCAGTTCTGGCAAACTCCCGTTTGGCCGCCCTCGCGGCCGCTGCTTTAGCACGTCGTAATCCTTTTCACGCCCCCCGAAATGCAGCTTCGCAAACGATTCGTCAGGTCGCTCGTGGATATTGTAGATCCCCCAGTACTGCCCATTCAGATACAGGTGCACCCAGTCCCTCAGAATCTCCTGCCCCCCCATCTCTAAATGCGTTTCGTGCCCAAAATCGGTGCGGAACTGCAACGCGTTCAACCAGCCGATCCCAGCTCCGTTCCCCGCCGTGTGCACCGTGAACGAATCAAAATAGCTACCCCGCAAAACGATCGTATCGAACTCCCCCGGATTCGCATCCCCGAATAACGGATACCTCAACTTTCCATCTCCATATTCGTTCCTGAATACCAGCCGCATCGATTTCTTCCCAATGTTCCGGAACCGGCTCCCTGCTCCCTGCATCCGGATTCCACCGTCTTGCTGGTAGTTATCCCCCGGGCTCTCCGGAACCAAAACCTCCACCGAACATGCCCGCTCCCAAGCTTCTCCCTGGCGCGTCGGGTTCGCGTAGATCCCATCCCGCTCCCAGAGATCCTCCACCGGTAAAACCACCGACAACGTCCGTAGCGCCTTTAAGTCATCCTCTAACTCCGAAAACCTTGGGTCACCTACAATTTTGGGATCTATCTCGTAGTCCCAGTCCGAGGTCGACGGCCGGGGCGGATCTGGCAACCCGTCTCCGTCTTGTAGCAAAACATTAGCAGGAAAAACATAGGTCTGCGTGTCCACATTCGACGCCACCATGTCGTCCGCCACTGCCACCGCCCGCAAGATTGTTGTCGATGTCACCGGAACCGGATCAGCATAAAGCACCCCGTTGGTCTCGGTTGGCACCGAACCATCAGTCGTGTAATAAATCCGCGCCCCCTCTGTTGCTGTCGAGATCACCACATCGATCGCCTCGTCGAAAAACCCACGGTCAATATCGAACGCTGTGTCGCCGACAAACCCTAGCACCCCGACACCCTCGGCTGATAACCCCGGGCTCGGGTTGAGAAAGAATCGCCACTCACCAACCGCCGCTCGCCCATAGGAAACATCCACCCGTTGCTTAGGATAGTCCCGCACTGCGTCGACGATCGTCTCCCCATCCGGCGCCACCAAAAACAAACTCCCACCTGCCTTCGACAACCGGAAGCGAGTGTGTAGCTCGCTCCCACCCAGCGCCCGGTCTTTCCCCGAAGCTATCACTAACAAAAAACCACCCCCGTCCAACTCCACCCCGTCGGGGATCCTCCAACGCTGAAGGTTGTCAGCGTCATCAGATAAAAAATACCCTCCGATCGATTGCGCCCCAATCTCCGTATTCTCGATCTCGATCCAGTCCGCATAGTCCCCATCTTCGTCGCCAAGCCCGCTCCCGTTACTCGCCACAAACTCTGATATCCTCAAGCCTGCCCATAACTCACCGGCCGGCGCGGCGATGAAAACAAGAAAGATAAGTTGGCGGATAAAAGTCAAAGCATCAGACTTTTTCGGCGGATAGCAATCTATCATCGTTCCACACGACTTACCAGCCACCGTTGGGATTGAAAGCAATCACAACTGGTTCATAAATCCAACCATCTGACAGAGCTTTCGCGTTCAGCCCCTTAATCAAAAATAATCGAGTGCGCATCTTAGGTCTTATCGCCGCTCCCCACACCCGGTTTGCTGCCCAAACCGGTATACCAGCGTTGCACTACAAACTTAAGCCCAACAAACTCTGTCCGAACTGTAACACGAATCCCATGAAAACTAATATCCGCCTCCTCATCGTCAGCGGCCTTGCCGTCTCTGCGCTGTCTGCCCAAGCAGCCCTCACCACGCTCGACTCCAGTGGTTTCGCCAGCCAATACAATGGCAATGACATTTTTGATGGAACTAACGCCGCCAATGGCTGGGTCGCAGCAGGGGGAGCTACCGATGATAACTTAACACTCAACGGGAGTAACGTCATCTCGACCCTAACAGCAACCAACGGTTGGATCCAGCATGACAATGACTCGACCCCGTGGGAAAATGGTAGCGGCAGCTGGACCGTCGAAGTCCGTGCTAACATCAGCGCCAGCGCTGGATCAGGCGGCTTCGTCATCTGGGGTGCTCTTAACGGCGAGCGCGACATTATGACCATCCGAGAAAATCAGGTCACCAACCTTGCTGGCACTGTCTACAGCACCGAAACGAATGCTGGCGGATTCCATGACTTCCGCCTCACCTATGACGCCTCTGACGACACATACCACTATTTTCGAGATGGTCTTCAGATCACTCCAGATGGTGGAATCGGCCAGCAGGGTGGGACAGGCAGTACCCGCCTGATCGTTGGTGACTGCTGCACCAATGTCGGTGGCTCGACCCTAGGCGGACCGGGCAGCTCGGTCGAGTTTGAATATATCCGCTATGACAACTCTGGTGCTTTCTCCCCGGCTGGGGTTCCAGAACCATCGACTGCCTTGTTGGGTCTTGCAGGTTTCGCCTTCTTCCTTAGACGGCGCCGCTAGATTGCTGCCCAAATAATTCAAACCTGGAGGGAGAGGGGCAACCTCTCTCTCTTTTTTTGTTCTGACGTAGGTTGGTCAGGAACTCCATGTAAGGCTAGGGTCATCCGCGACCTCACTGTGGCGGTTATCAGTCAAAATCTTTCGAACAGACAGTGCAGGTTTCTATCTTCCTTCAGCTTTCCACTTTTTCATCAAGGCAATGTTCGCCTTTAGCTTTCCGGCATGTACTGGATCTTTTTTTCGGACGCCTGTGCTCAAAGAGGCGGCCATATCGCTGTCAAACATTGCTTCTGATTCTTGGAATCGCCCTTGATCATTGGATTCCTCTACCCACTTCACCAATAGTTCACGGAACGCAGCTAAGCGATTTTTGTGGGTGGGGTCAGCGGCTAGATTATGGATTTCCCATGGGTCTTTGCTGAGATCGTAGAGTTCTTCCTTCGGGCGAGTTTGAGCGAGATGGAGAGACTGTGCTTCGTTGAGCTTTCCGGCTGCGAACAATTCCCGTAGGACTGGCATAAAGGGCTTTTTGTCCTTGTAGGCGCTAGGCTGGAGGTAGGGGCGTTTGGGGTAAAAGTTGCGGATGTATTTGAAATCATCCTGACGGATCGCGCGGATACGGTCGACAGTTTCATCGCAGCGATCGCGAGCGGAGACGACGTATTCGCGTGGCTTTGCGCTTTCTCCAAAGAGGGGACGGCCTTGCATGTATGTCGGAATTTTGATGCCCGCGAGTTGCAACGAAGTGGCTGACAGATCGATGTGTGCGATGAAGTCATTGCGCTGCTCCGGTTTGAAGCGTTCTGGAGCCCAGACGATGAATGGGATTAGGACTCCTTCCTCATAGAGAAACTGTTTGCCTCGGGCGTGGCTAATCCCGTGATCGGTAAGAAAGAAGATGATGGTGTTGTCTAGAACTTTCTCCTTCTTGAGCTTGGCTAGGATACGGCCAACCTCGATATCGGTATACTGCACGGCGTTGAGATAATCCGCCCAATCCTCACGCAGGACAGGGTGGTCGGGATAGTAAGGCGGGAGTTTGACTTGGTTAGGGGTGACAAGCTGAATGACATTAGCCTCAGCTTCGTTGTTCCACTTACTGACGTTACGCAGCTTGCCTCCACGGAGTTGATACTGAGCGAAGAATGGCTTTCCCTTGGAACGCTTCGTCCAATCGGCGCCGTCGTAGAGCTTTGCTCGTTCGTAGACGAAGTTATAATCCTCCTTGCCAGGTTTACCTCCGCTCGGGTTGGCGTTGGTCGTGTAGTATCCGGCGTCGCGAAATAGCTCAGGAATGGTTTTGATTCCCTCGGGTAAATTTAATTTAAGTTTTCCGCGGGAACTGCGGTGGTGGTGCGCACCAATCGCGGTCTGATACATCCCGGTGATCATCGCGGAGCGAAATGCGGAACAAACCGGGGCAGTCGCATAGGCCTTAGTGAAAGTGATCCCTTCCCGCGCGAGGCGATCAACGTTAGGGGTGTGAACTCGTTTCTCGCCCTGATAGGAAAAATGGCAGGACATATCGTCCACCACGATCCAAACGATATTCGGAGTAGAAGATAAGGTTTCTGTGGCGTTGGATACCCCTGCGCTAAAAAGAAAAGTGAGAAGAACTGGAGTGAACCATCGCATCACGACTTTTAGAGAGAGAGTCTAGTTGGATCAACTGCAGAGTAATAAATTTGGCAATTTTTCTGACGGAAATGTGAGCGTGATCAGATAATCTCTCAGTGGAATTTACTCGATTGAAATTTCAGAAACTCCGTAAAACGACTGGGTAAAAATTGCCTTACAGGGATTTCAAATACGCTAGTAAGTCCGCAAGATCCTGCGCTGTCATGCCGAGTTGATCTGCGCTGAGCATCAAGCTATGGCCGAGGTTTTTCTGGCTCTTAATCTTCTCTTTAGGGATTGTCTGTTGCAGGCCCCCGACCGATTGCATGATCACCGGATTGCCGGTGGTGAGGGCGATGCCGTGAACCGTTTTGCCGTCCTTCGTGATGATCTCCTTTCCAGCAAAACCATGGGAGATGTCTGCCGATGGTTCGATAATTGATTTGAGGACGACCTCGGCAGTCTGGGCTTTAGCAAATCCAGTGATGTCTGGACCAAAGCCAATCCCGGTTCCCTTGATTTTGTGGCAGGTGTAGCAGCGTGTCGCTACAACCTTGCCTTTGGCGGTATCGCCCTGAATTGAGAGGATTTCATTGATCGGAGGGAGTTTCGTTTTTGGTGAAGGCGCCGCAATGACTTCGATCACTTCGACATTTCCAGGATCGTAGATCTTGCGTTTTTTGAGTTCGGCATCGAGCCCGTGGTCTTTCCATTGCGCGTTCTTCAGCTTCAGTAACCAACCAAGGGCAAGGCCCCGGGCTTCGCCGGTGCCGTTCTGCGCGAGGTCAAGCATCGCGGTTGCTCCTTCTTTTTCCTTTGTGTAGGCGAGTGCGACGATCGCGGCTTTCTTTTCCTCGGGATTCACGCTGGCTGACATGGCGCGTTGTCGGAGTGCGCTTGCCCCCTGTGGTGGGTGGAGGCGCCAAGCGAGTTTAGCCTGACTGACTGTCCATTTTTCAGGAGCTGAGTCGCCAATGACAGCCGCGTAGACTTGCGATTCTTTACCTGTCGCACCAGTGCCGATTGCTTCAAGGTAGGTGCGGTCGGCGCCGTCGAAATGAGTTGCAAGAGTGGTCAGGACCGGGACTGCTTCTTTCCCTAGATTGCGCATCGCGAGGGCGACCTCCCGGCGGACAGCCGGAGATTGGTCGCTGGCCAGTTTCTCGGCATTTCTTAGCAGATCAACATCTTGCCGACGCAATGCACGAAAGGCGACGATGCGCATCGCCGCGTCGCTATGTTTTAGAAGTGGTTGCACTTTCGCGATACCTGTATCACCGAGCTGGGAGAGTAGCCAAACCGCACGGGCGCGGATAAACTTGTTTGGGTCGTCGAGCAATGCGGCGACAGCTGGAACCGATTTTTTTCCAGCCGCTTTAAGGCGAGTAAACCCAAGGTTGCGAACGTTGATCGCATTACTCTTCAGTGCTGCGATTTGGCCAGCAGAAGTTTCGAGATCGAGTTTCGGTGTAGAGGATTTAAATCCTTTTGGTGCGACACGGTAGATCGCTCCTGAGAGTGTTTCGTCCTGGTCGGAATGGCCTCCAACCCGCGGGTCATACCAATCGCAAACGTAGATCGCTCCATCTGGACCGACTGTGACATCTGATGGGCGGAATAGGGTTTTCTTCTTGTTCCGATCAACGCGGCCGCCTTTAAAATCGGTGCCGGCAAAGTCTTTGTCGGTATTAGTGGTGAGGAAGTCGAAGCGTTCTAGTTTGAAGCCTGCCCCTTCTGGAACTGGGAGGTAGCCGAAGACCACGTTGCGTGCTGGTTCGCAGCTCAGCAGGAGGCCGCCTCCGTATTTTGTGCCGAGCGAGCCGCCTTCATAGTAGGAAATCCCGGTAGGGGATCCGCCGCCGTAGACATCACCCGCTGGCATGGTGCCTGGATCTTCCTGACGCCACTCCGCGACTGAGGTCTCCTGTCCAGGACGCCTATCAGCTTGCCACGAGCGCTTGCCGTCGAAGGAGCAGAAGCCCGCGTTACCATACTCCATAACGAAGGTTGTTCGGCAGGCAGGCGGATCGTCGTTGTCATTCTGGAAAACATCGCCGAACGAGGTGATCGTTTGTTCGTAGCTGTTACGATAGTTGTGCCCAATGACGGTAGCGTGCGTTCCGTCGGGATTCATTCGATAAGAAGCTCCACCGACGTAGACATGGCCGTCATCGCTTTTCTTGCCAGCGATGTGCTGCATCTGGTAGGCGCTACCGAGGCGGAAAGTCTTGCCGGACTTATCTGTGAATTGTGCGCCGCAGTTACCGTGATTCCAATACCACTGGCCATCGGGGCCAGCAGTGACGCTGTGCAAGGAATGGTCGTGTTGTTTGCTGTTGAATCCTGTGAGCAGCTCTTCGCGTGTGTCGCCTTTGCTTGGATCAAAAACTAGGTCTCGATCGACATCGGTGTAGACGATCATGCTTGGAGTCATTGAGACGACAATCTTGTTATCAAGCACTGCGACTCCAAGTGGTGCGGTGAGAAACTTTTCTTGGACGAAGACGTGGTTTTTGTCTGCTTGACCGTCTCCGTTTGTGTCTTGGAGGACGACAATACGGTCACCTTCAGGACGGCGACTCCCATGGCGGCGGTAGTTCACGCCCTCGGCAACCCAGATTCGACCGTCCTTGTCGATGTCCATGTTAGTCGGATTGTTGAACATCGGAGTCTGAGCCCACAGCGTTACTTCAAGATTTGAATCCTCGGTCGTGAACATCTCTAGTGGGACAACTTCCGGCTCTGCGAAGGTGAGTGGTGCGGCTAAGAGAAGAGTAGGGGCTAGTGATTGGCGAAAATTCTTCATATTTTTATGAGCCGATAGGCTGGCGTCCTTGCTGGCAGCCGTCAATCTACTAACTGTCAGGATTTAACTTTTTGCGAAGGAAGGGTCTAAATAAGAGTCCATTCCTAAACCCTATTTTATTTTGCAGTGACCCAATCAATGGCATTTTTCAGCATGATATTCATCTGCTTCTGTTCAAAATCAACAACATGGCCCAATGAGGTATAGAAGGCCTTGCCCCCAAACTTGGTTCTATTAGTCCACGCGATTGGTTCGGCTGGTTCACCATCAATCCCACCAGAGAGGATTGCTTGGGTGCTATCTGCGATTGGATTAACAACATATAGTGATCCGGCACCTTTGAAGGTATCCACATCAATTCCCTTTAGAATTGGGTGATCCCCGAGCTTTTTGATCGTGACAGCTTTGCCTGCTCCATGGTGGCCGGAGTAGCTTCCGCCCCAAACCTTAGCATCAAAATCTTCCCAAACGAGGTGGCCTTCTGGCGGCTTTACGCCGCGTAATGAGAACGCGTGGTTAGCTGTGCGAATACCAATTACTGGCTTACCTGCTTTGATGTGTTTTTCGACGGCCTTAAAGTTTGCTGCCTTCAGAGCGCGTCGCCGAACGCTCACTAGTAGAATATCCGCGTCCTTCACCGCCTGAGCGGTGCCGGGGATATCGTTGCGTTCACCTTGGCTTTCTTCGTCACAGTGTAAAATCGTGACTTTGTAATCTTTGCCCAGATGTTCTAAGCTAAACGCCGGCAAACTTTCATTGGTCATATACTCACACTCAGCTACTAACATAACAAGATGTGGGCGAGTATCATTCTTGAATTGGAATGGTTCGTCTTTGAGCAATTGGTCGCTAGTGATTGTTGGGCAAATCCACTTTTCAATGTGCTCAATAATCAAGTCAGTCCCGGTGAAGTGGCTAACGTAAGGCTTCATCTTGGGGTTGTATAAGGTGTCAGTGAGGTCACGACACAATACAACATTTTTGCCGTTCGAGGCTAAACGTCGCAGCCCAAATGGGCGGCCAAGAATACACATGTTTGTGTGGACTCCAATAAGGATGACATTTTTGATTCCTGCAGCTTCCATCACATTCCAAATCTCAATGCCGCTATCACTGATCACATCTTCCTTATAAATATCGAGTAGCTCGGTTTGTTTGGTCCAAGGGGATCGGGGGTTTAGTCCTTTGGCTACAAGTCTTTTTGCCCATGCTTCATGCTCGGCGGGATCATCATCTTCTCCCCCATCTGTTTGGTCGATCGGATAAGCGCTTTGCCCTTCTTCCGGAATTCTGTCGCACCATTCGGCAATCTGCTTCGGGAGGTTAGCAGACATTGGGGCGTTTTGGGCCCGTTTGCGGCCTGGATGATCCCCGTAAGGCTTCATGCAACTGCTAGGAGCATGAATAATCAACGACCCATTTTTGCGAGCAGCTTTTAAAAATTGGTTCATTCGAGGTGCCATTTCAGCTCCTCGTCGAGTTGCATTGAAGCAGTGATGTAAATCCCACATGTCGCAAACGATCACAGCCGTTTGAGTAGGTTTCCAATCCTCGTTTTGATACACCGGCTGGAATCGTACATTTTGGCCCGAAGTAGGAGCGAGTGAGCGTTTGATAATTTTAAAATCGCCCTCATCAGCGGAAGCGGAAAGCGACGTTGAGAATACAAGGAAAGCGACTAAAAATGTCTTCATATTAATTGCTAGGAATTGCTTTCATGGTCAGTAAAGAATTCTGAGAGTGGTGGCACGTTAATTTCTGCGGGCGACCACCACCAATTTTCCACGCATTGCGCGCCAGTGCCCCGGATAGGTGCAGACGAATGGATATTCCCCTAGCTCTGCGGGTGCCATCAATTTGAGCTCGTGACGCCCCTTTGGCTGGAGCAGATCTGTCGACCATAGAACCTTTTTTGAAGCTGGGACGTAGCCCTTTGCACGCGCCTTGACGTCTGCGGCCATCAGATCCGCGGCAGCTCCAATTTCTTCGATCGCTCCTGGCTTCACCACAACAAGGTTATGCGGCATCAGGTCATTATTTTCGAAAATTAGATGAACCGCCGTTCCGGCGGAGACAAGGACACGTGTGTGATCGTAGCGCAATTGCCCAGGTATCGTTTTGATAAGAAAAGTCTTCGCCCCAAAGTCGTCTAATGCCTTGTTCATATCCGCGCCGATAGAGCTGGGCAGCATCCCTGCGAGGTCGCGTCCGAAGGCGAAGCTTTCCAGGAATTCGCGGGATTCATGCGACGCGTTCGACGTGGAATTGAGATAGGCGATCACCTTTTGGGCGAGGGGGGCAATCCGATCCGTAGGCCATGTTGCCCGATCTGCCGCGCGGACCGCTGCCGTCGCCGCTGCTCGATTTTCCCCTCTGCCGATCTGATCAAAAAGCGCTGTAACCGCAGCCAATTGATCTTCCACCGACTTGTCGAGATACTTCACGGTCTGGTTTAGGGCGTATTCTAATCCCGAATCCATCTCGTGTTCCTTCACTTCAAGTGCGACCGTCCTCGCCTGCGAAGAACGGCTATCACCGATCGCCAAGACCGCGTGCAGCCGTACCCGTGAGTCTTCGTCGTGGATCCGAGCGCGAAGCAGTTCCACCGACCCCTCGATGTGATGTTGCCAAGAGCGCAGGATCTGTGTCGCGGCGAGGCGGGCTTCGGCTTGCTTTGCTTCAAGAACGCGGAGTAACAGTTCACTCTTGATGACACCTTGACCTTGGTAGATCCAGAGAGCTTCGACAAGATGGTGTGCATAATTTGGATCGGCCGTATTGAGATCATCGGACCACTTCTCCAAGGCAGAGATGACAAGCTCCTTTTCGCGGCCGCGGAGTTCGGCTCGCACTAGGTCTCTGGTGTAATTTTCGTGATTCTTTAGCAGCTCTAACAAGCCGAGGATCGTCTGACCCTCGATTACAGGAGCCGCGAGCGACGCTGCACCCTTGCGAGAGATCCTCCAGATGCGTCCGTGCTCGCGATCGCGACCTGGATGACGTTTTGAAAAGTTTACGTTCTCGAAAATGTGAGTGTAGAAATCAGCGATGTAGAGCGCCCCATCAGGGCCCCATGCCATCGCGACCGGGCGGAAGTTCTTGTCCGTACAGGTTGCCAAGGGTTCATGCCGCTTTGCCTCGTAGACCGAGCCCTTCGTCTCGAGTTCATACCAGTGTGTGCCAACATCACCCTCGCAGTGATTCACGACGAATCGTCCTTGCACCTCTTGCGGGAAGTGACGGTTGCGAACGAATTCGCATCCAGCGGCGATAGACCCGCCCGGAGCGAACGACAAGTGGTTAGTGCGGGTCTTCTGCTTTGGATAGATGAATGGTGTGGAGATCACATCCATCGGGTAATATTGCCCGGCTGAGGCATCGAGCAAGATCCCGCGCCCCCAGTGATCGAAGACTTTACCGTAGGGATTCCAGAACGCGTGAGACACCGGAATCTCCAGCCGGTGGTCGTGTGGAGTGTAGCGAAAGACGGCAGCATCACGGACTCGCCTGGGACCGTATGGCGTCTCGATCTGGGTATGGTAGAAAATTCCTTGGGAAAAATGCAGTGAGCCGCCAGGGCTCCAGCGGAAGTTGTTCATTGCGTGCTCGGCGTCCTCGGCGCCAAACCCGTGCAACACGGTCTGCACCCAGTCGGCCTTGCCGTTGCCAGTCTTGTCTTTGGCTAGAATCAGGTTTGGGACCTGTGCCACGAAAGCGCCGTCCTCGGCGAGTGCAAAACCGTGAATCAGCTTCATCTTGTCGAGGAACACCGAGTGCTTGTCGGCAACGCCGTCGCGATCCTTGTCCTCGAGGATTACGAGTGAGTCTCTGGGTTGCTGTCCAGGCAACGAATGTGGCCAGGTTGGCGAATTTCCGACCCACAAGCGGCCCTTTGCATCGAAACGGATTGCAAAAGGATTTGCAATTGGGAAGCTCTGCTCTGATGCGAAAAGGTTGACTTCGTAGCCATCGGCGACCTTGAACATGGCAAGCTGTTCCTGTGGCGTGCGCAGGTGCTTATCGGATGGTCCGTCGCTCTCGACCTCCCATTGGGCTTCCTGGCCTTTCGCAACGCCAGGAATGTTTCGACTGCCTGGAGTTGGAAACCACACCGGCTTACCCTCGACGGGTTCGGCTCCCCAGACTTCGGACAACTTCGGTTTCCCCATAGCCCATAGCTCGCGCTCAGATGCCTCGATCAGGAGCTTTCGCTGTTCACGCTCATTCGCCAAATGCATCGCCCCGCGCGTCTTGTTGCGGCCGCCGTGAATGTAGGAAGCATTGGGCGGATGCCACCACGTAAAGTAGTGATGATTTTTCTCGTAAACGGCACGTCGGAATTTTTCATCACGTGGCGTCGCTGCTGGGAGGCTAAGATCATCGTTCCATAATCCTAGCCCACGCGCCATCAATTGACTCACCGTCCAGTCGCCGTATTCGGTCAGGTGAACACCGTTGGTGGTGATTTTTCGATTAGAAATATTCGAAGCCCGCTCGAGCATCGGTGTAAAAAGGTCGAGGAAACGAACTCCGTGTTCCTGAGCCACTGTTTCGGAGGCTGTGGAGTAAAGTTGGATCCCACGGTTTCCTTCACCGCTATTTGAGGATCCTGTATCAAAATTTTCAAACGGGATCGGCGAGACTAGCACGATGCGTGGTGCAGATTCTCCATTAAATTTTTGGCCCTGCAGTTTTTTTAAAAAGTTGCCCAGTTCGGCTTTGTAGTGATCGAGTCCCGTCGCCCCTTGAAATGATTCGTTGAAACCAAAACAGAGAAATAGGAGATCGGCTCGATGTTCCTTCAGTTCGGCGGAGAGCTTGGGGAATCCTTGCGGGCGGATGCGCTGCTGTACTTCATCGGCCGACCACCCCATGTTGCGGACACGCAAGTTGTGGTTGGGAAAACGACTGTGTAGGAATACTTCGAAATATCCGAACAGCTGCATCCGTTCGGCAAAGGTGTTACCGAGGATGACGATGCTGTCTCCCTTCCTGATCCGTAACGGTTCAGCGCTCAGCCACCCTCCCCAAAAAATCAGAATTAGAATCGATAGATGGGATCTCATGATTACCCAATCTAATTCATCAACGCCTTAAGAAGGAAGGAATGGCTAAGAATTTGCTTTTGCTAAGTGTCCTCGAGGACGTTGTTGGAGCGGCCGGAGAGGGGAAAAGGGTTTGCCTTACTCAGCTTTTGGTTTTTTCGCTTTCGGCTTCTTTGCGGGACGCACCAGTGAGATTTCACCTGTGTCACCTGTCGATTGCATTTCAAATCCAACCGTAAGCGAGTTTTTGTCGACGATCCTATGGGTTACTTTAAGCTCTACTTCCTGACCGTCAGCATTGGTTTGGGTCAGGTCGAGAACGGCGCCGCCATCTTGAGCAGTCCAAGTTCCACGGCCAAGTGCCCCTTGTGAATTCGCTCCCATTTGAAGGACTTGCTCGGATTCCTGATCAAATACGATGAGTGCTGAGGAGGTGTTTTCCTGAGTTTTGAGACTTACCTCCACCGCATGATTCTTGATTTTCCATTTGTATGAGAGCTTGAAATTTTCGCCGTTGGTATCTGCATCAACCCAGGTGCCGAGCATCTTTTCGATTCCTGCTTCTTTCATCACGTCGCCAAGAGTTTGCGCTTGGAGGTTGGATGCTGTGAAGCTGACCGAAAGGGCTGCGATAGAGAGGATTTTGGATAAGGTTTTCATAGTCTTTTAGTTTTGGAGGTTATGGATTCCACTGAATTTCAGGAGTTTCCGATAGAAACCTTTACCCAGCTTTAGGAAAGGATGAATAAGACTCCCAAGTCGGTCAAGCGATCTCTTAAATGTTAGGAGTTTGTCCTGGCGGGGTGTTCCGTGAGTTCGGCTTTGGGCAGGTGGACGGGGGAGAAAAGATCCTGAGTATTCAATAGGATTAGCTCAGAGATGTCATCCTGTTTACTCCACCGCTTCAATTTTCCGAGCGGCACCATAGAGAACCCAGATGAGAATGCCGACAACGAAGGCAATCAGTGTGTGTAGGATCCATTTCTTGGCAAACCACGGTGGGAGGTCAATTCCTGCGCGTTCGTCGAAATCCGGGTTAGGTCGAGGATCACTCATTACGATACTTTCTCTTGCAATGCCTTCCCTTTCGGCTCGCTGAAGGACAGCGGTATCGTAGTTGGGTTTTTGTAATTTTGCGGCTGGGGCATGGTAGGCGACCTGCCACGAATCGTTGGGTTTTGTGAGAAAGACCAACTCGACAAGAGGTCCGTTCCCTTTCGCAGACTCGACTTGAATGGGACGATTGTCTCCGTTCTCAATGATCAGCCTTATCTGCTCTACTTGGGTTTCCGGTAACCGCAAACTTAGCTTCTCCTCTTTGAGTCCAGCGAGATCGTAGCGATGAATCGTATCCTGACTGATCTCTCTCCATTTTCCCGGGTCATCTTTGCGCGGGATCTCGATACGGACCTTCCGGCTAAAATTACTTCCTGCTGCGGTGAGGGCCAACTGGTTGATCGGGATGGTTCCGGTTTCAAGAATAATTTCGGTCTCTTTCTTTCTCTCCCCTTCATTTTCCGCGACCTGTTTTTGGGAAATAATCTCAAGTGGGTATTTAACGATCCCTCGCTCTGGGAGGCGGGGTTTTTTGGGAGTGAAGAAGGTGAATTTGTCGACCCGGAAATTTCGTGTTTTTACCGTGGTCGATTCTGTGACTTGCGGCCCCGATGGTGCTCCGAGAGTTTCCGTGACCCGGCGTAAGTCCGATTGCTGCTCATCCGTTGCGTCTTCAAGTTGTATTCGAATCTGATCGTAAACTCCGCGGGCGAAATCAACATCAGTTCTTCTGAAATCGACAAAAGCCTCGCGGTCGTGGATTAGAAACCCGCCAATCAGGAGGGACCATTCTCCTTCCCTTTTTTTGGCGTAAACAGAAACTGTTTTTTCAAAGTTTCGTAAGGGAGTATGGATGCGCATCTTTGAGATCTGCGGTGAATCCCCAGGCAATTCGACGGTGTAAAGGAGGAGGTCTTCTGAGGTTTTGTCGAAGGCGATGATCGTGCTGGAAATTTCCTGTGGTGCAATTTCGCGCGTTCTTGGGCGTGTTTCTCGGACGAGGAAGGGCCACTCGAGAACTTCTTCTCCTCGGACCCTAAAGAGCCGTAGATCAGCAAAGTCCGATTCACATTTCACGAATAGGGATCGATCGACTTGAATCCTCCCAAGCCCTTCTTGAGTTGAATTAGACGCAGAGTTACGAAGGAGAGCGAACGGAGCTGTTGGTGGACCCGTCTCATCTGCCCTTAAAGAGTTGCTGAGAAATAGGAGGGCTATGAGTTGAATGAATCGATTCATGAGTCAGTGGAGTCAGATGGTTTATTTTCCTTCTCAGGATAAGAAGAGTCAGTGAGAAAGCGGTGGCGATATTTGAGGTAGAGAAAGGACCCAAAAAGAATGACAAGGCCGAGGATGATGAAGGAAATAATGCGGAAAATCTGATCGAGGCCAGCGAGGTCGATAACGAATACCTTTAGGATGACAGCGGTGAACAAGGTCAATCCTATCCCGCGGAGCTCCGCCTGTGATTTTGAGATACCTGCTAAAAGTATGGAGAGGGCAAAGATAGCCCAGAATATGGAGAGTCCTCCCATTCTTAATCCGGGAACGAACTGGTTGAGGGCAGTCCACACTTCAAGGCTGAGATACCCAAATAGACCAGCAAGTGAGGCGAAAGCAAAAATCTTCGTGGTCTTGGAATACGGAAGATGTCGTAGGGAAAACTGCCATGCCAAAACCAAGAAGACTATGAGCGAACCAAAGTTCAGAAGCCGCATTACGCCTCCGGCGACGAACTCGTTTACTTGATAGACTAGATTCACTCCCGGATTCCAGAAGTTGATGTCGAAGAAGAAAATTTTGAGTGTGAGAATGCTGATAATTATCCAGAACGTGTTGGCGGCGAGGCCATTAGGGTTCGCGAGCATTTCACGAAAGAGAACTGCTGCCAGACCAAGCCAGATGAAGGTTAACGCGGGGCGCGTGAAAGGCTCGTAGAGGTAATTGAAAGTGTGAGTAGCTTCAAAATTAAGAACGAGAAAAGAAAGCCCAGCCACGACCCAGAAGCAGATCCGACTGAAAAGCGTCTGGCCAAACCAAGGTTTGATATCGTTCTTCTCAGAGATCAGCCAGGATCCACTTTTCTCTCCTTCGCGAGAGAAAAGGCGCCCGGCTGCAAAGAATGAGGCAATAGGAAGACCGAAGAGAAAGAGGCGTTCTACTAGAGCAAGGGCATATTCTCCTCCGGAAAGACTGGCCATAGGTTGACCAAATTGATCGTGAAGATCAAAAATCGCGATTCTGACTAGGACGATTAAATAGAGGACATAGGCGAGCTGGCGGAGGAACTCGCTTTTCATCCGTGAGGCAATCCAAAGCATCACAAATCCTTGGGTGGCCCAGCTTGCCGTGATCCAGCCTTTGGAAAGAACGAGTGGTAAAGTGATGGCAACGAAGACCGAAGATAAGCCCATGAAACTCAGAAGAAGCCCTTTGTCTTCGATGTTCTTTCGAAGAAAGTAGGCGATATGTCCGATATAAAAGACTGCGAGTCCCAAAGTGACGAAGGCAATGGACTCTCTTGAGAAGGTGCTTTCGACAAGCTGAACTGAGAAGGCAAGGAAGACGCTAGCATTCAGAAAAAGAAAGAGTAATTCTAGGAGAGTTGCTTTTTGCTTGCTGGCTAGGTGATAAAGAAAGGTAGCGGTGGAGAAGAGAGTGAAAAACCCTATAAGGAATGGCATAAATTCCCAGAAGCGTTCTGGAGAAAATCCCGCATTGACCGCTTTCAGCGTGAGTAAGCTTGTTGCGGCAAAGCCGATATAGTTTAGAATTCTCCAGTCTTTCCGCCAGGCGATAAAGAGTACGCCGGAACCTAACAAGAGCAGATACCCGAGAAAGGAAACCACGCTAGGGTTCTGCGTTTCGATCATAAAGGGAGTGAGGTAGCCTCCCGCGATTCCGAGAATTGCAATCAAGAGTGAGTTTCTTCGTATCGCGATTACTCCTGCTGCAATCGTCACTAAAATCATTAGGGCAAAGGCAAGAGGGGCGCCGACTACCTCAAGTCGGAAACCGGTAAAGAAACTAAAATAGAAGGTGGCAAATCCCGCCCCGGCTAGACCTTGCCCAATGAGGTCATACTGACCGGAAATGAGTTTGATTCCTCCCACGAGAAGCAGAACCCCCGTTAGGACGGAGACCGAAATCCGAACGAGAGGTCCCATTGCTTCGCTGGTTGCGGTGTAACTCAGAAAGAAGCCAATACCAAGGATGAGAATAAAGATCCCTAGTCGGAGGAGCCATGTTGTTGCGACAGCAAACTCCATCGTGACGTTCTTAGGGCGATGCTCTTCTCCAACGACGATCCAACTCCAGATTTTCTGAAGGATTTCCTTTGCGGCAGCTTCAAACTTCGAGGGCTCGGAAATCTTTACGGCGACCTGTGCCACTTCCTCAGTTTTCTCTGAGGCTTCTTTGATTCTTGGTGTTAGCAATTCTCGTTGCTCTTTGTCAGGTAGCGGAGGAGGAGAGGAGATGCTCTTTTCTGGAATGGGCTCTCGATCTTGAAGCGCTTTTTTCGCTTCGGGGAGAACTGGATCAATCGGTATTTCCGTTTTGATTTTCTTCGAGACAGTTGTCTCGGAGAGGGGTTCTTCTGTTGACGAAGATGGGTGAGATTGTTCTGCAAGAGATTCTGAAATCTGATCCAATTTTGAATGAAGAAATTCGATCGAAGATTTCAGCGTGCTTTGCTTCGAGATCACTACGATGAGCAGGATGAGAGGTAGGAAAAGGAAGACTAGAACAAGTAAGAGTAAGAAGTCCATAGAGATTCAAATGAGATTTGTAATCAGTTTAGGGATCTTTTACGAAACGCCTAATTGATTAGATTTGCTATAACATCATCCCAAACGATGTTTGTCCCTGTTTAATTCCTAACTGACTGTTAGGAATTTTCTTTGACCAGAGATCTAGTTGTGTCGCGGTGCTCCACTTGCACTTACTTGGCCCGGAAGCTTTGGCTGTTGAGCAGACCGAGCAAAAGATTTCAGAGCCTATTCCCCACGATTTTTCGGCCGCTGATCTAGGTCATGAAAAAGAGAGCAAACTGCTTGGCGCTTGTTTCTTCCGGGCGAGGCGAGAAGTCGTTTTTGGAAATGAGCAAAAAATCGGGAAAACAAAGCCTTGCCCGCTCACTTTCTGGGGCTTCGCCACAGGATAGGCAGGGTTTACTGGCCCTTTGGGGTCTCTGCGCAGCACTCATCAGTGCACGGGGCAGTGCTGGTGCAGCTAGAGAAAAGTGTCAATCCAGCGATCGTTACAAAAATCGTTAAGAATTTCATGGATGAGGAAGTGAACGACACGAACTCTGTTTTGCCAAGTAGTTTCTCCCGCGAATATCTTGTTAAGAGTTTACTGTTTCCGGGGAACGGTTGAAGTCGCTTTTGGATTAGAATGAATTGGTGAGGAGGGTCTAGGAGTGTCCCGGTTGTCAGCCTTCAGGGTGGTGGAATTTGTGGTATTTTCAGAATTCGTATTGAGTCTTCTTCTCTGGATTGCATATGGTGGTCTAACAACATGATGAAAACTCTATCTTCTATCTCACTTAGCTTGTCTCTCTCGCTTGTCGCGATGGCTACTCCCAATTGGCCGACTCAACGTGGTCCTCACTTCAATGGCACCGCGGGAGAGGGTATGAAGTTACCTGCCAAGTTTTCGCCTACTGAGAATGTCGTTTGGAAAGCGCAAGTTCCGGGCAGTTCGGCTGCCACCCCGGTCGTATGGGGAGACTATGTTTTTGTGACCGCGGCTGATCATGAGAAAAAGGAGCTGCACGCCATCTGCCTTGATGCCTCCACCGGCAAGCTCCGTTGGTCAAAGGTCGTTTCAAAGGGAAGAGTGCATTTGGATGACCGAAGCGACTTCGCCTCGCCTTCCCCGGTCACTGACGGCAAGCGGGTCGCGTTCTTTTTTGGGACTGGAGACCTAATTGTCTTTTCTATGGATGGCAAGGAAGAGTGGCGCAAAAACCTCATTCCGGAAGGTGGTAAATACTTCGCGTTCCAATGGACTTTTTCTACCAGCCCTATTCTTTCGGGTGACAATCTTATCATGCAGATTTTGCAACGTGACGTTCCGTTTCATTACGGCGGGATGTCACGCGGACCTGAGGGAGCGACCAAGATCCCTTCCTATCTTGTTGCCTTTGATTTTGCGACTGGAAAGCAGAGTTGGAAGGCTGACCGTCCGGGTGATGCGGTGGCCGAGTCGCTCGAGGCCTTCACCTCTCCGGTTCTCAGTCGGACCGCCGATGATGGTGGAAACCTTCAGCTTCTCGTGGCTGGTGGTGATGCTCTTACCGGTCACGACCCCACCAATGGGAAGGAACTCTGGCGATGGGGGACTTGGAATCCTACGAAAATCGGACACTGGCGACTGGTGCCTTCTCCGGTTGCAGGAAGCGGCGTTGCCTTGGCTTGCGCTCCGAAGAAGAGTCCGGTTTATGCCGTCGACATGAAGACCGGGAAGCTGCTGTGGAAAAGCGAGGACCCCGAAGTGTCTTCAGATGTTTGCACTCCGCTTTACCACGATGGTCACTTCTACGTTCTTAATGGGGAGTATAAGGACAAACGAATTTCCTGTATCGAGCCGAGGAGTGGCAAAGTGCTTTGGACGGGTGCGATTGGAACACGGGCTAAAATCGAGGCCTCGCCAACCCTTGGCGATGGAAAGATTTACTTCCAGGACCACAATGGGAAGGTGTTTGTGGTAGCGGCGGATCCCAAAAAGTTTTCAATCCTTCATCAGGTTGAGTTTGGCGATCGCTCTGTGCGCGACCAACGTTGTAGTCTCGCGCTGGCAAACAACCGGGTCTTTCTCCGTAGCCAGAAGACACTGTATTGTTTTGGGGAGTAAACTGGCTGCGAGGCACTTGCTTTTGGCGGTAGGGCCATGAGCCCATATTTGGACCACAGTGTAGGGCGGTTAAAGGGCATTGATTATTAATTAGAGATAGTTTCAAGCTACAGTTAGCTCAACAATATCTCTCCGCTCTCCCCTTAATATCGCTATGGTTTTGGGACCACATGGCCCAGAGACCAAAGCACAGCGTTGCGGTAGAGTCGTTGGACGTTGGGATCTTCAAAGCTCTTACGGGCCCCGATGGTGGTTACGAGAGCACGGCGATTAGGGTTACTCTCGATCGTCCAAACTATCGGGTGGGGGCTGCCAATGATACGTCGTTGGTCTTCAGCTGAGAGGACCATAGCGTGGTTGTGTCCACCGACTTTTTTGAAGCTAGCGCGTTGGCGACCTCTGAGAGCTTGCCCTATCATGAGAGGCTTGCACTCGATGTCTAGGGGGTTGACCGCGTAGTGAAAATCGGGGGTCCAGAAGCGGGGATCAATTCCTGTCATGACGGGGTGCTTTGCCGACATGACATAGTTGACTTGGCTAGATTCGTGACCGTGGTGGCCGCGGTAGGGGGTTCCAAAGTGACGAGCTGGGAATGAACGGTTTTCAGCCACCATCTTGGAATTCTTGGGGAAATCAAAAAGATGGGTAGTTGTGCGCACGGCGATGAAGGGTTTGTGAGCAAGATACTGATCAAGTGCTTTGTATTGGGATTCTTCGAGATTCACAAAACGCAGGGAGAGAATCAGCAGATCGGCCTTGGGTAGGTGCTTGGAGAGATCTGGGAAGCGGTGAGGATTCTCTTTGCGGTTTATTTCAAGGTGAGTGATCTTAAGTTGGTGATCTTTTTCTAGCTTTTTCCCGAGTTCGCTCAGGGACGAACGCGTTCCGTATTCGGGTTCGCCAGTGAGAATGAGCACATGCTTGTTAGCTTTATTAGAAGATAAAGAGGTCTTGGGTTCATCGACAATCATGGTTCCTTGCATGATGCGCCAGTGTCCGGGCACAGTACAGAGAAAGGGGTAGGAACCTGGTTTCTTGGGAGTGACAAAGCGGAGCACCACCTCCTGATGAGCATTTGCCATCGGAGTGGCATGTAGAACTTCGGGAAGATCTGGAATCCAATCACGCTCTATCGCTTTTGGGTCGGTAAGGATATTATCAGCGGTGCGTCCAACTTTTTCAAGCGAGCCGGGAGCACAAAGGACGAGGTTGTGCTGAATGACGTCAGGATTATCCAAACGGAGTTCGACTGGTGTATTCGCCGGGACTCGGAAGGAATTTTGATTGAAACGAAGTTGATCGGGAACAGTGGCGATCTCTACCGGCATCAATTGAAGAGAGCGAATTTGGGCAACAGTATTGGGAGCTTTGCGGAAGGTGGCAATTATGGTGAGGAGTTTGGAAGCGAGCTCGAAAGATGCAGAGCCACGCTTCTCCACGGGGGTTGCCTTAAGGATGGGAAGATGAGCGTTTAACAGAGCAGCAGCTCCTTCGGCGGGCCAAGTCTCTTGGGGGCGCATCAGAATCGCCTCGACTGCCGCTGCAGTGAGAGCTGGATTTACGACATGTTTGGCAAGAGTAGTGAAGATCTTATCATCATTTCCAGGGATATGGCCGAGTGAGAAAAGGGCGGCATCTTGCGCAGCCCCAGAAAAAGAAAGGGCCTTTTGAGCTGGTTCTAAATAAGAGATTTTGAGTTCGGACGAATCGATCCGAGCAATGGATCGGAGGGCATCGGGATCGAGAGGGATAGAAATGAGGTGGCCAGATCGAAGCTGTCCAGCGAAGGCGGCTTGCCGGATGTTGGGGTTCTTCAATTTTAATAAGGAGCTGAGCACGCCATCGGAGGAGACTTTGGTGGAGTCTAGGACTGCGAGCCAGTCTTCAAGGGCGGGGCGTTCTTCTCGTTCGAGCTGCTCGATAATCTCTACCAATATTTGCTCCGTTGTTCTGGAACCTTCCTTGGCAAGATGATTCAGGGCTTTGATCCGAAGATCGGGATCTAGTTTGGGGCGGCGAATGAGAGCCCTCAGGACGCGTTCGCTGAGTGGGAGGGCTGCGAGTTTCTCTGGCGGGATCGCCATGGGGTGATTTTCGAGAGCTGGGGCTAGGGCTTTCCGAGCATTGGTAGTGGCAAATTTAAGGTATTTGTCTTGGGGATGTTCGCTTACCTGTTCGAGTACTCTGACCGCGATAGAGGGATCAGCCCAAGTGGAAGAGACAACGGTTTCAAGGCGAACCTTGGGATGCTCGTCGTTTGCCAGCCGGAGGAAATGGTTGTGAGCGCCAGGAAGATTTTCAGACCATTGACGGAGAAGGTGTGCGGCCGCCGCCCGGGCGTGATAATCGCGGTGAGTGGAAACTTCTTGGAAGAGCTCTCCATTGATCCAGCCCCGCTGTTGATGGAGCCATAGCGCTTCAGTGAGATGGTGAGCATAGTCAACATCCGATGGATCGAGCGAGGTTAACCATTTTTCGAGAGCTGGCTGTAGGGTTTTGTCCGGCAGATTCCAAAGGGCGCGTCGAGCACGGTAGCGGTTACGGTCTTCGTAGGCTTTGAGCAGATCCAGCAGTTCATCTACACTGGCACCTACGATCTTGGCTGGTGAGTCCAGCGGGCGATCTTTCCAGGTAACTCGCCAGATACGCCCTTTGCTCGAGTCCCGCCTTTCGTCGCGAAGGGAATACTGCATATGGCCGAGTACTGGATTGTACCAATCGGCTACGTATAGAGCGCCATCGGGACCGAGCTGAAGATCGACCGGGATACACGCTTTGTTGTGCGCTTCAAAGACCTTACCGAGACGTTTGTGATCGTAGGTCGTGCCGTTCTCGGTCCAATCATGAAGAAGAACGCCCTGAAAATTTTTGTATTGGTTGGTAAATACTTTTCCCTGGAACTCGTCGGGCCAGTGCCTACTCGAGATGAATTCCTGACCACAGTTACGAGTATCGGAGTTTCCGTAATTGGCATTTGCGACATTGCCGGACTCGGGTTGGTTAATAAGCGAAGCGTTATTGTGACGAGCGACATAGAGATGTTCTCCCCATCGATTGATAGCATATCCCCAAGGGTTTCCTCCGGGGGGGAGGCGGGAAACAATCTCTAGGCGATGGGTTCGCGGGTCAAAGCGGTAGATAGCATTGTCCTTACTGCGGCGAGGTCCGTAGATGGTCTCCACTTGAGTATGATGAAACACGCTCTCTTGCATGTAGAGCCCTCCACCTGGCCCCCAGACAAAGTTGTGGATTGCGTGGTGGCAATCTTCGCTGCCAAAGCCGTGCAAGAGGATGGTCTCTTGATCGGCCTTACCGTCGCCGTCGGTATCCCGGAGGAAAACAAGATTAGGCTCCTGCGAAAGGTAGATCCCGTCCTTGCCAAACTCGAAGCCAAGTGGGAGGTAAAGATTCTCGGCAAAGACGGTGCGTTTGTCGGCTTTGCCGTCTTGATCTGTGTCCTCGAGAATAAGAATCTGATCGTTGGTTTTGACGCCGGGAAGGGCGTGCGGATAGGAAGGCATGGTCGCAACCCAAAGACGTCCAGCACCATCAAATTTGAGAGCAACTGGATTCCGAAGCTCCGGAAATTCCTCCTCAGAGGCGAAGAGTTCGACCTGAAACCCCTCGGCAATCTCGAACTTGGCTCGTTCTTTTATGGGCGAAAGTGCAGGAGATGTGCCTCCTCTTTTGCTTGGTTGAGTTTTAGGAATCTCGGCAGTGGAAGAATCATCGATCTCAGCGGGAAGCTTATCGCCGCGAGCTGCGCTCCAGACCCGCTGGTCCCGAAGACTGGTCATTTGGAGAAGCTTTTTACGTTCGAGAGGAAAGTTGACTGAGCCGTATGGGTTTTTGCGGTCGCCGTGAATATAGAAGCTATTCACGGTTCGATACCAATCAAAGAAAGTATCATTTTTTTCCAACACCTCGGTTCGAATCGCTTGAAGAGGCGCTCCATTAGGTAGAGGAGCGAAGAGCTTATCCGAGAGAATAGTAGGGGCCAATTTTGAGTAACCTTCTGCCGTGAGGTGGATCCCATTGATCGTGTGCTTTTTCTCCTCATCTTTTTGGTAAATTGCTCTAGAGGCGGAGTAAAGATCGACGCACGGGATCTCTAGCGAATCCGCAACGCGTTGCATTGCATTCGTGTAGAGTGAAAGTAGGTGATTTCTTTTGGGGGTATCCGGGACAGTAGTGCCCTCGCAGGCAATTGGAGAATAGAGCACAATCTTAGGAGTAGACTCCCCATTGTAATTCTTGCTCTGCATCCCCCCGAGAAAACTCGCGAGATTGGCTTCAAACCGAGCAATCCCTTCATCTTCGCCATAATCCCAAGTCTCATTGAAGCCGTAACAGACCAGGATGACATCAGCTTTTACTTCGGAGAGATAGTGATGAACATCGCCAAAATCTTTGGGCCTAGGGTGCAAGCTAATGGTATCGGCTGACCAGGCAAGGTTACGAACGACAAGGTTGTGCTCTGGGTAGCGCGCGTGCAGTCGACTTTCGATCTCACCGAAGTACTGCATTCGCTCGGCAAAGGTGTTACCGATCCAGACAACATGATCGCCCCGTTGGATTTTGAGTGATGTAGCCTCAGTGGGGCTTGCCGAGAAGAAAGCAAAAAGAATGACTGCAAGCGCTGCCGCAAGACTGGATCGAGGAGAGGTCGGCGGCGGGGACATATCAGTAGGGGGCTTAAGGGTATGCTTACCTAGATCTACTGGCGTCTGCAACCGAAGACTCCGCCTGATTTGGCGTCTTCGACCTCGTTCAGTAAGGCGGCAAAAAAGAAAAAAGAAAGAAAGTAGGAGCGCCGTTTCTTGCTGTTCACAGGATCGATTTCCTTGAGTTTATGAGGTTGTTTTTTCCAATTCACTATCAAAAATATCGCTTTAAGGTCAGACGGAAAGGTGACTCTTGACCAAGGCAAAGAAGGCTGGATCTTAGGAAGAGCCCAGGTCTTCGACGCCCTGCAATTCGTCGTATTTCCCTCACTTGAAAAATCCATGTCTTCTCGCAAGTAGTAATCCCCTTGAAAGGTTTCCTCGTTTAAGTCGAACCTGAACATCCTCTTTTCTCACATTCCGCTGACTATGAACCAAGCCCAGAGAATCAATCTCCCTACCAACATAAGTCAGATTCATGCCAGTAAGAATCGTCTAATTTGGCCGCTTGGAAATTTTAACCTGCGAAGGTCGATTTGTTGCGTGGTAATCTTGAGCTTGTGGGCGCTTTCGAGCCCGGTGGTGTTGGCAGAGAATCCCACGATTACGGAGGCTCAACGGGAGTTTTTTGAAAAGAAAATCCGCCCGGTCTTGGCCGAGCAATGCTACGACTGCCACAACTCTACCAACAAAAAAAAGGGTGGCTTGGCCCTCGATTGGAGTCAGCCGTTGAGAAAGGGTGGGGATTCGGGGGAGGTGATCATACCCGGTGATCCCAATGAAAGTTTATTGATTCAGTCCATCCGTCATCAGGCGGACGTAGAGGATATGCCTGACAAAGCGCCCAAGTTGGTCGATAGCGTCATCGCTGACTTCACTAAGTGGGTAAGCATGGGGGCTCCGGATCCACGCCACACACAGCCTACGTCCACCAGTTTGGAAAAAGAGGTGCGCAGCTGGGACGATGTGCGGAATGACCGTAAAAAATGGTGGTCGTTCCAGCCGATCACAAGTCCTGAGCCGCCGAAAGTGAACAAGGCTGATTGGAGCTACAACCCCATTGATGCTTTTGTCTATGATCGCCTAAAACAGCAAGAACTGCTGCCTAGCGATCTCGCCGATTCACACACCTTGTTGCGCCGAGTATCGCTGGTGTTGACGGGCTTGCCTCCGTCCCCTGACGACGTGGCAACATTTACGTCGAATAAAGATCCGAAGCGCTATGAAAAATATGTCGACACCTTGTTGGGCAGCAAGGCTTACGCGGAACGTTGGGCCCGACACTGGATGGATTGGTATCGCTATAGCGAAAGTCATGGCAGTGAGGGTGATCCCAGTATCGCCTTTGCACAGCAGTACCGTGATTACTTGATCCGGGCCCTAGAACAGGATGTGCCCTATGACCAGTTGATGATCGAGCATCTGGCCGGCGATTTGTTGGCGAAGCCCCGACTCAATCACGAAACGCATATTAATGAATCGGCGATTGGTCCCGCACATCTGCGTATGAACCCTTTTGGCTATGGGGTAGTGGACGCCTATCAAGAATTGGTGGCATTCACCGACAATCAAGTGGATGTCGTGAGCAAGGCCACCATGGCCCTCACGGTGTCATGCGCCCGTTGCCACGATCATAAATTTGACCCTGTCAGCCAGAAGGACTATACCCGCTTTTATGGGGTGATGATCAGCAACCGCCCCGCCACCATTGTGGTGGATAGCCAGGAAAAACAACGACGCCATCAAGACGCTATTAAGCAGCTGAAACCTCAAATTAAAAAAGCTTTTACGACCTACTGGCTTTCTCAAATGGAGTCGCTTGAAGACAGGTTGGAAAAGGTAAAGAGCACAAAGAAACAGCATGACAGTGATGCCTTGACCCCATGGCTGCGGATGAAAGAGAAGGGGCCGAAAGAATTCGAATCGTATTGGAAGGAATTGCAGGGACATGTGAAGCGGGTGAAGGCGCACAACAAAAAGGTGAAAGAAGGAGCAGTCGCCTACTATGATTTGCGCGACCCCAAGGTGGTGGCGACCTTCTTCAAAACTGGTAATGGCTCGCATCTATCTCCCCAACCTGCGGGCTCTTTTGCCTTGAGTGGGGAAGGGGAGAATGTCTTTCAAGGGGTCTACCCTGCTGGAGTTTACAGCCATTTGATCAGCACTAAGCATGCCGCAGTAATGGGCTCGCCCCGGATGACGGCGGCCGCCAACAATCTCTGGGTACGCGCTGCTGGGAGCAAAGCCAATAGACGTTATGCGGTCAGGCACTACCCATTTGGAGGCTTGCTGCACGATAACCATCGCCTCGATCAACCTGTGCCGGTGTGGCAGGGCTCGCGGAAGATGGATATCTGGCAGGGTGAAAAAATTCATTATGAATTCCGAACCGCTCGCGACGTGATCAACCAAGAGGGGGACGAGCGTAGTTGGTGGGGCGTGAGCGAGATTCTGATGGGCCCTGAAGCTCCGCAGAGTATGGGGGCTCCTCTGAGTTTGTGGGTGGCCACGCCCCCTGTGGACCAAGCTTCTTTGTTGGAAGGGTATGAAACAACTATTCAAAGTATTTTGAACAAATGGATGGCCGGAACCGTCAGCGATGAGGAGTCGGAGTTTTTGGGGCAGTTGCTGCAGCGCAACGTTTTGAACCACGATATGAAACAGTTGCCCGAAAACGTGGTGGCACTGGTAGAGCAGTATCGCAGACTTGAAAATGATATCCCCGTCCCTACCCGAGCCCCCGGAGTGTATGAGGCTGACCCGGTGGATGCCCCCTTTCTGAATCGTGGTGACCATCAAAGTGAAGGGGAGGCGGTGCCCCGGCAGTTTTTGGAAATTTTTGCGAACAAGCCTTACAACAAAAACAGTGGTCGGCTGGAGTTGGCACAGGATATTACAAGTGACAACAATCCCCTGACACGACGCGTGCTGGTCAACCGTTTGTGGAATTATGTGTTTGGCGCTGGCCTGGTGACTACCACCGACAACTTCGGACGCATGGGGGGACAGCCCTCGCACCCCGAATTGCTGGATTTTCTGGCCAATGATTTCAAGAGGAATGGTTGGTCGTTAAAGAAGAGCCTCAAGTTGATGGTGACCAGCCATAGTTTTAAATTGAGTAGTCAGAGTAATGCAGCCGCCAAAGAGCTTGATCCCGACAACAAGTACTTGTCTTTTTTCAAGCCGCGTCGTCTCGATGCGGAGGCGATCTACGACAGTTTGCATTTTGTGGCGGGGCAGAACAAGCGCGCGATTTATGATAGTGTGATCCGGAACCGCCTGCACCCCTTCCTGACTGCCTTCAACCGTCCAGTGCCAGTGACCACGGTGAGTCGGCGACCTAGCGACAACGTGCCGGCTCAGGCCTTGAGTATGATGAACGGCTTGGCGGAGGATTTGACTGGCCATCTGTTGAATCGTGTGGACACGGAACGGGAGGTGGATGTTGTCTTGCGTGAGTTGTTTGTGACGCTTTATACCCGTGAGATCACGGCAAGCGAACGTATGCTGTGTGGGAATTTTTTAGGCGACAACCCCGATACCGAAGACTGGCGTCGTTTGATTACCACATTATTTAATTCAAAGGAACTTATCTATGTTTACTGATACCTATTACCGTCGACGCTTCATGCAGATGGGGTTTGGCAGCCTTGGAGGTCTGGCCCTGAACCATCTAAGTGCGGGGGAGGGGAGGCCTAGCCATCATCAAGCGAAGGCGCGCTCGGTAATCTTGTGCTATATGTCTGGCGGAGTGAGTCACGTGGACAGTTTTGACCCCAAGCCTCTCCTGAAAGAGAGGCATGGCAAGGACATGCCCGGGGAGGTGCTGCGCACCCAGTTTGATAATAACGGTAGGATCATGCAATCGCCCTGGGAGGCAAAAAAATATGGTCAGTCGGGTTTAGAGATGACCAACCTCTTCCCGAATATTGCA
>Ga0257126_1000329_pt1 | contig 39539 bp, 38 predicted proteins | sample SI060_120mmetaG_FD_190151 | JGI IMG/M metagenome (GOLD analysis project Ga0257126, IMG submission 190151) | Marine microbial communities from Saanich Inlet, British Columbia, Canada - SI060_120m | ecosystem: Environmental > Aquatic > Marine > Inlet | place: Canada: British Columbia | collected... | reverse complement strand
TACTGAAGAGTTGCGTGGTGTGCTCGGAGTATTTCTACAAGAGACTCACTCTATAACAACTTTAGGTCTCAACTCTAACTCTTATATTCGTGGAGTTATGAATAAAGCGCTAGGTCCTGAGAAGGGGAATAGTTTAGTTGATCGCCTTATGTCGAATGATGGAGTCAATGGACTAGAGTCTTTGAAATGGATGGATGCGAACACTATTGCAGAGATGGTTAAAAAAGAGCATCCCCAGGTTATTGCTGTAGTGCTAGGCTTTTTAGAGTCAGAGCATGCTGCGGAAGTGATATCTGAACTACCAACCAGACTACAAACTGATGTCATAATAAGGCTATCCTCAGCAGAGGGTGTTCAGTCTGAGGCTCTGTTAGAGTTGAATAATATTTTGGATGATGCAGCGATCACATCTTCAGTTAGTTCTAGTGATATGGGTGGGGTAAAAACAGCAGCGGATATATTGAATCTGGTACAGGGCGGGGTAGATCAAGATATCCTCTCTGGGATCGATAAAATGTATCCAGATCTTAAGCAGCAGATCGAAGATCAGATGTTCGTGTTTGCTGATCTGGTTGATATTGATGATCGTGGTGTACAGACAATGTTGCGCGATATTCCAACTGAGAGATTGGTGCTTGCGCTTAAGGGTGCAGATGAAATTATTAAAGATAAGTTTGTTAGTAATATGTCTAAACGAGCAGCAGAGATGATGCTGGAAGATATGGAAGTTATGCCGCCAGTTAAACTTAGTGAAGTTGAAGATGCGCAGAAAGAGATCCTTGTTATTGTTAGAAAGCTGGCTGATGATGGAACAATAGCGTTAGGTGGTGCTGGTGGAGAGGAGTATGTATGATCCAGTGTAGTAGAAAAGTTGTATCGCTGATGAATAAGAGTCATAGTGAGTCGGTGACAGCATGGGAGGTTCCTGATATATCAGCTAATCTTGCTTTAGTGGTGGCTGAACCAAAACTTAGTAGAGAGGAGCAGATTTTTAATATAGCAAAAGAGGAGCTCTATGCAGAAAATTTCTCTGCAGGTCATGCTGAAGGGGTTGCCAAAGGTAGAGAGGAGGGGGAGCAGCTAGCGCAAACAGAGAGCAGGGAAGCTCTTAAACCAGTTGAAGAGCTGGTAGAAGCACTAAAGAATCCGTTAGAGAATCAGTTGTCTCAAGATGTTATAAACTCTATTGCGTTGTTGGTGACGAAAGTATCACAGCAGGTAATTCAAGGAGAGCTAACCGCAAAGCCAGAGAGAATTAGTGATGTGGTTAATGATCTTTTTACACATCTACCAATGACAGAAAGAGAAGTTCGACTTCGTATGCACCCTGATGATATGCATATTATTGAAAGAGGTGAAGGAGTTGCATCTACAACTATTAATTGGAGTGTTGAGGGTGATGCATCTATTACGCGAGGAGGTTGTTTAGTTGAGTCCCACACTTTTAGTGTTGATGCTACGGTTGAGAGCCGTATAGAGCACTCTCTGCAAAATGTTTTCGGAAAGAGTTATAAAGTAGATCAAGATATCACAAAAATTGACCAAGAGTCAACAGTTGAGGAGGAGTTAGGGGGGGATGTTAATAGTTCCGATAGTGATTTAACTAATGCTATAGATAGTAGTTCATAGATAGAAAATATGGAATATGGTGAAATAACTGCAGATAAGTTTGATCAGAAAGCAGTGTTGACAGATACGCTGGAGAGATTACAGCAGAGTGCTAATGTTGAACTGGAGCCGGAAGTCAAAGGTCGTCTTAAACGAATGGTGGGGTTGACCCTAGAAGCTGTTGGTTGCCGTGCACCACTTGGTGGGCGCTGTATGGTAGAGCTAGATGATGGGTCTAGTGCAGAGACAGAGGTTGTCGGGTTTCAGGATGAGAGTCTATTTTTAATGCCTGTCGGTGATATTCAAGGAATATCACCGGGAGCTCATGTAACCCCATCCAGTAGACAGTTCAAAATTCCAGTTGGAGATTCTCTTTTAGGAAGAGTAATTGATGGAGCTGGAAATCCTATGGATGGTAAAGGTCCTATAGATTCACAAGAACATAGAACGCTCAATGGTAAATCGGTAAATCCTCTAAGTCGCTCTCCTATTGATACTCCTTTAGATGTCGGAGTTAAAGCTATTAACTCGCTTTTAACTATTGGGAAAGGGCAGCGTATTGGACTATTTGCAGGCAGTGGTGTAGGCAAAAGTGTTCTTTTGGGGATGATGACTCAAGCAACAACTGCAGATGTGGTTGTGGTGGGGTTGATTGGAGAACGAGGACGAGAGGTGCAAGAATTTATCCAGAAAATATTGGGTGAAGAGGGTATGCGCAGAGCTGTGGTTATAGCTACTCCTGCAGATGACACACCTCTGATGCGAATGCATGGTGCAATGCTGACTCATACAGTAGCCGAATATTTTCGTGATCAAGGGAGAGATGTGCTGCTACTTATGGACTCTCTAACTCGTTTTGCTCAGGCACAACGAGAGATTGGTCTCTCCGTTGGTGAACCTCCCACAACCAAAGGTTATCCACCATCTGTATTTGCAAAGCTTCCAAAGTTAGTGGAGCGTTCAGGTATAGGCGGAAATAATGGTGGCTCTATCACAGCATTCTATACGGTTTTAGTCGAGGGTGGTGATCATGATGAACCAATTGCAGATGCAGCTAGAGCTATCTTAGATGGGCATTTCGTACTTTCACGAGATATTGCCGCTTCAGGTCGTTTTCCAGCTATTGATATTGAAGCTTCAGTCAGTCGAGTAATGAATGATATTATCTCTCCAGAACACCTTAAAATAGCACAGCAGTTTAGAAAGATATACTCTCGTTTTAGTGAAAATGAAGATTTGATTAGTGTGGGTGCTTATCAGAAAGGAAGTGATCCTACTATTGATGAGGCAATAGAGTACTATCCACAAATGAATAACTTTTTACGCCAACAGCGCGGAGAGTCAGAAAGCCTAGAGCAGAGTATTCAAGGTCTATCTATTTTAATGCAAAATAGTTTTACTCCAGCAGTTATAGTTTAGTCTATTGAGTAGAGTTGTTATGGATAATAAAAATCAAACAGCTAGACTAGAGAGTGTGATAAATATCGCAGAGGAAGAGGAGAAAAAAGCTATCACTGCTCTTGCTAAATGTCGTGAAGAGTTACAGGGGCAGGAGAGGCAGTTAGACGACCTTAACTTATACCTTAAAGAGTATCAGGAAAATATGGTTAATCCTGACAGTTATGGGGATATCTCACAGGTTAGAAACCGATATGCATTTTTAAATAAACTGGATCTTGCTATCTCATCTCAACAAAGTCAGATCGAAGCTTGGCAAGAGCAGGAGAATATGTTACGTCAAGTGTGGATGGAAAAGAGAGTTCGTTGTCGGGCTCTGGCAAAGGCTAGCAGTAATCGTGAAGAGTTGTTTAAGCGAGAGCAGCGTAAAAAAGAGCAGAAAATGGTTGACGATATTAATAGTGGGCGTTCAGCTAGAGGCAAATAGTTACGTAGATAGTTTGGGTAGATAGTTGCTGTAATGTTTGGTACAGGTTTTGGCACAAGGTTTGCAGTATAGTATTCAGTTATCTTTTTTATTGAGGAAAATTGGATGGAAACAGACATTAATAGTAATTCAAACCCGTTGTTAACGCTTAACTCTTCTGGTAGAGCTCCTACTGTTTGCAGCTGTAAAGGTGCTCAACCTGTTGAGAATATAAGTGAAGATGATTCATTTTCTGCCTTGTTGCAGGATAAGATGGAGCCACCTTTACAGAGAGAGAGCGGTAATCGTGAGGGTGAAGGTAGAGGCAGTGAATTGCCACTAAGCGGCAAGAATGAGCAGTTGAGTAGCCTTGAGCATCCAAACAGTCATGAGCAATTGAAAGATGTAGACTCTGAAACAGGTGATGATCTTTTACCGAAAGAGGAGTTATCTCAAGAATTAAATAGCTCAGAATTAGAGTCTAAATCAGAAGTGCAATCACCAGTCACGCTAGAATATAGTTCTGCAGCTAAAGATGAAGTAGTACTAGATCAGTTTAAAGTAGATAGTTCTCAACTAGGTTATGAGGCTGGTGAAATTAGTAAGCAGCTTAGTGAAATAAGAGATAGAGTCGATGGTGCAGATCTACCGTTTCTATCGCGTATGGAACTTCATAAAAAAATTATAGAGCAAGGGGAGGTGGCAACCCCACCTCCACCTTCACTTCCAGCTAGCAAAGAGCAGTTAACCGACTTACAAAATAGAATGCTAGATGGTTTACCACTAGATGCCGTTGAGCAGCAGAGAAGAGAGCAGCTTAATAGAGATCTGCAGAGTGGTCAAGTCGAGCTCCAAGAGCGTATCTTAAATGGTCTACCGTTAGATGCTGTTGCACAGCCACAGCCACAGCCACAGCCACAGCCACAGCCACTAAATGGTCTGCCATTAGATATTGCACAACCGCAGCTTAGAGGAGTTGATCTGCAAAGTATAAGATCAAGACCTCTTGAACAAGTTGAGTTAGAGGCAGAGGTAGATGCGGAGGTGGAGTTGGAGAGCGAAGCCGAACTTGATCTATTTGTGACGCGAAATTTAGGTAGGGATAAGCAGTCTCTAGATAAGCAGCACAATGGTAATTCGCCAGCAACAACTCAACAGTTAGGAAATCAATTAGCTACTAGTCAACAGCTTCCATTACAGACTATTAGTGAGCGAATGCAAGCTGGTTTCACTTTTGATTCTGCATTGACTAATGGTAATAGTTCAGTAGCGTCACTCAATGAGGTCACTCCATCCACTTTAACTACAGCTGGTCTTGATCCAACTACAGTATCTTCTCGCGCTGAAACATTGAAAGGGATGACTGTACCGCCACAGCAGAGTAAAAAGTGGGCAGCTGAACTGGGGGAGAGAGTGTTGGTTATGTCGAGCAAGCGCTTGCAATCTGCAGAGATTCGTCTTAATCCACCAAATCTCGGCATACTAGAGGTTAAACTAACAATTAGTGGAGATCAGGCACAGCTTACTTTCCAGAGTGGGCATGCATCTGTACGAGACTCTCTAGAGTCATCAATTCCCAAAATCAGAGAGATGTTAGAGCAGCAGGGGTTAAATCTATCTGATGTAAATGTTGGGAAACGGGGGCAGAATAGTGCAAATGATAGAGGTGGATCGAATGGAGCTTCTAGACAGCAAGGTCTTGCTGGTGATGACTCTGTAGATGACGAGGTAATATCAATTTCTGAAATGGCTGTAGGACGCATGGGTTTAGTTGACTACTATGTTTAATTGATCGCCTAGAGTACCTTTAGTCTGCTATAATTACTCGTTATGCAGATAATAGCTATAGCCGCTGGAGGTGCTGTTGGTGCTGTAATGCGCTACATACTATCCAATGCAATATACAGTTGGTTGGGAAGAGGGTTTCCGTGGGGAACTCTGACCGTAAATACGGTGGGATCCTTACTTATGGGGCTGTTATTTGTATTGTTGACTGAGCGTTTAGCATTAGGGCCGCAATGGCGCGCCTTTCTGGTAATCGGAATGCTTGGTGCATTTACTACATTTTCTACTTTCTCAATGGAGACTCTAAACTTAATAGAGTCAGGAGAGCTGTTGCGTGCAATGTTGAATATGGTTGGTAGTGTGGTTATATGTGTTGGAGCTGCCTGGTTAGGGGTTATTATTGGACGAATGTCATAGGTTTATTAGTTTTGAAATTTTAAAATAAGGGTAATATGTTAGATCCAAAAAAGATAAGAGATGATTTGGTTGGAGTTGAATCAGAGTTAGTGCGTAGAGGATTTGCGTTAGATAGTGCTTCCTTGAAAAAGTTAGAGATGCGTAGAAAAGAGAGTCAAGTTAATACTGAAGAGCTCCAGAGTCGACGGAATAGTATCTCTAAACAGATTGGGAAGAGTAAGGCTGCTGGTGAAGATATTGCACCACTTCTAGCTGAGGTATCTCAGATTAAGGGTGATTTAGAGTCAGCCGAGGAGGATCTAACTAATATTCAGCAGGAGATTAGTAAGATAGTGATGAGTATTCCAAATATACCTCACGAAACTACTCCTGATGGAAAGGGGGAGGATGAGAATGTAGAGATACGGCGCTGGGGTGAGCCACAAGAATTTGGTTTTGAAGTTAAAGATCATGTGGATATTGGTGAGAATTTAAGAGGGATGGATTTTAAGGTAGCAGCTAAAATTACAGGGTCTCGCTTTGTAGTGTTACAGGGAGGGATTGCCCGTCTTCATCGTGCGCTAACCCAATTTATGTTAGATGTTCATACTCAAGAACATGGATACCTGGAGAGTTATGTGCCATATGTGGTAAATGCTGATAGTCTCCACGGCACAGGACAGCTTCCAAAGTTTAAGGAGGATCTCTTCTCGTTAGGTACTGCAGGGGTTCCAGAAGAGGAGCAGGCTAAAGATTTTTATCTTATCCCAACTGCGGAGGTTCCAGTCACTAATATCTTTCGTGATGAAATTGTCTCTGTAGATGACCTTCCAATTAAGCGCGTTGCTCATACTCCATGCTTTCGTAGTGAAGCGGGCTCTTATGGCAGAGATGCTAGAGGGATGATTCGTCAACATCAATTTGAGAAAGTGGAGTTGGTACAGGCAGTTCATCCTGACGACTCTTACGCTGCATTGGAAGAGTTGACAAAAAATGCGGAGACTATTCTGCAAAAATTAGAGCTTCCATATAGAGTAATGGCGCTATGTGCTGGTGATATAGGTTTCTCTTCAGCTAAAACTTATGATTTAGAGGTTTGGTTACCAGGACAGAGTGCCTATCGTGAAATATCATCCTGTAGTAACTTTGAGGATTTTCAAGCTCGTCGAATGCAAGCTCGTTGGCGCAATCCAGAGACAGGAAAACCAGAACTTCTGCATACTATAAATGGCTCAGGTTTAGCCGTTGGCAGGACTCTGGTTGCGGTTTTGGAAAATTATCAACAGGAGAATGGCTCAATAACTGTTCCCGAAGTACTCCGCAACTATATGGGTTGCGAGAGTATAGATACATAAATATATAAAACATTAAGAGAGTGTAGGAGTAATAGATATGAATTTTTTACCAATATTTGTAGATCTTCGTAGCCGTAGCTGCCTAATGGTTGGAGGTGGTGAAGTTGCAGCGCGTAAAGTTGAATTGTTAATACGAGCTGGGGCAAGTGTAGAAGTTGTCTCCCCAAAGTTGGGTGATAGTTTAAATAGATTGAATAAAGAGTATAGTCAGATAGAGTGGATAGAGAGTGAGTTCGTGAACTCGCATATTAATAAGCAGCAGTTGATCTATGCGGCTACAGATAACAGTGTGGTTAATAGAGAAGTGTCAGAGTTGGCACAACAACATAATATTCCAGTAAATGTAGTTGATGCTCCAGAACTATGTACTTTTATTACCCCATCAATTATTGACCGCTCACCAGTAGTTGCGGCAATATCTACAGGCGGTTCATCACCAGTGTTAGCTCGTTTGATTCGTTCTCAGTTGGAGACAATGATCCCATCTGCGTATGGACGTTTAGCACAACTAGCTTCTCGCTTCCGCCTTAAAGTTCAGGAGAAGATAAAGCCAGAGCAGCGCCGAATATTTTGGGAGAAGATGCTTCAAGGACCAATTGCTGAAATGGTATTTTCTGGCAGGGAGGGTGAGGCTGAAAAATCAATGCAAGATATGATTGAGCACTGTTCTAACAAACATAGCGGTAGAACTAGCGGAAAAGACAATATTCTTAATCAAGGTGAAGTGTATCTGGTTGGTGGCGGTCCTGGAGACCCTGATCTATTAACTTTTAGGGCGTTGCGTCTAATGCAGCAGGCAGATGTGGTAGTTTATGATAGATTGATATCACCGGCAGTGTTAGATTTAGTACGGCGCGATGCGGAGCAGATCTATGTTGGTAAAGAGAGTAGTAACCACTCTGTACCACAGAGTGAGATTAATCAACTTCTTGCTAAGTTGGCAGAGCAGGGTAAGCGGGTGTTGCGTCTAAAAGGTGGGGATCCATTTATCTTTGGTAGAGGTGGAGAAGAGATAGAGTTATTAGCAGAGAGAGGGATTTCATTCCAGATAGTTCCAGGTATAACTGCAGCATCGGGTATATCATCGTATGCTGGAATTCCACTGACCCATCGTGATCATGCGCAGTCAGTAACTTTTGCAACAGGTCATCTAAAAGATAACAGTTCAAATTTAAACTGGGCAGCTCTTGCTCAGCCAGGACAGACTATTGTGTTTTATATGGGATTGAAAGGAATTAAGACTATCTCTGCAAAATTGATTGAGCACGGAATGGATCCATTAACTCCAGCAGCTCTAGTACAGAAAGGGACAACCCCAGATCAGAAAGAGTATATAGGTTCGTTAGTAACTCTTCCTGAAATAGTAGCAGAGTCGCAAATTAAACCACCAACTTTAATCATAATAGGTAGTGTGGTTACCCTTCATGATAGACTTAATTGGTTTGATCCAGAACAGAATCAAGGTAGTAAGCCTAGAGTATTTTAAGGGAGATCTTAACTGTGACAAAAGAAGAGAGTTCTAAATTATCAATCCCTACCATACCTGATGAGTATTTCGTAGCAGCACTGCGCTTAATTGGAATGGCAAGTTTGAATGGAGCGTATCATGCTTCAGAATTTAAAAAAGTTGGGGAGGTCTATGATCTATTAAGCTCTCTTCTGGAGGTGTATGCAGATAGTAGTAAGGCTGATGCTTCATCTTTGGTCTCTGAGGATGATGTCGATGATAAAAATGAGCCGCCACTCTTGACTATAGAACATCTATTTACTATCGAAGTTGCGGTCTCTTTTGCCTTGAAACGAGATAAATTGGATGAGCAGAAAGAGCTTGCGGAAGCGGTTTACTCCGGCTTTAAAGAGCACAATGATGCACTAAGAGAGTCAGGAATAATTTCTGAAAACCCGAATAGGTAGTGTATATAGAATGAACCGAATAACTCATATAATACTCTGGGCAATGGCTATATTTATTGCCCTTTTAATGTTTTTTATTATTGTGATTAGTAATCCAATGCAGATACAGAGTGAACAAGCTAGTTCACTAGCTGTTAATCCAGCTGTTAATTCCCCACCTTTACAGGATAAATAATTATGCCAAAATATCGTTCACACACTACAACCCATGGCCGTAATATGGCGGGAGCCCGTGCTTTATGGCGAGCAACAGGTATGACTAATGATGATTTTGAAAAACCAATTATTGCAGTTGCTAACTCCTTTACCCAGTTTGTACCAGGACATGTTCACCTTAAAGATATGGGGCAGTTGGTAGCGCGTGAGATTGAGAAGGCTGGAGGTGTTGCCAAAGAGTTTAATACTATTGCGATAGATGATGGTATTGCGATGGGGCATGATGGTATGCTCTATAGTCTCCCTTCTCGAGAAATTATTGCAGACTCTGTTGAGTATATGGTTAATGCCCACTGTGCTGATGCGCTAGTCTGTATCTCTAATTGCGATAAAATAACTCCTGGAATGTTGAATGCATCACTGCGTTTGAATATACCTGTGATTTTTGTTTCAGGTGGACCGATGGAGTCAGGTAAAACTGTATTGCAAGGGAAAGAAGTTCATCTTGATCTAGTTGATCCGATGATTGCAGCTGGAGATGATAAGGTCTCTGATGAAGATGTACTAGAGATGGAACGATCAGCGTGCCCAACCTGCGGATCATGTTCTGGAATGTTTACCGCTAACTCTATGAACTGTCTCACGGAGGCGTTAGGTCTTTCTCTGCCTGGAAACGGTACTATGCTTGCAACGCATGCAGATCGTGAGGAGCTATTTTTAGAGGCTGGTAGAACTATTGTCTCTTTAGCACGTCGTTATTATGAAGAGGATGATGACTCAGTACTTCCTCGTTCTATAGCCACATTTAAATCATTTGAGAATGCGATGGCATTAGATATAGCTATGGGCGGATCTACCAATACAGTACTCCATCTCTTGGCGGCAGCAGAAGAGGCTGAGGTTAACTTTACTATGGAGGATATGGATCGGATGTCACGTAAAGTTCCACATATATGTAAAGTTGCACCATCTACTCCTGACTACCATATGGAAGATGTACATCGTGCTGGAGGTGTTATGGCTATCCTAGGAGAGCTTGAACGGCAAGGTTTGATTCATCCATTGCAGGGTACAGTTCACTCTAAAACTATTGGAGAGGCTTTGAATAAGTGGGATATTTTTCACACTAAAGATAGTGCAGTAGAGAAATTTTATCTTGCGGCACCTGGTAATGTGCCAACTCAAGTAGCATTTAGTCAAGAGAAAAGATATGAGAGTCTGGACCGAGATCGTAGTAGTGGCTGTATTCGTGATGGTGCAAATGCTTTTAGTCAAGATGGTGGACTTGCGGTGCTGTATGGTAATATAGCGCAAGATGGGTGTATTGTTAAGACTGCAGGTGTAGATAAAGCTAGTCTTGATTTTAGCGGAAGAGCAAGAGTCTTTGAGAGTCAAGACAGTACAGTGGATGCTATTTTAAATGATAAGATAAAGGCTGGTGATGTGGTTGTGATTAGGTACGAGGGGCCGCGTGGAGGTCCTGGTATGCAGGAGATGCTCTATCCAACCAGTTACCTCAAATCTAAAGGGCTTGGCAAAGAGTGTGCATTGATAACGGATGGCAGATTTTCTGGTGGAACTTCTGGGCTATCTATAGGTCACGCCTCACCAGAGGCGGCAGAGGGCGGAGCTATAGGGCTAGTTGAAGAGGGTGATACTATTGAGATCAGTATCCCAAATCGATCAATTCACCTTGCTGTAGATGAAGTAGAGCTGATAAAACGGCGTAAAGCAATGGATGAGTTGGGTGTTAAAAGCTGGAAGCCTGTAGATAGAGAGCGTAATGTCTCTGTAGCACTTCGAGCTTATGCAGCGATGACTACCAGCGCAGCGCGTGGGGCGGTGCGTGATGTTAGCCAACTATAGTTTTTAGGATATCGCTATACTCTAGTATGAGTAGTTCTGTTACTGCGTCCACTACCTCTTTTTGAGAGGTAGAATCCAGTAAGCAATGAGATTATAACTACAAATGAACCGCTCATAAACCAGTCACGATCCTTACGATCTTGTAGAGCAATATTCTCTTGGGTCAGAGTTTTTAATTCACGGTCTTGAGCTCTTATTTTGTTCTGCAGCTTTGTGTCTCTTTCCTTATTTTTTAGTGCATCTTTACTTATTTCACGGATTGCCTCAATCTCTTTTACTGACAAGCGACTAGACTCTATAAGATCTCTAATTTTTGCATTTAAGACTCTCATCTCTTGCTGCATAGCACTGTTCTCTCCTTTGACTCTCTCTAGCTCTAATGCTCCCTTTATATCTAAAGCTCTATTTCCTGAGTTATCTTCTGGTGCTGATATCGCTTCAGGAAATGGTGAGGTGGAAGTTAGGTAGCGTTTAGGGATCCAACCACTAAGGTTTGACTTTGTGGTTATGTAGCTAAACATCCCCTCACTCTTTTCTGTAAGAGTAACAGTTTCGCCAACTTTTAGAAGTTGAACTATTTTACTATTTTTTGGATCTGGTTTATCTCGTAGTGGAATTGGAACACCAGAGATATATTTACTACTTACATCTGTTTCTGCACTGATAGCTAGCCCAGTTATAATGTTTAATCCAATTAATAGTAATATAGTTCTCATAGCTCTGCAATCTTCTCTTTTTGACTTTGAAGCTGTTGCTGACGATTTATGCTATTTGTGAGTTTATCTCGTTCTTTATCAACCACCGCAGTTGGCGCACGATCTACAAAGTTGGCATTATTGAGCTTTCCTTCGAGACGAGATATTTCAGTTTTAACCTTTTCAATTTCACGACTTAAACGGCTAATCTCTGCCTCTTTATCGATCAATCCTCCAATAGGGATTAATATTTTCATATTACCAACTAGAGCAGTAGCTGATTCTGGAGTATTAGCTGTTGGCTCGATAATTTCAAGAGACTCTAGTTTTGCAAGTGAGTTTATGGTTTTACTGTGAGTAGCTAAGCGTTGTTGATCAAGTTCTGAACTGCCTTGAATAAGCGCAGAGAGAGCTTTTCCAGGAGGGATATCCATCTCTCCACGAATGCTTCTGATTCCAAGGATAAACTCCTGTATCCACTCCATCTCCTCCTCCGCATTTGTATCAATTTTAGTTTGATCAGATGTAGGGTATGGCTCTAACATTATGCTCTGCTCTGTGGAATTTTCATCAACATTTTTACCGGAAAGCGGAGCGATGCGTTGCCAGATCTCTTCACTTATGAATGGCATAATTGGATGTGCAAGACGAAGTAGAGTCTCTAAAACTCGAACTAAGGTGCGGCGTGTTCCGCGTAGTGCAGCCGCACTACTCTGTTCGTTATAGAGTACAGGCTTTGATAGCTCTAGATACCAGTCACAATAGTTGTTCCAAGTGAAATCATAGATTGCGTTAGCTGCACGGTCGAGACGGTAGTCCCCAAAGGCCCGCTCAACCTCATTTTCAGTCTCTTGGAGGCGGCTTATAATCCAACGATCAGCAATTGATAGTTCAATTGCTAAACTTTCATCAGTTCCACAATCTTGCTCTTCAGTATTCATTAAGACATAACGAGCCGCATTCCAGATCTTATTGCAGAAGTTTCTATACCCTTCAATCCTTCCTAGATCAAAATTAATATCTCGACCATTAGAAGCAAGTGCTGCAAAAGTAAAACGAAGTGCATCTGTACCATAAGAAGATATTCCATCTGGAAAATCTTGACGGGTAGCCTTCTCAATTTTCTCCCGCATCTGTGGCTGCATTAGTCCAGTGGTTCTTTTATTGACCAGCTCTTCTAGTTCAATTCCATCTATTAGGTCGATAGGGTCGAGTACATTACCTTTTGATTTAGACATCTTTTGACCATGTGAGTCGCGCACTAATCCATGAATGTATATCTCTTTGAAGGGTACATCATCCATAAATTTAAGCCCCATCATAACCATGCGGGCTACCCAAAAGAATATAATGTCAAAACCAGTAATTAGTACACTAGTTGGATAGAATGTACTAAGTTCTGGGCTTTTCTCTGGCCAGCCGAGGGTGGAAAATGGCCATAGTGCAGATGAAAACCAGGTATCTAAAACATCTTCGTCTTGGCGCAGTTCTATATCATTATTCAGAGAGTGTTTCTCGCGCACCTCTTTCTCATTGCGTCCAACGAAGATGTTGTTGTCATTGTCATACCAAGCAGGGATGCGATGTCCCCACCATATCTGGCGACTAATACACCAATCTTCAATATTGTTCATCCACTCAAAATAGGTCTTTTCCCAGTTTTGTGGAACAAATTTAATCTTTCCGCTTTTAACGGCATCTATAGCAGGTTCAGCTAGGGGAGCAGTTTTTACATACCACTGGTCGGTTAGGTATGGCTCAACTACAGAGTGGGAACGATCACCTCGTGGCACCATCAACTTATGTGGTTCAATCTTATCCATAAGATCTAACTCTTCTAGATCCTTGATGATCTGCTTGCGTGCTACGAAGCGCTCCATGCCACGGTATGGCTTAGGCATCTCATCGTTGATCTCTGCATTAATAGTTAGGACATTAATTATTTTTAGGTTGTGGCGTTTTCCCATCTCGTAGTCGTTAAAATCATGGGCTGGAGTTATCTTTACACAACCAGTTCCAAATTCAGGATCTACATAATCATCGGCTATAATCGGTATAGTGCGTTCAGTTAGGGGGAGTAAGATCTCTTTACCAATAAGATCGGTGTAGCGCTCATCATCTGGATGTACGGCTACAGCACTATCTCCTAACATAGTTTCTGGTCTTGTAGTGGCTACTACTAGATGACCGCTACCATCAGCAAGTGGATAGCGCATATGCCAGAGGGAGCCACTCTCTTCTGTAGAGATAACTTCTAAATCAGATAGAGCTGTGTGGAGCACAGGATCCCAGTTAACAAGGCGTTTGCCACGATAGATTAATCCCTCTTCATGGAGGCGTACAAAAACTTCAGCGACTGCATCTGATAATCCATCATCCATGGTGAAACGCTCCCTATCCCAGGCTAGCGAAGATCCCATACGGCGAAGTTGGCGAGTTATATTTCCACCAGAGTGATCTTTCCACTCCCACACCTTCTCTATAAATTTTTCTCGTCCGACATCGTGACGAGTAACTCCATCAGCATTTAGCTGTCTTTCTACTACCATCTGAGTGGCAATCCCAGCATGGTCTGTCCCAGGTTGCCAGAGAGTGTTGTCTCCTTTCATTCTATGGTAGCGAGTTAGGGTGTCCATAATGGTATCTTGGAAGGCGTGCCCCATGTGAAGAGTTCCAGTCACATTTGGAGGCGGTATCATTATGCAGTAGGGGTCTCCTTTGCCGCTAGGGGAGAAGTGTCCAAGCCTCTCCCAGGTCTCATACCAGTTCTGTTCAATTGCGTGGGGATCGTATCTTTTTTCCATATTTTTATATCTTGTTATTTAGGTCTGTTTTTAGTTTAATGTTGTAACTTTTAATTACTCTTACTTCTTACTTCTTACTTCTTACTTCTTATTTCTTGCTTCTGTTAATTAGATGCTGAACCAATAGTGCAACTGGGCGACCAGTTGCACCCTTATCTTTTCCTTGCACCCAGGCGGTTCCAGCAATATCTAAATGAGCCCAGCGTTGGTCTTTGGTAAAGCGTGATAGGAAGCAAGCAGCAGTTACTGTTCCTGCTCCACCGGTACCTATATTGGCAATGTCTGCAAAGTTAGAGTCAAGCTGAGACTGATACTCGTCCCAGAGAGGAAGTTGCCAAACGCGGTCTCCACTACTCTCTCCAGCAGTTATGATATCTTTTGCAAGCTTATCATTGTTGCTCATTAATCCAGATGCATGCTTACCTAGAGCCACTACACAAGCTCCTGTAAGAGTTGCTACATCAATGATCTCTGCTGGCTTAAATCGTTCACTATAGGTTAGAGCATCACAGAGAATTAATCTTCCCTCTGCATCAGTGTTTAGAACTTCGATAGTTTGCCCAGACATGCTAGTTACCACATCTCCAGGTTTGGTTGCACTGCCGCTGGGTAGGTTCTCTGTTGCAGGAACGATTGCTACAAGGTTGATTGGGAGTTTAAGGTCCCGTACCGCTTGTAGAGTACCAAGTACAGCTGCAGCTCCACACATATCAAACTTCATCTCGTCCATCTTAGAACCAGGTTTTAGCGATATTCCACCAGAGTCAAAAGTTACCCCCTTACCAACTAGTACGATAGGCAGCTCTTTTTTTGTTCCGCCACTATATTCTGCAATAATAAGTTTTGCCTCCTCACTGCTACCTTTAGATACTGAGAGCAGTGCACCCATTCTTAATTTTTCCATCATTTTTTCGGTAAGAATTTTTACTGTAAGTGATTTATGGTTGCGACCAAGCGCACGAGTTTTAGTTGCAAGATAACTTGGAGTGCATATGTTTCCTGGAAGATTTCCTAGAGTACGAGCAAGGTTACTTCCATCTGCTATTGCCAACGCCTCGTTCAACGCTTCTCTACTAGTTTTAAGTTGTGAGCGTTCAGCTGGAGAGATGGTTATTTTTAATGTTTTATTCTTGCTGTTTTTTACTCTATTTTCTGCATTGATCTCATATTTGTAGAGCTCCTCTCTACTACTCTCCACAAATGCACGGATTATGAGTCTCTGGAATTTTTCATTTTCAACTGTAAGTAGTGCAGGAATAGATAATAGAGCGTTATTAGCGCCACTCTTATGGAGCGCTCTGGCTGCAGCTTTGGCAGATTTTTTAAATTCAACTAAAGTGTGAGACACCTTATCTCCCATGCCTAAGAGGAGAATGCGTTTAGCATTAATTCCCTCAACTGAGTATAGCCACTTAACTTCGCCAACTTTTCCGCTGTGATCCCCACCATCAATTACTTTTTTAATTTGACCACCAATAGCTCTATTGATATCAGCTGTGCTCTGAGTGATATAGTGGTCACTATAGATACCACATATTAAAGTATCACTTTTGACCTTTTCAGGTGCGCTGAAAGCGACAGCAAAATCTATCTCTGAATTCATGTGTGAATATGCTCCTTCTGCTACAATAAATTATAAAAGTGTTATTATGAACAGATATAGACAATTACTCAACTAACTTTACTTAACTAACTTAACTTAATTAAAATTAACTGATCCATACTAAATGGCTACTTCACAGATAGGCTCAATAAAATTTCGTTTCACCACATTAGAGAGCTATCTAGTGGGTCAGGTGCTCTGGACTTGGCTAGTAGCAACTCCAATTCTCATTATTCTGCTATTAACCTTGCGAATAAGTAAGATGATGGCGCAGGCGGCATCAGGTCAAGTTCCCGCAGAATATATTTGGCAACTGATCTGGTTAAAAGTTCCAGCCTATATGGGGATGGTGATTCCTATGACTATATTTTTTTCAGTATTAATTGCATTTGGCAGACTCTATCAAGAGAGCGAAGTTACAGCTTTTCGTGCAGGAGGAGTAGATATATATCGTGCAGCACGCGGAGTGCGTTGGCTCTCTGTTGTGATTGCGACAGTAGTTACAGTGTTTGTCCTCTATGTTACGCCATGGGCTCAAGCTGAAATTAATAATATTCATGATGAGATAAATGCAAATGAAAATTTGGTAGGTATTGCTCAGGGGCAGTTTAAACCAATCTCCGGAGGATCTGAGAGGGTGTTTTATGCGGAGGAAGTATCAACAGATCAGCGCGATATGAGTGGAGTGTTTTTCTATGAAAATATGGTGGATGGAGGATTTAGAGTTATAACTTCCAAGAGAGGTGAATTAGATGCAACTCCAGATCAAGGTGGCAAGTGGCTTGTGCTAAAAGATGGTCGTCAGTATAGCGGAACTCCAGGCAAGGCTGATATTGAGATTGTGAATTTTAGTGAATATGGTATAAAGTTAAATTTTGCAAAATCGATAAGTGGAGAGCCTCAAGGGAGAGCGATTCCGGTTGCAACACTCTGGGGCTCAAATAGTAATAAACATCAAGCAGAGTTACATTGGCGTTTCTCACTTCCAATTATGACAATTTTGTTGGTTTTTTTAGCAATTCCACTGAGTAGAACAACCCCGCGCGGAGGGAAATATGCAGGAGTCGCTCCTGGAATCTTAATTTACCTTCTATTTAGTAATTTATTTAATATAGCTTATGGCTGGGTAGAGCACGGGGAAGCTAGTGGTTTATTAGCAATGGGAAGTATATATGTAGCTATTGCACTGTTGATATTTGTGCTCTACTTAAGGGATGGTGTTTTGTTATTACCACGATTGAGAAGATGAAAATATTAGGAAAATATGTTGGTAGGGAGCTTAGTTGGGGAATAATCCTTACTCTGCTGAGTTTAGTTGCTATCTCATACTTTGTTACTTTTGCAGCAGAGATGGGTAATATTGGGCAGCAGGAGTATACATCTACTACTGCAGCATTGTATGTCCTAATGAAGATGCCTAAGATTGTGCAAGAGATGTTGCCAGTGGCTACGCTGATAGGAGCTCTATTTGCTTTTGGTGGACTTGCAAGTAGTAGTGAGTTAACAGTTATGCGAGCCACTGGAAATTCACTTTTAGGGATGTTATGGAGAGTGCGTAAAGTTGGGATTGTCTTGATTGTTTTGGCAATTATAAATATGGAGTGGGTTGTTCCATCTGCAGAGCGGAGTGCGCATATTCTAAAAGCTCTAGCACTACATGAATCAGTAGTGGAGTACTCTGGTGATGCTTTCTGGCTACGAGATGGAGAGCACTTTGTGCGGATGGAGCATGTAGGGAGTGATGGTTCAGTATTTGGGTTGCAGTGGATGGCAATACCACAACACGGTGAACTTAGTGAAGTAAATTATGCGAGCCGAGGAAAGCATGATGGGAGTGGGTGGTCTATGGAGGATGTCGACACCACAACTATAATTCAAGGTACGGCAAGCACAGATCTTCAGATTACTACAGTCAGTAAAGATTCAGTACAGCACCCATCAACAGTTTCACAAGGTTTGATTCGTTTAGCTTCTCGTACCCCTGAAGATCTCTCTACTGTGGAGCTGTTGCGTTATAGCGCATACTTGAGTAGTAATGGACTAGACTCAGGAAGTTATTGGAATGCGTTTTGGGGGCGTATAGCAATGCCGTTCTCTATTATCGTTATGTTGGTATTGGCGCTGCCATTTTCACTCTCAGAAGGCCGCTCTGTCGCTGTTGGTAAAAGGGTAGTTATAGGTATTTTTATTGGGGTTGGATTCTATATAATTAATAAAGTGTTAATTGGTGGCGGAGAGGTCTATGGCTTTAATCCAGTGCTAACGGCTTTCTCTATTCCTCTCCTCTTTTTTATTATAGCGATAGCTCTTATTCGAAAACGAGGATTATAGTTTTGAAACTTGATGGGGGCGCATCTGCTCATTAGTTGGTCCTGAGCTGAAGTATTCATCGGCTTCATCAATATCCATTAATATACCATCTATGCTACAGTCGCCACAGATTAGCTCCTGCTCATAGTCATTCCAGCCGCGAACCCCAGTGCGTAGTGATAGGACTTTTTTGAATCCCATCAACTGCATTGTATGAGCAGCAAATACACTTCTGTTGCCAGAGCGGCATACTACCACAATCTGGCGTTCTCGTGCTTTAACTAACTCAGGCACGGTCTCTTCAAAATTCCACTCACAAGCAGTCTCAAGTATTCCTCGAGGAACATTGATTGAGTAGCGGATATGCATCTTCTCAAACTCATAAGGTTCGCGTACATCTAAAATCATAGTTTTAGTTTCATCTCTTGTTTCACCTTCATTCTCTAAGATATCATTAAGATCCCAGGGAAAAATTTCAGTGACTAGAGGAGTAAGTTCTTTTACAAGTTCAGTATATAGTTTCATAGTTTCATCCTATTTTTTAATTCTTCTCTCAATTGCGATTACTGCAGCCTCTACTCGTGAGTGGACTCCCAATTTTTTGAGGATGGATTTCACATGAAGTTTAACTGTTCCATCAGATATATCTAGTTCACGAGCAATAACTTTATTGCTTTTGCCTTCTGCAATATGGGAGAGTATCTCGTATTCACGGGGGGTGAGAAGAGATTGGAGGTCATCCTCTTGGTGAGCTTTAAGAATCTCTCCTTGCGCAACTCTTACTAATAGAGGTGTGAGCGCTGGAGCAACTATAACTTCTCCTTTGAGCGCACGCTCCAGAGCTGATATTAGATCTTCTGGTTCCATATCTTTCAATAGATATCCCTGTGCACCATTTTGTAATGCAGAGAGTAGATCTGAATGATCCTCGCTGGTAGTCAACATAATTACTGGTAGAGTAGGGTGTCTCTGTTTTAGTTTGATAAGCACTTCCATTCCATCCATCTCTGGCATGCGTAGATCAAGTAAAACAATGTCTGGATCTAATTCAGTAGCAAGCTCTATACCTTCAGCTCCACTTCCAACAGCAGCAGCAAGTTGGATGTCGTGTCCCTGAAGTAGTGCACCAATACCAGTGCGAAATAGAGTGTGATCATCAATCAGTAGAACTTTCATAGTATATTAAATATATCTTCGTTATTTATAGATCCAGTTATGGTTATGTGAGTTCCATCACCAGGTTCACTATCAATCTCTATTTTGCCACCAATGGACTTCATTCTCTGCTCCATAGCTGAGAGGCCTATATGTTCTCCATCAATCGGTTCTTTCTCATCGGGGAAGAACCCCACACCGTCATCTTCAATTAGAATTCTAAACTGTGCTCCATCTGTGAGTTCAGCAAGTATGCGTACGGTTTTAGCTTGACTATGTTTGCGTATATTAGTGAGGCTCTCCTGTATTACACGAATAATATGCCCCTCTCTCTCAGGATCAATATTCATCTCTTTACTATGATGTTGGAAGTAGATATTAATTCCAGTTTCTTGATTAAATTTATCACTTAAACTTTTAATTGCTGGAATCAATCGTTGATTGTTTATAGGGGCACGGAAGTTTGAAATAAGACTACGGAGCTCTCGATTTGCTTGATATATACCATGTTTAAGATGAGATATTTTAGATTTGGTTGAGACACTCTCTATCTCTTCGGATATTAACTGAGTTCTAATGCGTAGGCTTGCTAAGGTCTGTGCAAGTGAATCGTGAAGTTCATGAGCAATATGAGTTCGTTCCTGATCTAATTGATTCTGTTGCGCTTTGCGTTCAAGCCTAAACTTTTCAATCGCCATTCCTAAATTTTGACCAATATTTAATAAGAGTCTATCCATCTCTACACTTATATTCTGTTGTTTTAGTGGAACAAAAAGAGTGTATACACCTAAAGTTCTATTTTGGTGTTGAAGCGGAACAATGATAACTCCGTTATTAGTGCAAGATATATCAACCCCGTCTTCATCTTGACAGTCGCATGGGTTCTCTTGGTATAGTATAGTTTCACCAGCCATCGCTTTTCCACAAAGGCTGTTAGTTACAGGGATAACTCCTTTTTTCTCTATCTTCTCATCAGCCATACCAATGCTAGAGATGAGACGCATCCGTTTATCTGGTGTGAGGAGTCGAATAGTGGCAGCATCTGCACCAACCATCTCTTTTAAAAAAGAGAGGAATCTAAGTAGAAGTTCTCGTACATTTTCCGAGCTATTAAGGCTCGCAACTACATCGTAGAGAATACGTAAAGATGCAGCTTGTTGTGCTAGATGGCGGGTTTTGCTGCGTACCTGAAGCTCAGCCCCCTGCTCTATCTGCAGGAGGCGTTGCTCAATTTGACTGAGCTCTGGAAGTTGATTCTCATCTATAGATAGATTATCGAAGCGACTCCGTAGAGATTCAATCAGCTCTGAAGTGGAGGGTACTATTAGTATCCACCTTTGCGTCTAGACTCAGGTAGTCCTGCAATTTTTCCAGCTTGTTTAGATGGTTGCTTAGGGAATAGTGTGTAAATGTCTTTAGAGTTAATCTTCTCATCCCATTTTTTAGCCATAGCTTTTACGATATTTCTATCGTTAGGCTGGTTAGAGCTATTATTGACATATTCATCACGAAGGAAGTTTACTACATCCCAATGTTTATCACTCATTGTAACTCCCTCCTCTTCAGCAATTACATTAGCAACATCTTCACTCCACTCATCTATATTTTCAAGATATCCATTAGGATTTGTCTCAAGGGTATTTCCATTTACTTCGTAGCTCATAATAATATTCTCCTGAAAGTAAGCTAATTAAAATTTATTGTATCGCTATTCTACACTACTCTTTATCTGGAGTGAGATCTTCTATACCTTTATGAGGCAGAAAGATGCCACAGCCAAAATCCTTTCCTTCATTAAGTCCTCTTTTTTGTAGAGCGAGAGATTCGGCAAAACTGAGTTCTGCCAGCATAAGGCTATGAGTAACTATCTCCCCATTAATAGAGCTCACCCCCTCACCTTTTATTATATTCTTGCGCCCGCAGAGCATTTTCTTTGGGTTAATACCTCGCTCATTAAGCTCACTTTTGATTCTACCTAAAAACTGATTTTCACTCTCCTCTGGATGAAATATGGCAAAGCGTGAATATATTGTAGATATTTTACTTAATGGTTTTAGTGCTGGTTTGCGTAGAGTTATAACACTCTCTATAGCACCAGTATCAAGAGTGATTTTTGTGTCATTAAGTGTGGTGGTAGTTGCCGCAACTCTCTTGTTTGGAAGGCGGATAGTAAGGCGAGTTCTGCGTGAAGGGTATGTTATTTCATCTCCACTATCTGGTGCAAGCCAGCCATTCCCAGATTCAGCTACCAAAATTTGATGAAGAGCAGTGTTTGGTTCATCTGTGATCCAGGGTAGAAGTTTAAGGATGGAGCGACTAAGTGCCCAGCCATGATCTATTGCAAGAGCTTTACACTCAATGCGAAAAGTTAAATCTACAATCTCATCAGATACCATATCTGCCGCAGTCTCGAAGTCCTCTTCCCAAAAACTCATATCGTGATCCTCATATTCTGTTTTTTACTTAGGAATTGAGGCGCGTAATGCATCACGATCAATCCACCACCTATCATCGGCTAGAGCATCTATTGCTGCTGATAGTTTTGGTAGAAAAGAGTCGGGATTATTGAACTCATTTCCTTGCATCCAGATATCAAACTCCTCTTGACTCTTAATGCTGCGGTGTTGTGCTGCAACCTCTGCTAAGCGCTGACTAGTAAAGAAGCGAATACTCTCTCCAGCTTTTCCTGCTGGAGCACGCATATCTGCTAAGAAATGAGCAGTTACTGCAGCTACTGCAGCAGTTTCAGAGCCAACTGGAGATTCATCAATAAGATGTTGTAGGATAGCATTACTGGTCTCTGGATTTATTGGGTAGGTGATGCCTAGCCAAACCCCATGAGCCAGTGCAAGCATAGAATCTTTTTGATCAGCAGAGACTAAAATATCTGTCGCAACAACTGCAAGTTCCCAATTTTCATCTTTACTAAATTGATTGAATGCTTCCCAGGCAGCAATCCAGCTATCCTCTTTGCGCTGAAAATCTAGAAGTAAAGTTGCATAGTCGAGCAATATTTCAGCACGAGGAGTAGATGATGTTAGTGGTTCTAATTGAAGCTCCAAATCAGCAAGCCGAGACTCCTTTGATACCATATCTTCACCATCATTAAACTCTTGAGTAAGCTCAGCACTCATACCACCACTAATGTCGGCATTTAGATCAATTATTTTTGTCATATTATATATCTCATACTGTTAATAGAACGCTGCTTCGAGACGATCTTCCCAATTGTCAGGGCAGTCTTCAAAGGGTGGTTTAACATCCATACGGAAGAAGCGTTTCTTTTTGGCGCGTGCCTGTTCATGGACCTCTTTCGCTAAATCATAGAAGCTCTCCATGGTGTGCTGTTTTTCCATTAGCACTTCACTGAGATTTAACATACCATCATCGCTCATCATTAATACCCTCTTAATATTTACAATACCTGACTGCCACACTGCAGTTTAGTGCTCCATATCTTTATGAGGGCACAGCTCTGAAATATCAAGAGTTGATTGTATAAAATTTATTCGTTGTGATTGACAAGATAGTGGTAAAATTCTCTAGTTACAGCTATAAATAGAGACGATGTTTTATTAAATAGATTTTTGAATTAATTATTTATGTGTGGAGATACATTATTATGAAGATGGTTACAGCAATTATAAAACCTTTTAAGTTGGATGATGTGCGTGAGGCTCTCTCAGATATTGGAGTTAATGGCGTGACAGTCACGGAGGTTAAAGGTTTTGGTCGCCAGAAAGGTCATACAGAGCTCTATCGTGGCGCAGAGTATGTAGTTGACTTTCTCCCTAAGGTTAAGCTGGAGATTGCAATTAAAGCTGATCAATTGGATAGAGTTATTGATACTATCCGTGAAACTGCAAATAGTGGCAAGATAGGGGATGGAAAAATCTTTGTAACTAATCTTGAAGAGACAATTCGTATTCGTACAGGTGAATCTGGTCCTGAAGCCGTATAGAATTTTAGTTATATAAATAGTTTATAAGTTATAAACTGAAAAGTTTAATTTACATTTTGGGAAATAGATGATGATAAATAAGATAATCTTAGGGTTAATGTTGCTGCTACCAGAGATGGTGTTAGCTGCAGACGATGTGCTTAATGGGGCAAATACTGCTTGGATATTAACTTCTACTGCTTTGGTACTGTTTATGACACTGCCAGGGCTTGCGCTTTTCTATGGTGGCTTAGTACGCTCCCGTAATGTGCTTTCAATTTTAATGCAATGTTTTGCAATTGCAGGTATCTCTTCTATCCTCTGGTTAGCAGCTGGTTATAGTATAGCTTTTTCTGATGGGAATGGATTTATGGGGGGATTCTCCAAAGCTATGTTTAGCGGAATTCAAGAGTCGACTATGAGCGGAGATATTCCAGAGTCCCTCTTTGCGCTGTTTCAAATGACATTTGCAGTAATCACTCCAGCACTTATTGTTGGTGGTTACGCAGAGAGAATGAAGTTCTCTGCGGTTTTACTATTCTCTGCAATCTGGCTATTAGTGGTCTACTCTCCAATCACCCACTGGGTTTGGGGCGGGGGTTGGTTGCAGGAGATGGGTCTATTAGATTTTGCAGGTGGAACTGTGGTTCATATTACTGCTGGTGTCGGCGCGTTAGTAGCAGCTTTAGTGCTTGGGCCAAGAAGAGGTTTTCCTGAAACCCCAATGATGCCTCATAATATGACTATGACCGTTATGGGGGCAGGAATGCTCTGGGTTGGATGGTTTGGTTTTAATGGAGGTAGTGCATTAGCAGCAAATGGTGATGCCGCTATGGCGATGTTAGTAACACATATTTCTGCATCGGCAGGAGCTGTTACCTGGATGTTTTATGAGTGGAAAAAGTTTGGAAAACCAACTGCTTTAGGTAGTGTGACTGGACTGGTAGCAGGACTAGGAACAATAACGCCAGCTTCCGGATTTGTAGGTCCAGCAGGAGCGTTAGTGATTGGAGTGGTTGCTGGAGCAGTCTGCTTTAATGCAGTTCTTATTATTAAGCGCAAATTGAAAATAGATGATTCACTCGATGTATTTCCAGTTCATGGCGTTGGCGGTATCATCGGAACTCTTATGGCGGCTATATTTGCTTCTAGCCAGCTTGGAATATTTAGTGGTGATGGGCTTGCAGAGGGCATGACTATCTCTAGCCAACTTAAAGTACAGGCTATAGGAGTGGTCTCAACTGCTCTCTATACTGCGCTTGCAACATACATTATCCTTAAGTTTGTTGGTGTTGTTACGGGAGGTCTAAGAGTATCTCCTGAAGATGAAAGTGAAGGGTTAGATATTTCATCTCATGAAGAGCGTGGTTATGTTCTTTAATTTATTAAATGATAAGGAAAGTTCGTAGTTAATACAGTGAGTAAAAAAGTACTAATTAAAACTTTTGGCTGTCAGATGAATGATTATGACTCATCAAGAATGGTTGAGTTGTTAGAGGCATCACATGGGTATCAACGCACTGAGAATCAGGATGAGGCAGATCTGCTGTTATTGAATACCTGTTCAGTACGTGAAAAAGCGCAAGAGAAAGTATTTTCACAGCTAGGACAGTGGAAGCCTCTAAAAGATAATAATAGAGATATTATTATTGGAGTAGGAGGGTGTGTTGCCAGCCAAGAGGGAGAGATGATTCGTAAACGAGCTCCCTATGTAGATCTAGTTTTTGGACCACAAACTTTACATCGTTTGCCTGAAATGGTAGATGCAGTGGAGCGAGATTCTCGTTCTGTGGTTGATATCTCTTTCCCTGAGATAGAGAAGTTTGATCATCTACCAGAGCCTCGTGCTGATGGAGTAACTGCTTATGTCAGTATTATGGAGGGATGCAGTAAATACTGTTCGTTCTGTGTGGTGCCATATACTCGTGGAGAAGAGGTTAGCCGTCCATTTAATGATGTATTGGCAGAAGTTGTCGCATTAACTGAGCAGGGAGTGAGAGAGATCTCACTGTTGGGGCAGAATGTAAACGCCTATAGGGGGGTGATGGAAGATGGAGAGGTTGCGGATCTAGCTACTCTGATTCACTACCTTGATGCTCTGGATGGAGTGGGGAGAGTTCGTTACACTACCTCTCATCCAATTGAGATGACCCAGTCTCTAATTGATAGTTATGCTGAGGTTTCATCACTAGTGAGCCATCTTCACCTGCCAGTACAGAGTGGATCTGACCATATTCTAAAGATGATGAAGCGGGGGCACTCTATTGCTGAGTACCGTGAAACTATTCAGAAACTGCGCAAAGCTCGCCCTAAGTTAAGCCTATCTTCCGACTTTATTATTGGTTTTCCAGGAGAGACGGATAAGGAGTTTATGGAGACCATGGATCTAATTGCAGAGCTCCGTTTCGATCGCTCCTTTAGTTTTATATATAGTCCTCGTCCAGGTACTCCAGCTGCTGACCTTCCTGACGATGTGCCGCCAGAAGTAAAGAAGGAGAGATTAGCGCGATTGCAGGAGCGTCTTAATCAGATAGCAATGGATATTAGTAGGGATATGGTCGGTGGTGTTGAGAGAGTATTGGTTGAGGGGGCAGCACGCAAAAATCCAGAGCGTCAAGTAGCTGGGCGTACTGAGAATAATAGAGTGGTGAACTTTGATGGTGAGTTGAGTTTAGTCGGTAAATTTGTTGATGTAGAGATAACGGAAGCTCTGCCAAACTCCTTGCGTGGAGTGCTCGCTTTGGTTGGGAATGCATAATTATGAAAAAATCTTCTGATAAGAGTGTTACAGAGTTAAGCTTTAGAGAGATAACAGCTGTAGAGCTGAGCGCATTGTGTGGAGAATCTGATAACCACCTAAAGCAAATTGAAAAATATTTTGAGGTGGATATTAACTATCGTGGTGGAGAGTTTCAACTACGAGGTGAAGAGAGCGCGAATAATTATGCAGTTAAAGTATTGCAGAGTATCTATCGTGAAATTACGGATCAGGATGGGAGTTATACCCCATCTGCAGAGGAGATCTATCTTCTGTTAAAAGAGATAGAGTTAAGCGAAGAGGGTAATGGAAAAGAGTCTACTATTCCAGAGGTGGTTATTAAAACCCCCCGTAGAGTTATCCGTCCTCGTGGGAGTAGACAACGCGGCTACCTTCACCAGATTGTATCTCAAGATTTAACCTTTGGGATAGGTCCAGCAGGAACTGGAAAAAGTTATCTAGCTGTAGCAAGTGCTGTAGATGCTCTGAATAGCGACCGAGTTAAGCGTCTAGTATTAGTTCGTCCAGCAGTAGAGGCAGGAGAGAAGTTAGGGTTTTTGCCTGGAGATATGTCAGACAAAGTTGATCCATATCTGCGCCCACTCTATGATGCACTCTACGAAATGATGGGATTTGATAAAGTAACTAAATTAATTGAGCGAAAAGTGATTGAGGTTGCTCCACTGGCTTTTATGCGTGGGCGCACTTTAAATGACTCTTTTATCATTTTAGATGAAGCACAAAATACCACGATTGAACAGATGAAAATGTTGTTGACTAGAATTGGGTTTGGTTCAACAGCAGTTGTAACTGGAGATATAACTCAGATAGATCTCCCCAATTCACAACCGTCAGGACTACGCCATGTGATCGATGTATTAGATGGAGTAGAGGATATCGGATTTACTTTTTTCCACTCTATAGATGTAGTGCGTCATCCATTAGTGCAAAAGATTGTGCGAGCTTACTCTGCAGAAAAGATTGCTGAATAAGATATCCAAATGATAGTAGTAAATAGTTAAGGTTATGAGCTCAGTGATAGTACAAAGGGTGGAGGCTGATACTAATACTCCAGCGGATAGTAAATTTTTAGAGTGGGTAGAGTCGGCACTAAATTCAGCCAAAGGTAGAGCTGTAGGCATAGATAAAAGTGCGGAACTAACAATTAGAGTTGTTGGCAGAGATGAGAGTGCAGAGTTTAATCGTCAGTATAGAAACAAAAGTGGTCCAACTAATATTCTCTCTTTCCCCTTCGAGAAGCCAGAAGGGTTGCCAGTTGAAGCAGCTCTAAATTTTCCACTAGGAGATCTCTTAATATGCTCTCCATTAGTTGTGGAAGAGGCGCACTCTCAAAACAGAAGTGTAGAGTCTCACTGGGCCCATTTGGTAGTGCATGGGGTTCTTCATCTTTTAGGTATGGACCATATCGGAAATAGTGATGCAGAAGAGATGGAGAGTATGGAGGCTGAAATTCTTGCCAATATGGGAATTTCTGATCCTTATCTGGATAGATGTTAAGGTATTTAGAGTATGGCTACAGATGATATTATATGATACTGTATCGGTATCAATGAAAGATAACTAACATAAATACATAACTAACCAACCAACTAACCAACCAATCAACTAACCAACTAACTAACCATAGATAATAGATGATACAAGAGCAACCGACATTTTTTTCGCGCATTAAATCGATCTTCCTGCAACAAGAGATAGCTGAGCCTGCAAATAGATCTGAGCTTGTGAAACTGCTACGCAGTGCCCACTGGCGTCAAATTCTAGATGCTGATAGTTTAACTATGTTGGAGGGCACTATCCAATTTTCTGAGATGCATGCGAGAGATATTATGATTCCTCGTTCTAGAATGAAGGTAGTTGGACTTGAGGATTCGCCAGAAGAGTTTTTACCAGCAATCATTAAAACTGCTCACTCCCGTTTTCCAGTAATTGGAGCTAACAGGGATGAGGTGGTTGGAATTTTGTTAGCTAAGGATGTGCTTCATTGGCGCGAGGAAGAGAGTGATTTTAGTCTGCGTGAAAATCTTCGTCCAGCAATTTTTATTCCAGAGAGTAAAAGGTTAAATGTACTGTTAAAAGAGTTTCGCTCTAGTCGAAACCACATCGCTATTGTAGTTGATGAGTATGGTAGTGTCGCAGGCATGGTAACAATTGAAGATGTTCTTGAACAAATTGTTGGTGATATTGAGGATGAACATGATTTTGAAGATGGATTTATCCATAAGCACAGCTCCATTAGACATACAGTTAAAGCGATCACTCCTCTAGATGACTTTGATGAATACTTCTCTTCAAGGTTGGATGAAGATGGAGTAGAGACAGTTGGTGGATTGGTGACTCGTCATTTAGGGCATATGCCTCTGCGTGGAGAGACAGTTGAAATTGATAGTTTTCGTTTTAAGGTGCTGCGAGCGGATAATCGGCGTATTCATCTGTTGCAAGTTAATGTTTTTCCGCTGCATGATGATACACCACTGCTCAACTCTTCTTAATGCATTCTCTAACAGCAGGAGAGAGTGCAATCGCAAGATTAAGCGTTGTGAAAGTTGTAGTCTCACTTTTAGCTGGCGCAGTTTTTCCATTGGCGTTTGCCCCTTTTGAGTGGTTCTGGATAGTTCCAATCTCTCTGGCACTCCTGTATTGGGTAGTGCAACAAGCCGTTAATTATAAGGTTGCATTTCGTGGTGGATTTATATTTGGGTTGGGACAATTTGGGGTTGGGGTAAGTTGGGTCCAGATTAGTATTGCCAAATTTGGCGGAGTAAATCTACCGCTCTCTATACTCTTAACTATCCTTTTCGTTGCATTTTTAGCGCTTTTTCCAGCACTATTAGCAGCACTATTAATTAGATTACGAGCTAATTATCTGCTCTACCCTCTAGGGTGGGTACTGTTTGAGTGGATTCGTAGCGCTATCTTCGGGGGCTTTCCTTGGTTGTTGTTAGGAGATACCGCCCCTGGAACTTTTTATAGTGGATTAGCACCATTGGTTGGTAGTTATGGGGTATCACTGTTTTTAGCAACTATAGCTCTCTTGCTGTTTAATATAGTTCGTTCTCATAATTTAAGGTTGTCAGCGCTGCTCCTGCTGGCTATGCTATTGGGGAGTTGGGGAAGTTCACAGTTGAACTGGATTGAGCCTGTAGATAAGTCACTGTCGGTGGCTCTAATCCAAGGTAATATTAAGCAGAGTGAAAAATGGAAGTTGGATAATAGAGCAACTACACTTGCTACCTATCTTGAAGCCAGTCCTCCTGAAAATTCGGTAGGAGAAGGTGTCGATCTTACTATATGGCCTGAAACGGCAATCCCTGCTTTTCGCTTTCAACTCCAGGATGAGTTTTTAACCCCTTTAGAGATTAAGCTGAAATCTGAGCAACGCTATATTTTAAGTGGTATTCCGTTATTGGATAGAGAACGCAGAGGCTATCTAAATAGCGCAATTTTGTTGGGTGGAATAAATAAGAGTGGCGTGAGTGATGGGGAGGAGAGTAACATCTTGGCGGAATATCATAAGCGCAAACTAGTTCCATTTGGTGAATATCTACCACTGCCAAAATTATTAACTCCAATCTTTAAATTTATTCAAATCCCTTTCTCAAATTTTAGCCGTGGTGCTGAGAATCAACCACTCTTTTTCATTGGCAATACTCCTCTTTCGGTGACTATCTGTTATGAGGTTGCATATTCTGGACTCACCTTTTCTCAGCTTCCTGAGGCACAGCTCTTGGTCACTTTAAGTAATGATGGATGGTTTGGAGATTCACTTGCACCTTATCAACATTTGCAGATTGCGCGAATGCGAGCATTAGAGTCCGCTCGTCCAATTTTGCGCGCAACTAATAGTGGGATCAGTGCTTTGATCGGCGCAGATGGCGAGGTTGTGAAGCAGATACCAAGATCTGAGTTTGGAGTGTTGGAGGTTACGGTTAAGCCTACCTCTGGGGTAACCCCCTATTTATGGTTGAGGAGATATTTCGAGTTGTAAACTTGAATTTTAACCTTCACCTTAATCTTCTAATTCTGAGTGGCTGCATCTTCTAACTTCTCTTTCTCTTCATAAATAACTCTTAGAGCATCTATAGTGGATGAGAGGATGAACTTGTTACTCCTCAGTTCACTCCCTCTACTCTCCCGCAGAGCTCTGTCAGCATAGTCTAGTTGGCTCAATGAGTTCTTAGTTTCTCCACGCATAAATTGATACTCTGCTTCCGCTAGATGAGACTCTACAGGATGGTTTGCTCTAGCGTGAATGACAGCTAACTGATGTTGTAGTTCAGGGCTGTTTGAGTGATATTTTATTCCGTCCTCTAATAACCGTACCGCTTCGGTATAATTTTTTTGTCTATTTAACAGCTCAGTATACGCAAGTATAAGCGGGATATGGGCAGGGTAGAGTCTAACCGTTTTTTTAATACTCTGAAGTGCGCCATCTATATCTCCTATTGCCAGCTTAGTTTTGGCGACAGAGATAGTTAGCATTGGATTATCTGGGGTATCTTTTAGTAGTTGTTGGAGTTGGATTAAGGCTTGCTGAGGGTCTCCAGATTCTAATAGAGTAACTCCATACCCATATCTATACTCATATTTATCGCCTCTATTTTTATTAAGTTTATGATAGTATCGAAGTGCAATATCTGGATTATTGAAGTGGTGAATTTTAATCAGTTGCTTCACTAATTGAAATTCCACCCCCTTATCCTCTTGATTGGTTGGAGTAGTGAGCTGACTGGCCCGACTCTCGGCATCAGCAATTCTAGAGATAGTGAGTGGATGGGTGCGTAGATACTCTGGAACACTATCTCCACTATTGCGGTTTGCTTGTTGAAGTTTGCGAAAAAATGAAGGCATGCTCTTTGGGGAGTAACCAGCATCATTAAGTATCTGCATTCCTATACGGTCAGCCTCCTGCTCATTACTGCGAGTGAAGTTAATCTGTTTCTGAATTGATAATCCAGTAGCTGTTGCGGCGATAGCTTGTCCAGCTTCAGGGCTAGCCGAGGCTGCTACCACAGTAGCAAGAACAGTGGCAATTGTAGAGAGAGGAAGACCCTGTTGGTTTTCAACTCTGCGCATTAGGTGGCGTTGTGTGATGTGAGATATCTCATGTGCAAGTACTGCAGCTAACTCTCCTTCACTCTCTGCTTTGTCAATTAATCCGCTATGTATACCTATCTTTCCGGCAGGTCCTGCAAAAGCATTTATAGTTGGATCATCTACAATAAAAAATTCAAAGTCCCGAGTAGGGTCATCGCTCTGCCCTACTAATTTTTGACCTAAATTTTTAACATAGTGGTTTAGAGTTGAATCCTCTATTAGAGTAAGCTGATCTCGTAGAGATCTCATGAAGGCTTCACCAAGAAGAATCTCATCTTCTGGAGATATGATTGTCGAATAGGAGTCTCCTCCTAGTGATGGAAGACGAATGTTGCCAGCTATCACCAGTTGAGTCGAGGTGATATAGGTCAATAGCAGAGCAGTAAATATATTTTTAAAGCTTGATAAAAGTTGTCTGTTCATATATAAATAGCGCTTCTTAATCATTGTTTAGCGGTATTGGATTAGTGTAGGGCATAGTATTGACTATCGATGGTTGGGAATAAGTTGTACAGTAATATTATATTACTTTATAATAGACACTACTGAATTGCAATTTAATTTATGATGTTGTAGCATTTAGTGCATATATAGCGCATAATATACGGCACATATATTTTTTATGAGTGGCTTCGTAGAAGCTCAAGTAGATATTTTAATGATATAGGAGATTTGAAGAATGGCTGATTTTGATCAAGAACTGGATGCATCAGGACTAAATTGTCCGCTACCAATTTTGCGAACTAAAAAAACAATAACCAAAATGGAGGCTGGTCAGGTTCTGCGAGTTATAGCAACTGATCCAGGTTCAGTAAAAGATATCGAAGCCTTCTGTAATCAGACAGGCAACGAGCTAGTCTCTTCTGGTGAAGAGGGCGGCAAATTTGTATTTATGATCAAGAAATCATAAGGAGCCAACCATGGCTGGAACTGAAAAAGTTGCAATGATATGTACCAAGGGTACGCTTGACTGGGCTTACCCTCCGTTTATTCTAGGAAGTACAGCGGTAGCACTCGATAAAGAGGTCTCAATGTTTTTTACTTTTTATGGATTGAACCTCCTGTTAAAAGACACTAGTAAATTACGAGTATCTCCAGCAGGGAACCCAGGTATGCCGATGAAGCTTCCTTATGGTCCAGAGTGGTTGCGCAAGATTGATTGGGCTCCAAAACTACCAAACTTGTTTATGAATAATATGCCAGGATTTGAGTGGGCTGCATCTAAGATGATGCTGCAGAGCACTAAAAATCATGGTGTAGCATCTGTTGAAGAGTTGCGTGAAATGTGCCAAGAATTTGAGGTTAAATTTTTAGCCTGCCAGATGACGGTTGAGCTTTTCGGATATGAGCATAGTGACTTTATTGATGGGGTAGAGTTTGTAGGCGCTTCCACCTTCTTTGATGAAGCTGGCGATGCATCTAAGACTATGACTCTATATTTATAAATTCCTTAATTTATAAATTATAATTTTTACTAAGGCGTCCAGTCGGGCGCCTTTTTTGTGGATACACTTATGAATAGACTTTTACCACTTAAACTTAATAAAGGTGCAGAGCGTCGTCTACGTGGCGGGCATATCTGGGTCTATAGCAATGAGGTTGACGTTAATAGTACCCCATTAACTGGGTTTGAAGCTGGAGCACAGGTTGAGATTTTGGCGTATAACGGTAAGTCTCTTGGTACTGGTTATATAAATCCAAACACTCTGATATGTGCTCGCTTAGTTAGTCGTGACTCAACCTATCGTCTTAACCAATCGCTTATTACTCACCGCCTAAAGGTTGCACTCTCAATTCGTGAAAGAATTTTTAGCGCTCCATATTATCGACTTGTCCACGGAGACTCGGATGGATTGCCTGGTTTAGTAGTGGATCGTTTTGGTGATACATTATCTGTGCAGATTACTACTGCAGGAATGGAGCAGGTTAAAGATGAGGTAGTTGCGGCACTGACTAAGGTGATAAAACCATCCTCTATTTTATTTAAAAATGATATCTCATCACGAGAAGTTGAAGGGTTGGAGCTGTATGTGGAAAGTGCCTTGGGTACAGTTCCTGAGTTAGTTGCACTTGAGGAAAATGGAGTTAAGTTTGAGACTGCATTGAAGAGTGGACAGAAAACAGGTTGGTATTATGATCATCGTATTAATCGCCAACGTATGGCTAATTATGTTAAAGGGCAGAGAGTCCTCGATCTATTTAGTTATATTGGTGGATGGGGTATTCAAGCACTCGCAGCTGGTGCCACTGACCTGCTCTGTGTGGACAGTTCTGAATCAGCACTAGATCAGGTTCACCATAATGCTAAGCTTAATGGCGTAGAAGAGAGAGCAGCCACTCTGCACGGTGATGTGTTTGATGCACTTAAAGAGCTTCATTCATCTAAAGAGAAGTTTGATCTAATAATTGTAGATCCTCCGGCATTTATTAAGCGTAAAAAAGATCATAAAAATGGAATTAATGGTTATCGTAGAGTAAATGAGTTGGCAATGCGAATCCTAAATAAAGATGGAATATTGATTAGTGCATCCTGTTCTCATCATCTGCAGAGTTCTCAGCTTAAATCGCTGCTTCTGCAGGCGAGTCGACATATAGACAGAAACCTTACTATTCTAGAAGAGGGGCATCAAGGACCAGATCATCCAGTTCATCCAGCAATTCCAGAGAGTGAATATATTAAGTGTCTGACTAGTAGAGTTCTACCAGTATAGTTATCGACTACTCTGATTATCTACTATATTTAAGGTTATGATCGCTCCAGATATCCAACCCTATTTTGAGATTGGGCCACTTACTATTCACTGGTATGGAGTGATGTATCTAATCGGTTTCCTCTCCGCTTGGTATTTAGGCACTACCCGTGCGCGAAAGCCAGGGTCACTCTGGAGTGAAGAGCAGGTCGGAGATCTCATTTTTTATGCAGCCATAGGGGTTATTCTAGGTGGGCGTTTCGGCTATATTCTATTTTATGATCTACCATCGTACCTTGATAATCCACTAGATATCCTCAAGATTTGGCAAGGCGGAATGTCTTTTCATGGAGGACTGTTGGGAGTGTTAGTGGCGCTCTGGATCTTTGGACGTCGTACCCAAGGGCAGAGTTTTTTCCAGGTGACAGACTTTGTTGCACCCTTAGTACCGATAGGTCTAGGAGCAGGGCGCATCGGTAACTTCATCAATGGAGAACTCTGGGGGCGTGAGACCGATCTGCCGTGGGGGATGATATTTCCCTATACCGATCCAGAGCTCTTGGTTCGCCATCCGTCGCAACTCTATGAGGCTCTAGTAGAGGGCGTGTTACTGTTCGCTATTCTCTGGATATACTCTAGTAAGCCGCGTCCTCTAATGGCAGTATCATCTCTGTTCTTGATATTTTATGGACTATTTAGAATTGGAGTTGAGTTTGCTAGAGTTCCTGATGCTCATATAGGTTATCTCGCCTTTGAGTGGGTAACTATGGGGCAGATTTTATCATTGCCGATGGTGGTGTTGGGCGTAGTGTTGTGGTGGTTGTCTCGGAAAAAAATCTCTGATTAAAGTTGACAAAAAGACTCTTAATCTATATAGTTGCTAACTATGAGCATAATGGTAGCAGAACTATATGACGCACTGATCGATGGACTTGCTGCGTTAGTTATTGATGCATTTTTTAAGTAGTTAATAGTACTGTTTAATGAAACAATACTTAGAACTGATGCGTCATGTTAAAACTCATGGTTCCCTAAAAGAGGATCGTACTGGAACGGGTACACTCAGCGTGTTTGGTTATCAGATGCGCTTTAATCTAGCAGATGGTTTCCCTTTGGTTACAACCAAAAAAAGTCACCTAAAATCGATCATCCATGAACTACTCTGGTTCCTCTCGGGCGATACTAATATTAAATATCTGCAAGATAACGGAGTGCGGATCTGGAATGAGTGGGCTGATGAAGATGGGAATCTCGGGCCTGTTTACGGTTCACAGTGGCGCTCTTGGCCGACAGCAGGTGGTGACCATATTGACCAGATTACTCAAATAATTGATCAGATCAAAAATAGTCCAGATTCTAGACGAATCATTGTCTCTGCTTGGAATGTGGGAGAGATTGAGAATATGGCACTTCCTCCCTGTCATGCATTCTTCCAGTTCTATGTTGCCGATGGAAAACTCTCTTGTCAGCTCTATCAGCGTAGTGCCGACATCTTTCTTGGGGTACCGTTTAATATAGCTTCGTATGCACTACTCACGATGATGGTTGCACAGGTCTGCGATCTTGAGTTGGGTGATTTTGTCCATACTTTGGGGGATGCCCACCTCTACTCTAACCATCTGGAACAGACTGATCTACAACTGAGCCGCCAACCTTATCCGCTTCCGACGATGAAAATTAATCAAGAAGTGAAATCAATCTTTGACTTTACCATTGATGATTTTGAGTTGATGGGGTATGAGGCGCATCCGCACATCAAGGGCGTGGTGGCAGTTTGAGTCAACAGCCAATGATTACGCTCATTGCAGGGATGGCGCATAATAGGGTGATTGGAATTGATAACAGACTCCCTTGGTCATTACCTGCGGACTTACAGCACTTTAAAGCTGAAACTATGGGGAAGCCAATTTTAATGGGGCGCAAAACTTATGACTCAATTGGTCGTCCCCTTCCAGGACGACAGAATATTGTAGTGAGCCGAGACGCTGACTTGCAGCTTGATGGGTGTGATGTAGTGGGGTCGATTGAGGCGGCGCTAGAGATGGCAGGAGAGGCTGAAGAGGTGATGGTAATGGGCGGGGCATCATTTTATGAGCAGCTGCTACCGCGTGCAGCTCGAATGGTGTTAACGATGATTGATCTTGAAGTTGAGGGGGATGCTTGGTTTCCAGAGTGGAGTGCTGAGGAGTGGCTAGAGGTTTTTAGAGAAGATCATCTAGCAGATGAGAGAAATGTTCATCCATATAGTTTTGTGCGGTTTGAGAGAAAGTGAATTAGAGTGGTGGCTTGTCTATTTCAGAACGGCACTAAACTCTCGCTACAATCTACACTATGCCATTTTGGTGGCTCACAATTGATCTGTAGTGCGGTAAGTTTCCCCCCCCAGAGACAGCCGTGATCTATGGGATATGCGTTATTCTTGGTCTTGATATTAAGAGTTGACCAGTGTCCAAAGATGATTCGATGTTTTTCACTTTTACGATTTGGAACCTGAAACCAAGGGAGATCACCCTCTGGCTGTGACCCCATCTTTCCTTTGGTTTTAAGATCAAGGGTGCCATCTTCTGAGCAGAACCGCAGGCGGGTGAAGCAATTAGTGATAAAGCGGAGGCGATCTACCCCCTCTAGTTTACCGCTCCAGCGGTCAGGTTGATTGCCATACATATTTCGCAGGAAGTCACGATAGTTATCTCCGCGCAGTACTGATTCTAATTCATGTGCTCGCCGTTTTGCTTGTTTAAGACTCCATTGTGGTGGGAGTCCAGCATGGATCATGGCATAGCCAAGCTTTTTATCATGATGTAACAGTGGTCGGTGACGCAGCCAGTGGAAGAGCTCATCACGCTGTTCAGACTCTAGTATTGGTAACAAGGTATCAAATTTACTACTATATCGTTTATCTCCCTCAGTCAGTGCCAGCAGATGAAGATCATGGTTGCCCAATACGCTTACTGCACTATCACCTAGTGAGCGGATAAACTGCAATGTCTCTAAAGATTTCGGTCCACGATTAACTAGATCTCCCACAAACCAAATTTTATCTGAGCTGGGATTAAACTTCACCTTCTCTAATAATCTAAGTAGATCATCTAAGCATCCCTGAATATCTCCCACCGCATAGACCGCTGGTAAGATACCGCTGTTATGGGGTGAGTGGGAGATCTTTTTCTCTCTCTTATGATTCATATTTTTATGTTACTACTTAGTTCTCTGCCACTAAACTCAATTTTGCAAACTCCTTCAAACTTAAACGCTCTGCTCTGCGCAGTGGGTCAATCTCAGCTAACTGAAACTGCTCTGCACTGACTAGAGATTTTAGACTATTTCTTAAGGTTTTTCTACGCTGCGAAAAAGCGGCAGTGACTATTTTTTTAAACAGCTCTTCATCTCTTATTTCACAAGGTGGAGCCTCCCATGGAGTAAGGCGCACCACAGTAGAATCAACTTTAGGGGGAGGATTAAAAGAACCTGGCGAGACAGGGATAATAGGCTCAACTCTGCAGTGGCGCTGAATCATTACAGAGAGTCGCCCATAAGTTTTGCTACCAGGCTCTGCCCTCATTCTATCTACCACTTCGCGTTGCAACATAAAATGCATATCTTGTATGAGATCAATATTTTTTAGTAGATGGAAGATGAGAGGTGTTGATATATTGTATGGAAGATTGCCGATTAGACGGAGTTTCTTACTCTTTGACGCTTCGAGCGATGAGATATCAAATTTTAGTATATCGGCACTCTCTACGGTTAACACTCCTAGAGTGCGGCAGTTTTCTTCTAGGAGTGGGATAAGATCACGATCCAGCTCTATCGCATGCATCTTCTCTGCTAGAGGTAGGAGCTCGCAAGTTAAAGCACCGTATCCAGGACCAATTTCAACTAAGAGCTCACCAGGTTTTGGATTTATGGCTGCAACAATCTTGTGGATTATGTTTTGATCATGAAGAAAGTTCTGTCCAAACCGTTTGCGAGGTGTTGGATGGTTGGAAGTTTTATGGTTCACAAGATCTTTGCTCAAGTTCGGTTTAAATCAGTTAAGTTAGCAACTTCTACCGCAGCTTTAAGGCTGCCTGTTTTTATCTCTCCTGAACCAGCAAGCTCTAACGCCGTTCCATGATCAACAGAGGTGCGCAGAAAAGGGAGTCCTAGTGTGATATTGACCGCTTCGCCAAAGCCGCTATATTTCAGTACGGGCAGTCCTTGATCGTGGTACATGGCTAGAACTGCATCATACTCTAAAAGATTGGGGCGAGTAAAGAGTGTATCTGCTGGCAGAGGTCCTGTTAAGTTCAGCCCTTGGCTGCGGAGTTTTTCTAAGGTTGGCGTGATCACCTCAAGCTCCTCTCTTCCTAGATATCCATCCTCCCCTGCATGAGGGTTGAGGCCCGCAACTACTATTTTTGGATTTTTGATATTTATGTTTTTACGCAGCCCTTGATCAAGAGTCATGATTATTTTTGTTAGTTTTTCACTAGTAATGGCAGCAGCAACTTCGGAAAGTGGAAGGTGAGTGGTAGTTAATGCAACCCTGAGTGTGCTGCCGAGTTCGTTATGCGCTAACATCATCACCACCTCATCAACGCCACAAAGTTTCTGTAGGTACTCTGTATGACCACTAAATAACGGAGCATTAGTGTCGGAGATCGCTTGGTTGATAATCCCTTTATGGATCGGTCCAGTCACTAGGGCGGAAGTGTCACCAGCTAAACACGCCTCTGTTGCAAGAGAGATGCAGTTCAAAACATAGTTGGCGTTATCACTATTGAGTTCACCAGCAACAACAGGGCTCTCAACTGCTACAGGATGAATCGTCAGCGTCCCCGCTGCTCGGCTGTAAGGAAACTCACCTCTAAATTCAACAGGGGGTAGTGTAGAGAGTGAGAGCGGAAGATCTAGCGTATCCGCTCGTTCAAGCAGTAGTGTTTGATCACAGAACGCAACCACATCATAATTTCTCTCCTCTTGCGCCAGCATTACCGCAAGATCAGGACCGATACCAGCAGGTTCACCAGGAGTGAATGCGATCATACCGTTACAGCTTCTTCTTCCTCTTTGCGCTGGTTCTCAAAGAAGTTGCTAAAGAATGCACCGAATATTCCCAGCATCAACCCCAGCACAAATCCAAGAACGACAATCAGTTTGCGTTTAGGTTTAATGCGACTCTCAGGTGGGTAAGCAACTTGATCTAGATGTGCCACAGAAATAGTAGCAGGATCAATATGAATCGCAGTAAGACGAGATAGTTCACCCTCTTTTTCTCGTAGAGATGGAATAAATGGGTCATCATTTTTACGGTTTTTTAACTGTTCTACTTTGCGATTTGTCTCTAAGAGTTTTAGCTCTTTTTGTAAAGTGCGTATTTCAGAAGAGAAAGGTGTATCACTTTTACGATGGGTTAGAGTTGTAATTTCTGCTTCGAGTGCGTCATATCCACGATTATAGAGTTGACTTCCAAGTTTAGAGATGTCAAGTTTTGCCTGTGCCTGTGCCTGTGCCTGTGCCTGTGCCTCGCCTATTTTGCG
>Ga0257126_1000325_pt1 | contig 39734 bp, 39 predicted proteins | sample SI060_120mmetaG_FD_190151 | JGI IMG/M metagenome (GOLD analysis project Ga0257126, IMG submission 190151) | Marine microbial communities from Saanich Inlet, British Columbia, Canada - SI060_120m | ecosystem: Environmental > Aquatic > Marine > Inlet | place: Canada: British Columbia | collected... | reverse complement strand
GGCAATCATAATTTCACGATAGGGAGCCGGCAGACCCACCGTGCCAGCGCCGATTTTATGCGTCGCCGCCGTCGGCGTATATAGCGCCAAGACTTCGGCACACATCGACGTTCAGGCGGCGCGGGAAGGCTTAAAAGCGGCCAAGGCAAGCGCCACCTACTGGCTCGTTATGGCCGCGATATTCTGCCTATCCTTAGGGCTTGGCGGGTTGATGATTCATTTTGTACCCATTCTGCTCGACATCGGCTTCACAACAAGTGAGGCGGTCAAGGTTGCCGGCGTGATTGGTATCGCCGTTGTGCTTGGCCGTTTGTTGGTTGGTTTTGCTGTGGACCGCATATTTGCGCCGCATGTGGCCATTGCCATTCTCTTTGCCTGTATCTGCGGTGTTTTGGCCTTGGCGGTTTTCGGCACAGTGGTCGCTGTACCGGCGGCCTTTGTCATCGGATTTTCGGTCGGCGCCGAAGTGGATTTGATTGGGTATCTCGTCGCCAGATATTTTGGCATGCATGCGTATGGTCAGATTTACGGAAGACAATACTCAACATTTTTAATCGCGACAGGTCTAAGCCCGGTCATTCTCGGGGCTGTTCGGGACGCCACGGGCAGTTACACTGCATCTTTATTCACAGCTGCCGCCTTCATAACCCTATCAGCGGCCTTGTTCGCAAGGCTCCCCAAATTTGAGGAATAACGACGCCAAGCCCTTTTACCCAATCCTCTCGGCTGCGCCATTTTCATACGATAGATCGCGAGAAGCCTATTGGCGGCTCTATCCGATCAAGTGGGCAGGCTACAAAACTTCCGTGTTCTTTCCCCCGTGGGGCGAACCGCGGCGGCTTTACGAACCATGCAAAAAAACGGCGAAAGCAAGCTAAACATCACGCAAAGCCAAGTCAGTGTGGTGGCCGGCATATCGCGGTTGCAGGCGCATCGGGCGCTGACCATATTCAAAACCCTCGGCATCGTCTCCATGAGCTATGGCTGTATTGAAATAAAAGATGTGCGGCGGCTCAAAGACCTCGAAACAAGGATGTAAAAGGCGCGCGCCATTTGTCTTTTCTCCGCTTTATGCTAAAGGCTTGGCATGATGGATACAGATAAAATAGAAGCTCTCGAGCGCCGCATCGCCGTGCTGGAAGAAAGGCTCACCCACCAAACCCAAACGCTGGATGAGATGAGCGAGCAATTGCACTTGGCCGAACAGGCGCGCGAGACCCTCAACCGAAATCAAAAGGCGCTGCTGGAGCGGGTGCAAGAAGTAGAAGACACGGGGCCCCAAGGGGCGCCGTCTTTGCAAGACGAGAAGCCGCCGCATTATTAAGCCCGCCGGATTGCAAAGCGCAATTGTTTTGCTACTATCCAGGCACGTCATTTGACTGTTGGGGGACACCACGATGAAAAAACGGCAAACGGTTTTGCGCGGCGGCGCGCTGGCACTTTCTATGATGGTTGCCATGCCGCTGCCAAGTGTGGCGGGCGACGCCCCGACCCAGCTTTATTGGGGCGACACGCATTTACATACTTCTTATTCGCTGGATGCTTATTTGCTCGGCAATCGCACAGCCGACCCTGACACCGCCTATCGCTTTGCCAAAGGCCTGCCGGTGGTGCATCCCGGCCATCGCGCGCGCGTGCGCATCGATCGTCCGCTTGATTTTCTGGTGGTCACCGACCATGCCGAATTTCTTGGCGTTTTTGCCGAGATTGACGCGGGCAATCCAGCCATTTTAAGCACGAAAATGGGCAAGCGGATTTATGACGACCTGAAAGCAGGAAGACAAAACCAAGTGTTTGCCGATATCGTCGGCATGGTGGCACAAGGCAAATTGCGCGAGCTGGCACCGATTAACGCACAGAAAGTGCGCACCTCTGTGTGGAGCAAAATGGTCGATTTTGCCGATGCCCATAATGAGCCCGGAAAATTTACCAGTTTCACCGGTTGGGAATGGAGCTCAATGCCAAATTCGGTCAATTTGCACCGCATTGTGTTTACCCCCGATGGCGGCGATACGGCCAAAAGCTATTTGCCCTTCTCTTCCCTGCAATCTGGCAAGCCGCGCGACCTTTGGGCGTGGATGGAAAAAACCGCCGCCGCATATGACACAGATTTCGTCGCCATTGGCCATAATATGAATCTCTCGCTCGGACGGTTTTTCCCAGAGGTCGACGAAAGCGGCAATCCGGTAGACTTGGCCTATGCCCAAGCCCGCGCCAAATGGGAACCCGTCGAAGAAGTCATCCAGTATAAAGGCGACAGCGAAACCCATCCTATTTTATCGCCGGTCGATGAATTCGCCGGTTTTGAGAAATACAAACATTTGCTTGGGCCGCATATTTTGCCGGATGGCAAACGCTCCATCGAAGCGACGCCCGCCATTGGCGGTTTCATGCGCTCGGGCCTGCGCCGTGGCCTAGAGCTAGAGACAAAAATTGGCGCCAACCCCTATAAATTCGGCGTTGTGGGCGCCTCCGACAGCCACACTTCTTTGGCCAGCGTCGAGGAAGGCAACTTCCATGGCAAATATGCCAATGACGCCAGCCCCGAAACCAAACATAAACCCACTGTGCCGACCTCCGTTGGCTGGGATGCTTCGGCGCAGGGCTTGTCTGCCGTCTGGGCCGAAGAGAACACCCGCGATGGCATTACCGCCGCTTTCAAACGCCGCGAAGTCTATGCCACATCGGGCCCGCGCATTGCGTTGCGGGTTTTCGGCGGCACGGGCTTTAAATCCTACGATGCCAAACGGGCAAACTTAGCCAAAATTGGCTACCAAAAAGGCGTTCCCATGGGCGGCGAAATCACTGGCCATGCCAAAGCAAAACCGATGCAATTGCTCATCCATGCGGCCAAAGACCCGATGAGCCAAAACCTAGACCGCCTTCAAGTGGTCAAAGGCTGGCTTGATGCGCAAGGCAAAAGCCATGAAAAAATCTACGACGCCCTGCGTGCCAAAACTGGCAAGCAAGAAGTTCGTCTGGCCGATGCGGGCACCAATCACGAAGGCGGCGCCAGCCAATTGGCCACCGTATGGACGGACCCCGATTTTAACCCAACCCAAAATGCGTTTTATTATGTGCGGGTGTTAGAATTGCCGAGCCCGCGCCATACGCTGCTGGATGCGATTGCGCTCGAAAAAGACCCATCGATTACCAATCACACAAGCGTTCTTCGCGAGCGCGCCTTTTCGTCGCCGATTTGGTATAATAGCCAGTAAGAAACGTTACCGAGGGTCAGGTCGCTCGTTGGCGTAATTCGCTGACGGGTTCGCCGCCGATGGCCCAGTTTTCGGTTTCCACTTCCTCGATGATGACGATGGTAGTGGCTGGGTTTTTGCCGAGCACGCGGGCTAGAACGTCTGTCATCTCCGCCATCACCTGTTTCTTCTGCTCGGCGGTGGCGCCTTCTTTGGTAATTTTTACGTTGATCATCGGCATGGCTCGTCTCCTCGGCTAAGCGATAGAGCTAACTATAGGGCGCCCCGAAAAAAATATTAAGGGAGAAAAATTAAGCACAATCAGACTTGCCCCGAAGGCCACAAATCGACATGATGGCCAGCAGATAATGACCCTAATGGAGACAGACCGATGAGTGATATTGCAGCCTATATGAATGAAGCCACCCAAAAAGCACGGGTGATTGACGGCCTGGCCGCAGATGCCAATTTGCGCCCGGTCAATAAAGTCGGGATTATCGGTGCCGGCACGATGGGCGGCGGCATTGCCATGAATTTTGCCACGGCTGGCATTCAGGTGATGTTGATTGAAACCAAACAAGAAGCCCTGACCCGCGGGCTTGGCGTCATCGAAGCCAATTATCAACGCAGCGCCGAGCGCGGACGCTTTCCAGTGGAAGAAGTCGGCGAGCGTATGGCCCGTATTGAGGGCGCGCTGGATATGTCGGCTTTGGCCGATTGCGATTTGATTATCGAGGCCGTGTTTGAAGATATGGATTTGAAAAAATCTATTTTCAAAACCCTCGACGGCATCGTGAAACAAGGCGCTATTTTGGGCACCAATACATCGGGCTTAGATATTGATGCGATTGCCGCGCAAACCTCGCGCCCGCAAGATGTCATTGGCCTGCACTTCTTCTCGCCGGCCAATGTGATGAAACTGCTGGAAATTGTTCGCGCCGATGCAACGGCCGACGACGTGGTGGCCACCTCGATGGATATCGCGGTGAAAATTGGCAAAGTGGCAACCCTCGTGGGCGTTTGCCCGGGCTTTGTTGGCAACCGCATTTTGGCGGCGCGCCAATTTCAATCAAACGAATTGGTCAAGCGCGGCGTGTTGCCGTGGGATGTCGATACGGCGTTTAATAATTTTGGCTTTAAAATGGGGCCATTTCAAATGTCTGATTTGGCGGGTCTGGATATCGGCTGGAAAAAAGGCGCCAAGACTTCCAACCCCATTCGAGACACTTTATGCGAGATGGACCGCCGCGGGCAAAAAACCGGAGCTGGCTTTTACGACTATGACGACAACCGCCAGCGCAGCCCCTCGAAAGTAACCGAGCAAGTTATCGCCGAAGTGACGGGCATTGCGCCCGGGGAAGCGGGTCTGTCGGAAGCCGATATTCTGGCGCGTTGCCTGCATCCGATGGTCAATGAAGCGCTGATTATTCTGGAAGAAAACAAAGCCCAGCGGCCCAGCGACGTCGATGTGATTTGGTCCTATGGCTACGGCTGGCCGGGCGATACGGGCGGCCCGATGGCTTATGGCGATTTGGTTGGAGCGGATAAAATCCTCGCCACCATGGAAGCGCTGCAAGGCGAAAATGCAGATGTGAAAATTTCCGACACATTGCGCCACTTGGCCAGCCAAGGCGGCAAATTCATCGAGCTAGATTTGGGCGGCCTGAAAACAGGTTAGCAAAAATCAGTCAACTCAAGGTTAGTCGACCCAAGATTAGTCTACGAAGGCCCGCTCGATAACAAAATCGGCCGGGTCTGAGTTGGCGCCTTCGCGCAGGCCATGTTCTTCCATCAAGTCTTTCAACTCTTTGGTCATGTCGATAGAGCCGCAAATCATCGCCCGATCGACACTTGGGTCGAGGCGCTCGACGCCGAGGTCTTCGAATAATTTGCCCGACCGAATAAGCTCGGTGGGCCGACCCATGTGTTCGAAATCTTCGCGCGTGCAGCTTTGGTAGAGGCGCAATTTCCCTTGCGCAATCTCGCCCAAATCTGGGTCGTTTAAAAACCCATCGACAATCTCGCGGCTATAAGCCAGCTCGGCCACATCGCGGCAGGTATGGCTGACGATAACTTCCTCAAATTTCTCATAGGTTTCCGGGTCGCGCACAAGACTGGCGAAAGGCGCAAAACCCGTGCCCGTCGAGAACATATAAAGCCGCTTGCCCGGTTTCAAAGCATCTAGCACCAAAGTGCCAACGGGCTTTTTGCCCAAGAGAACCTTATCGCCTTCGCCAATTTTTTGCAGCTGCGAGGTCAGCGGGCCATCGGGCACTTTAATCGAATAAAACTCCACCGTGTCATCCCAGCTCGGGCTGGCGATACTATAGGCGCGCAACAAGGGTTTGCCGTTTTCTTGCGGCAGGCCAATCATAATAAATTCGCCAGAGCGGAACCGAAACGCCTGCGGGCGGGTGAGGCGAAATTTAAACAGCCTATCGGTATAATGCTCAACGCTCAAAACCGTTTCTGGCGTGGGCGCATTTGGGCTCACGGGTTTTTTGGCGGCTTCGGTCATTGGGCTTATTCCTTGTTAAACAGTGTCTTCAAATAACTCTTGCGCGGTTTATACAGGCAAAAAGCGCGTTGCGCAAAGCCAGTTGCTGTTTTTATGCTTTTCGTTTTCAGCCAATAGGGTTATTTAACGACCCAGTTGACCCCTAGCCTCAGGCCCCCAAGTGATTTTGCGTCTTATCCATCTTTGGCTCGCCAGCTGGCTGCTAACCCAGGCAGCCCTGGCTTCTGCCTGCCATAGCGTCGGCGAAGTGCATGTTATTTGCAGCGCGCAAGGGCTAGAAACCGTCTATGTGCCGAGCCCGGAAACCGAGGCGCAACCCAGGCCCGATTGTTGCCCCACTGCGGCCAGCACAATGTTGGAAGCACTGTCTTTGGCTTTCCGCCCTGGCGCCAACGCGGCCCCGAAAGCCCCTATTATCTGGCCCCAACATGCGCTGCGTTTCGACAGCGCGGCCACACCAAGGGCCCCGCCAAAATCTGTCTCCGCCTAAATTCCATTTCTATTTAACAGGACAGATTTATGACTTATTTTCCCAAGTTAGGGACGCGTGTACCCAAATTAAAAATCGGCGCTTGGTGGCTTTTCGCCTTTACCGTGAGCTTCGCCTTAGCCCCCCTCTCTCACCCCGCTTTAGCCGACACCCCCAGCCGCCCCGATAGCCATGCCCCGATTGGCGTGATGGGCGACCATCGCCATAAAGCTGGCGAATGGATGGTCTCTGTGCGCCATATGGATATGTCGATGAAAGGCAATCTTAAGGGCCGCCAGTCGATATCCGACGCGCAGGTTTTGCAATTGCCCAACCAACATGGCAGTCCGGCAAATTTACGCGTGGTGCCACAAACCATGGATATGAAAATGACCATGCTCGGGGCCATGTATGCCCCCAATGACACAATCACCCTATTGGCCATGACCATGCAGCACGAAACCACCATGCGGCTGAACACTTATGGCGCGATGAGCCAAACGCTTCTTGGCAGTTTCACCAGCCAAAGCGAAGGGCTGGGCGACACCACACTGGGCGCGCTGATAGCGGGCGGGGAGATAGACAAAGGTATTTTGAACGGCCAATGGCATTACGGCTTAGCCCTATCGGTGCCCACAGGTTCGATAAAACAGACGGGCAGCGTTCTCAGCCCCATGAATATGCGTGCCAGCGGCAAACGCCTGCCTTACCCGATGCAGCTCGGCTCTGGCACTTATGATGTCAAACCGTCGCTGACTTTTAACAATGCCGCACACGGCGATTGGCGCTACAGCGGCCAATTGGCAGCGGTGGTGCGCCTAGACGATAATGCGCAAGGCTATCGGCTGGGCGATAAGGCCCATTTGCAAGCTTGGGCGTCTCGGCGTCTCGCGCCTTTTGTCAGTGCCTCTATGCGCCTCGATGCCAGCCATCAACAAGGCTTGAAAGGAAGCGATGCCGCCATCACCCTTCCGGTGCCGACCGCGCAGACAAATTTCTCTGGCGGTCAATTGGCGCATCTGTCGTTTGGCTTTAATTTTGTTGGCCAGGCGGGCCTCTTGCACGGCCACCGGTTGGCTTTGGAATGGACCCGCGCCATCCACCAAAAGGCCCGTGGCGTGCAAATGCAGCATCAAGACACGCTGACGCTCGGCTATCAAAAAGCTTGGTAGGCTTTAGGCAGAAAATGCGCGCTAGTTGTTTCTAGCGCGCATACCGCCGTCGACGGGAATGGCCACGCCGGTGACATAACTCGAGGCGGGCAAACATAAAGACAAAGTCATATTGGCCACTTCTTCAGGCCGGCCATAGCGGCGCAAGGCGGTGCGCCGATGCGCGAAAGTGGCTTTATGCTCGTCGGGAATAGGCTGCGTGATGCCCGTATGAATGGGCCCCGGGCAAACCGCATTTACCGTGATGCCCTGTTTGCCCAATTCTACCGCTAGGCTTTTGGTCAAGCCAATCAGCCCATGTTTGGCCGCCGTATAGGGCGAGCTGCCGGCACTGCCCCCCAGTCCTTCGGTGGACGAAATATTGACGATGCGCGCGGCATCCGATTTTTGCAAATGCGGCAAAGCCTGACGGATTAAGAGTTGCGGCCCCTCCAACATCACAGCCAATGATTTTTCCCAAGCTTGCGGATAGGCGTCTTCGTCAATCTTGGCCACCATCGAAAAACCGGCATTATTGACCACAATATCGAGACCGCCAAAATGCGCCACGATATCGCCAACACAGGCCTTAATCATCGCCGCATCGGACATATCCATGGCCCAAGCTTTGGCCGTGGCAAAGCCAGCCGCTTCAATCTCATCGACCACGCTTTGGCAAGCCTCTAGGTCTAAATCGGTGACCGCCACATGGGCGCCCTCACGGGCGAAAAGATGCGCTGTGGCGCGTCCCATGCCGCTGGCAGCGCCCGTTACAAGCGCGGTGCGTCCTTGAATAGAGCGGCTTAAATGTTGATAGGCTTCCATGTTTCTCTCCCTTGTTGGCTAAACTTTAAGCCGCGCGCGCCCAAGCCGCAAGAGAGGAAGCGGCCATCCTCTAGAGGATAAAAGCGGCAAATTTGACATGGCCGCCGCAAGCGCCATAATTGGGACTATAGAAATCTTAAAATGAACCCTTGGGAGAGAATTATGAGCGTTTCAAAAGATCAAAAACCAATCGATAGCGGCATCCAACCCACCCCCGAAGCCAGCGACGTAGTGGCCGGTCTCGACCTATCTGGCAAAACTGTAATGGTAACGGGCGGCTATTCTGGCATTGGCTTTGAAACGGTAAAAGCGCTGGTCAGTGCCGGCGCCCATGTGCATGCCCCAGGGCGCGACCTCGAGCGCGCCCGCAAAGCCCTCGATGGTGTCGTCAGCGCCAGCCATGTCGATAAAATGGATTTATCGGATTTAAACTCGGTGGATAAATTTGCCGATGATTTTCTAGACCGTCACAAAAAACTCGACCTGCTGATTTGCAATGCTGGCATTATGGCCTGCCCGTTTGAAAAAACCGCGCAGGGTTTCGAAAGCCAAATTGGGGTGAATCATTTCGGCCATTTTGCACTCATTAATAAACTCATGGGCGCTTTGGAAGCCGCCCAAGGCGCGCGCGTCGTGACCCTGTCGTCCATCGGCCACCGCATTGGCGGGGTCGACCTAGATGATTTACATTATGAAAACCGCCCTTACGAAAAATGGCCTGCTTATGGCCAATCGAAAACCGCCAAAGCCCTGCTGGCGGTTGAGCTAGACCGGATTGGTAAAGACAAAGGCATTCGGGCTTTTTCGGTTCATCCGGGCGGTATTTTCACGCCTTTGCAACGCCATTTGGCCAATGAGGAAATGGTTGCCCTCGGCTGGACCAAAGAAGACGGCACGCCGTCTGACTTGGCCGCCGCTGGTTTCAAAACGCCATCGGTCGGGGCCAGCACCACCCTATGGGCTGCCACCTCTGCCAAATTGGACGGCTTGGGCGGGCTTTATTGCAATGATTGTAATGTCGCCGAATTGGTCGCCGACGATAGCCCCGATATGAACGGCGTGCGCTCTTGGGCGGTCGACCAAGATTTGGCCACCCGTCTTTGGCAAACCACAGCGGCGCAAATCGCTGCGCTTTAGGGAAGCTTCGCGCGATTAACAGAGCGCGTCTAAATCAGGCCAAGCGGTCTCGAGGATGGCGCGGCGATGGCGCAGCGCATTCAGCCAAGCCGTCAGAACGGGCAAATCGGCCACCATGGCCGCCCCTTCTGGCGCGGCGCAAGTGGCCTCAATAACCGGATACATAAAACTATCGGCCAATGAATATTCCGCGCCGGCCAGAAACGCCGCCTCTTTTAGCCGCGTCTCTACGACCCCGAGGTGATATCGGATAACCGGCAAAGCCTCTTCGATTAATTTTTCATCTGGCGCGCGCCCCATCATGGGCGCCACGACGCGCGGCAAAACCAGCCGTTCTTCGGTGATGGGAAACACATAATGCGCCGCCACATGAGCCCATTGCCACATCCGCGCTTGCCCCTCTGGCGAGGCCGGATGCAGGGCCGCACCATTATGAGCGCGGTCGATATAACTGCAAATCGCGGGCGTTTCATAAAAATGCAAATCGTCAATATAAGCGGCGGGCGAGCGCATGAACGGATGATGCTCGGCCATATCTTTGGAGCCAGAGCCAGTTGGAATGATTTCCCAAGTCAGCCCCGCCTCCGCTGCCACAATGGCGCAAATGCGCGTGAAGGTAGAAACCGTGGGGCCATAAAGCGTCAATTGCACGGACATATCGCTATCCTATTGGTTGGCTTCGGACAAAAGTTTTCTCATGAAGCTTAAAATCTCAGCATTGCAATTTTGCGAGACCGGCGCCTCGGCGGCAAAGCCGTTGAAACCATGAAAGGCCCCGGGGTAAATGTGAAAATGCGTCGGCACGCCGGCGCGAGTCAGTTTTTGGGCATAATCAAGGTTCTCTTGCAAAAACAAATCCAAATCCCCCACCGGCAGATACGTGGGGGGCAGGCCCGAGAGGTCTTGGGCGCGCGCTGGCGCCGCATATATTGGCACCTCATCGCTGCCATAGGCGGCGCCCAAATAAGACTGCCACCCAAAGGCATTGGCCTTGCGGCTCCAGACCAACGTATCGGCAACCGCCTCGCTGGCAGGCGCTACATTGCGGTCATCCAACATCGGATAGAGCAGCACTTGGCCCAACAGAGAAACCGCAGCGCGGTCGCGCACCAAAAGGCCAAGCCCGGCAGCCAGACCGCCGCCAGCGCTCACCCCGCCGATAATCACCCGCGTGGGGTCAATGTTAAAATCATCCGCATGATCGAGCAGATATTTCAGCCCTCGATAGCAATCTTCCAATGGCTCTGGATAGGCCGCCTCAGGGGCCAATCGATACTCCACCGAAGCCGCGAAACAGCCCAAATGTTCGGCGGCCATCAGGGTAAATAAATCACCCTGTTTGGCCGTGCCCAAAACATATCCTCCGCCATGCATCCAGTAAAACAAGGGTCTGGGACCGCTGGCATCGCGCGGATGCATCACCCGCATGTCGACGCTGGGATGTCCCTCTCCGGCCGGGCAAGTGAGGCTATCTTGGTGCACGGTTTGGGGGATTTGCAGCGCCTCGACAAGGGTCTCATCGCGCGCGTTCGAGCTTTCCCGCGAGGCCGCCAAATCCTTAGCAACGTCCAATCCCTCCCCGACCAGCGCTTTGAGACGCGCCAGCCCTGGCCTTAAATCTGGATCCACATATTTGGAAATGGCCATAGCGCCCCCCGGGGTTTTGGCTTAGCTCTCGAGCTTGAAGTAAAGCCCCGCATTATCGCATAGGCGTTGGATTAAAGCCTCGCCCATAGCGGGGGCTGGCGTATAAATGCCGCCACCGACGCCGCCGTTGTCGCGCGAACACTCGCGCAGCAAGCACATGGCACTTTCCGCCAGCATTTTAGACGTCGAGCCATAGCCCGGGTCTAAATCACCGCCGACACTGGCTTCTATGCGGTTTCCATCGGCGGTTAGGCCGATGAAAAGCACATCATAATTGCCCGCTTCGCGCGACGCTTCATCGGGGCCTTCGCCGGGTTTGGGAACCCCTTCCCCGACCAATGGGTTGTGACCAGCCACAAACTCAGCCATGGCTTTGCCTTCTTCGCCAGCGCCCGTCACCATCATCTCGTCATATTTAAAGTCTTCGCCATAGGCATGGCCCAGCAAAGCGTTCGAGCGATGCACATTTTTCGTGTTGATCGCCGCCATAATAAAGGGCGCAACCCACATGCCCGTCATCTCATCTTCGTAAATCGCGTTATCGGCGGGCTGTTCTGGCCCCTGATGCGTGCCATTGGCGGTAATTGCCAAAGAAAACGGATTGGCGAGCACTTGCAATAGCTCCGGGTTTTTGCCCAAAGCCGCCATCGTCGCGTTTAACGAAGCGGCCGTGCCACCAGAAAACTCGCCATTCATGGCGCGCACGCGTCCGCGCACTTGGTTGCAATGGGTGCCGAGTTTTTCCTGCGCCGCTTTTTGTAGAAAATAAACCCCCATATCAAACGGAATAGAATCGAAGCCACAGCTATGCACAATGCGCGCGCCCGAAGCTTTTGCCGCGCCATCATGGGCGTTAATCATCTCATGCATCCAACCTGGCTCGCCGCTGAGGTCGACGTAATCCGTGCCCGCGGCCGCGCAAGCCGCCACCACAGGCGAGCCATATAATTGATACGGGCCAACCGTGGTCAGCAATACTTTGGTGCTTTCCACCATGGCTTTTAGCGAGGCCGCGTCATCGGCATCTGCCACCACGAGGGGCGTGTCTTGGGAGATGCCCATTTCGTCGCGCACTTGCGCGAGTTTGGTTTCGCTGCGGCCTGCCATCGCCCAATTGACCGTGCGGCCATATTGGTTGTGCATATATTCAGCCACCAAACGTCCGGTAAAGCCGCTGGCGCCATAAACCACAATGTCGAAATCTCTGTTACTCATTTTCATCTCCCGTAAATCAAAAGGGGCGGTATGCCCTGGCTTTTGTCGTGACGCTAAATGTAACCCACGCGCCCTTACATGCAAGGCTTGAGGTTGAAAATTAGCTGATATTTGGACTTTTCTTTTGCGCCGCGTTTGTTAGGCTCTGGGCTTCTACTGCTTTGGGAGGAGCCTCATGTCCAGCACAACAATTGAAACAGACGCTATCTATAAAGGCCGCCATTACGCGCTGGCCATTCTGGTGGTTATCTATACGTTTAATTTCATTGACCGCCAAATTCTGTCGATATTGTTAGAACCCGTGAAGTCTGAGCTCGGCCTATCTGACACCGCCATGGGCATGCTCACGGGTTTTGCTTTTGCCATGTTTTACGCAACCTTGGGCATTCCAATCGCCCGCTTCGCAGACCGCACCAACCGCCGCAACTTAATCGCCGGCGCTTTGGGTATCTGGAGTATTTTCACCGCGCTTTCGGGTCTGGCGCAAAACTTCTGGCATCTCTTGGCCGCGCGTATCGGCGTCGGCGTCGGCGAAGCCGGTTGCTCGCCCCCCGCGCACTCGATGATTGCCGATTATTATCCGGCCGAACAACGCGCCACAGCTTTGGGAATTTATTCTCTTGGCATTCCTTTTGGCATTATGTTCGGACTTTTTGCTGGCGGCTGGATTAACGAATTATTCGGCTGGCGCGCCGCCTTCTTCTTGGTTGGTGTGCCGGGCATTTTGCTGGCCGTCATCACCCGCTTCACCCTGCGCGAACCACCGCGTGGCTTGGCCGAAGGGCGCGTGGATACGGGCGAACAGCCAAGCGTTCGCGAGACGTTAACTTTTTTATGGGCGAAGAAATCGTTCCGCCATATGTCTTTCGCCGCCGCGCTCACCGCTTTCGTGGGCTATGGCTTTATTACGTGGGCGCCGTCTTTCCTCATCCGGTCCTTTGGTATGGGCACGGGCGAGATTGGCACTTGGTTCGGCCTAATATTGGGCGTGGCAGGCGGCATTGGCATCGCGCTGGGCGGCTATTTGGCTGATAAATTTGGCGCCAAAGACCCGAAATGGTTTCTTTGGGTGACCGCCATCGCGTTGCTGATTATTTTCCCGTTCAATATTTTCGTCTATACGGCCACCAGCTCCAATATGGTGCTCTTGGCGATGATTATTCCCGTCCTCTTGGGCAATTTCTATCAGGCGACGACGTTCAGCCAAACCCAAGGCATTTCCGAATTGCGGATGCGCGCGGTCGCCGCCGGTATTCTTTTGTTCATCTTAAATATGATTGGGCTCGGCTTGGGGCCGCAATTCGTGGGCATTGTGTCCGACCTTTTGGCCGATCGATATGGCCAAGAAAGCCTGCGCTATGCGCTGCTTATTTGTTCGCTGGTCAACCTTTGGGCGGCTTGGCATTATTTCATTGCTGGTCGTCATCTGAAGGATGATTTAATCACAGAAGGGTAATCTGCATGTCGCAGCCCAAAAAATCAGGGGAACCGCGTCCAAAAATGCGGTTCCTCTCGATGTTTAGCGAAATCGCCCCTCTCGCGGTTTTCTTCACCATCCATCAAGCTTACGGTCTTTATGCCGCTGCGGGTGCCTCGGTCGGCGCCTCGGCGGTGCTTATCAGCGTCACTTGGGTGCTAGAAAAACGCTTGGCGCGCTTTGCCCTTTTCGCCACCAGCATTGCCGCCCTTCTCACCTCGGCGGCCATTCTGGCGGAAACCAAAACCTATATTAAAATTCAGCCGAGCCTGTTTTCTGGTGCGTTTGCGCTGGTGCTTTTGGCCGGGGCCCTGCGCGGTCGGGCCATGATGAAAGTTTTCTTTCACGCGCAATTCGACCTCCCCGAAAAAGTCTGGTTTTCTCTATCGCTGCGCTGGGGCTTGTTTTTCGCCGCCGCGACTGTGGCCAATGAATTGGCTTGGCGGGTTTTCAGCGACGATGCTTGGGTGCTTTTTCGGGTCTTTATTATGGCCCCGGCCACCGGGCTTTTCATGTTGGCGCAATTGCCGCTGACCCTGCGGGGGCGTCGCCAACAAGTCAAAGATATGCAAGAAACGCCAAACGGCTAAGCGCGCAAGCGTTTATAAATCCGCCAAAGCGTGAGGCCCACAAGCCATAGCAACAGCCCCTGTATGGCCAAAAACTTGGCTTGTGTGGTTTGGCTGGCCAGCGCGATTTGCGCTTCGCTGAGGTTCGGGAAACCATATAACAGACCGACAAGTTGGATATTCTCTGCCACGTCTAAACCCATCACTGCCACCATCAAAGCCAAGCTCAAGGGAGCCCAATTGCGCGGCCCCATGAGGGTCATGAGCCCGCCAAAGAAAGCGCCATAGATAAAGGGAAACACCATGTCTAGGCTCAAGGTAAAGCGCGCATGCAACTGTCTTCCGGTTTCGCCATAGAGCAATAAATGCTCGCGCAAAGCAAGCTGGTCATAGCCCTGCAATTCATCGAGCATGGGCGCGCCGAGCTGGGTTTTCAGCCAGCTAAAGCCAAACATACAGGCCACAACCCCCAGACCACTGGCCAGCAAAACATTGCGCTGCACGAGCCAAGCGCCCAGACGAGCAACAAATTTTAGGGGTTGCGATTGCATATTTCTTACCTCTTGTTATGTTCCGAAAAGGCGCACATCAGCCTAGCATTTAATTGACAGACAATAAACTTGAGGAGCCTTGCATGAGCGAAAATTACAAAGCCGTTTTATGGGATTTCGGCGGGGTGATTACCTCCAGCCCGTTCGAGGCCTTTGCCGCCTATGAAAAACAAAACGGTCTGCCCGAGAACTTCATCCGAGGGATTAATGCCACCAACCCAGACAGCAATGCTTGGGCCAAATTCGAGCGCAGCGATATTGACGCCGCCAGTTTCGATACCGCCTTTCTGGCCGAAGCCGAAGCGCGCGGCCATAGTGTGCGCGGCGGTGATGTGCTCGCCCTTCTGGCGGGCGCCATTCGCCCCGAAATGGTGGCTGTTCTAGAGCGGCTCAAAGCCGAGGGCTATCGCATTGCCTGTATCACCAATAATGTCAAAACCGGCGCGGGCGCAGGCATGGCGCGAACGCAAGAAAAAGCCGACGCCGTGGCCAAAGTGATGCAGCTGTTCGAACATGTCATCGAAAGCTCCGAAGTTGGCGTGCGAAAACCCGACCCTGCGATTTACCAAATGGCCTGCGATAAGCTGGGCGTGGCACCCAGCGATTGTGTGTTCCTAGATGATTTGGGCATCAACCTAAAGCCCGCCCGCGCTATGGGCATGGGCACCGTCAAAGTGGTCTCCGCCGCCCAAGGCATTGCTGATTTAAGCGCGCTATTGGGCCAAGATATCAGCTGAGCCGAAGCCTCTTTTTCTCGCTGATTTAGGCATAAAAAACCCCGGCAAATCGCTTTGCCGGGGTTTGTTTTGTCGGCTCTCGCCTTAGTGGGCCAAGGCGCCACTTGGCGCTTTCGGCGGCGTTTTCCGCGGCACAATCATTTCCAATACCACGGCCAAGGCTGGCAGAACCGTTACCGCCATAATCATATTGATCATGAACATAAAGGTTAGCAGCAAGCCCATATCGGCTTGGAATTTCAGCGCCGAGAAGGCCCAGGTCGAAACGCCCACGGCTAAAGTCAGCGCCGTGAACACCACCGCCATGCCGGTCTCATTGAGGGTAAGCTTAAAGCTCGCCGTCACATCGAGGCCGGTTGAGAGGTGATATTGAATGCGGTTATAGATGTAGAACGCATAGTCCACACCCAGCCCCACAGCCAGCACCATCACCGGTAGGGTGGCCACCGTCAGACCGATTTCGAGAACTTCCATGAACCAATAGCCCATGAAGGTCGCCAAAGTCAGCGGTACACAGCACGCCACCGTGGCGCGCCAATCGCGATAGGTGACAATCACCAAGAAGATGATGGTGAGATAGACGTAAATCATCATCGGCAATTCAGAGACTTCAATCTCTTCGTTCACCGCAGCGGCAACGCCCATGTTACCCGAGGCCAAACGAATTTGAACCGGCACCACTTCATGGCTGTCAATTTTCACACCCTGTGCGCGAACCGCAGCCAGCAATTCTTCTGGCGTGCTTTCATTGACATCATAGGTAATGGCCAAAGCCGAGCTCACGCCATCGTCCACCACGTCGGTTTTAATGCCGAGGTCGATATTGCCAGGGCCCCGCATGGGTGGGTCCGTGATGATATGCAAATCAGCCACAGGCGATGGATTGTTGACGCGGAACTCTTTAATGGCATCGGTCACACCGGAAATGGTGGTGGCCTTCGAGTCATCCAAGAAGATGAGCTGCGTAAGCAAAGTGCATTCTTCGTTCAACAAGCCCGTCGAGGCGCCAATTGGCGACTGCGACTGCACCAGCGCATATTTATTGCGCGGCAGAGCCTGCCATTTCAGATTGCCTTCATTAAAGCCAGAGCTGGATTGACGCGTTACATAAGGCAACGAGAGAACCAGCGACACGCCATCCACATTGCGCAAATACCAAGTGAATTCATTGAGGTATTTCATATAGGGATAATTGATGCAGGCCTCGCGTGGGGTTTCCACAATCACCGTCAATAGGTTGAGGCCAAGCGCAAATTTCTCTGCAATCTGGCGACTGTCCATATTATAGCGGGCTTCTTCGCGCAGCTCCGGAGAGCCTGCATGAAGCGCGCCCACATGGCGGTTTTGACTTTGTATAAACGCCGTCGCAAACAGCACCACCGCCAAGAGAACCACAATCACAGCATTGCGCGGATTGGCAATATTGCCCAATTTCTGCATCAAGGCGACACGGCTGGCACGAGCCTTGGCGGCACGCTCCACAAAGCCATCCTCGATGGGGAAATAACTCGCCAAAACCGGCAACATAATCAGATTGGTCAGAATTTTAAGCGCCACACCGATCGATGCGGTGATGGCCAATTCTTGAATCATCTGAATAGGGATAAGGATCAACGTCCCAAAGCCTACCAAATCGGTAATCAGGGCCATCGAACCTGGGATCAACAAGCCACGGAAGCTGGCCCGGGCCGCTTCTTCGCTTGATTTACCGGAAGAGATTTCTGCCGTAATCAAGTTGATCTGTTGCACCCCATGGCTCACCCCAATGGCAAACACAAGGAACGGCACCAGCACGGCCAATGGGTCAAGCCCGTAGCCGAGGATGTTCAAAATACCGAACTGCCAGACCAAAGACGTCAGCGAGCAGAACAAAGGTAAGAAGGTGAGGATAACCGAGCGGGCATAGAGATAAACCGACAGAATGGTTAGCACCAAGGCCACCGCGAAGAATTGCACCACCGTGCTCGCGCCATCGGCAATATCGCCGATGAGTTTCGCAAACCCAATGATTTGAACTTCGTATTTATCGCTTTCAAACTTGCCGCGAATGTCTGTTTCCAATTTATCGGCAAGGTCGAAGTAATCGAGACGCTCGCCGGTTTTTACATCGACGTCCAACAGCTCGGCGCGCACCATGGCGGCGGAGAAATCATTGGCCACCAAACGACCGACAAAACCACCGCGAATAACGTTATTGGCAATAATGTCCAAAGCCGGTTCACAGGTTGTGGCCAAGCTGGCGGTTTTCAACCGCGACACGCAATCGCTATCGATATTATCGATGGTGATGGTGCCAGGAATAACGTCATCGGCAACAAAGCCATCTTCGGTAATTTCAAAGTAACGCGAGTTCGGCGTCCAAAGCGACGTCAGCGTATGACGCGCAACGCCAGGCATATAGAACAGGGCGTCGGTCAAATCTTTGTAAGTGGAAAAGAAATCTTTATTCCAAATCTTCCCTTCGCGTTCTTTCAACACCACAATGATGCGGTTCGAACCGAACAATCGATCGCGATATTCTTGGAATGTTTGAATATATTCATGACCGGCTGGCAATTGCTTATCAAAGCCAGCTGTCATTTTCAAATTCGTCGCGTAGTAACCGCTGTAAATTGTAAAAGCAGCAAACAATGCCAGAATGACACCGCGAAAACGAAAGATAATTTCTTCTAATTTTTGAACCATAAGGCCCTCCCAAAAGCCGAAGCGACTGCGCCGAGCGCACCGCTTAAGGGGGGAATGTCACATAAAAACCTATGCCCCTTCAAGCAAAAACTGATGTTCTGGGGGGTGGCAATAATGCCGCAGTTGACGCGCAGAGCGCAAACGCGCTTTTTTAGAGGCACCCAACGCCCGCAAACCGCTAGGGGGCAGGATGGTTCGCCCCTAAAAGGGGTTGAAATAAAGCCTTGGGATGAAGCAGAGGAAGGCGCATGAGAGACGATAAACAAGCAGATAGAGAGCTGGATTTCGCGACCCTTGTGCAAGAAGACGCCGCCCGCGAAGATGGGCGCCAATCGGAAGCCGCCCGCACCCTCCAGCGTGGGGTAACGCGCATGCTGAGCCAAGAAAACACCGCCTGTTTGCCGGAAATCTCATTGCCCAACCATCGCCGCGCCGACCTGATGGGCATTACGCAAAAAGGCGAGCTGTGGATTATTGAAATCAAAAGCGGCCTCGCCGACTTGCAGGCGGATAAAAAATGGCCAGAATATTTACCCTATTGCGACCGGTTCTTCTTTGCCATCGCCCCTGATTTTCCAGTCGAAAAACTGCCCCCCGACATTGGCTATATTTTTGCCGATGCCTATGGGGCGGAGATTATAAAGCCTGCTGTTTTACAAAAACTGGCCGCCGCCCGACGCAGTCTCTTAACGCGCAGATTGGCCCGCATCGGCGGGTTTCGCTGGGCTAGAAATCAAAAATAAAACGGTTCTAACGCGGGGCGCGCTTAGCCAGAATCCGTTGCAAAGTGCGCCGATGCATATTCAGACGGCGCGCCGTTTCCGAAACATTGCGGTCGCATAATTCAAACACACGCTGGATATGTTCCCAGCGCACCCGGTCGGCCGACATCGGATTTTCGGGCGGGGCCGCACGGCCTTCGGGTGCTGCCACCAAAGCGGCATGAATTTCATCGGCATCGGCAGGTTTCGCCAGATAATCGACAGCCCCGCGTTTTACCGCTTCTACCGCCGTCGCGATATTGCCATAGCCCGTGAGCATAATAATGCGAGCCTCTGGGTTATCGCTTTGCAAGCTCTCCACGACATCCAAACCATTGCCATCTTCCAGGCGCATATCAACCACGGCAAAAGCCGGTTTGACAGATTTGCCCATGGCGATGCCTTGGGCGACGGAGCCCGCGCTATGCACGCTATAGCCGCGCGTTTCCATGGCTCTCGAGAGGCGCGTCAACCAAGGTTGGTCGTCGTCAACAATCAATAGGTCTTGCCCAGTGTGGTCTTCTGGTTGGGTTTTTACTTCCGTCATAGCTTACTCCATCGTGGATTAAGGTAGATATAGAGTGTTTATTTCCGCTTTCAAAGGCGCAGGGTCAAATTGGCGGGCTCGGGGTTGCTCAAACAAGCAAACTATCGCGCGGCCAGACCAAGCGCACACAGGCACCACCAGGCATTTGCCCATTTATCATCTCGGTTACTTTAAGGTTGCGGGCACTGATTTTGCCGCCCGAACGCTGAATTAACGTGCGGGCAATAAAAAAGCCAAGCCCCAAACCAAAGTCTCCGGTCTCATCGCGGCCAAATTTCGAACGACGCGACGACGTATAGGGCTCGCCCAAATGGGTTAAAATATCCGCGGCAAAGCCTTCGCCATCATCGGCGATTTCCACAATCACTTGCTGCGCCGAATACGTGGCATGCACCCAAACCGTGCTCTTGGCAAATTCGGCGGCGTTCTCAATGAGATTGCCAAGCCCATAAATCAACTCGGGCTGGCGCGTCACCAAAGGTTCGCTGGTCGCCAAAAGACCATTGGCTTGGCTCGATACGATAATTTTCTTGTCGTGTTCGCCCGCTTCCAACACCGCTTCTTCCAGCAAACCGCGCAAAGAGATGCGCGAAATAACCGGATCATTATCCTCGCTGCTCAGCGACGATAGGATATCGCGACAGCGCAAAGCCTGTTCGCGCATCAAAGCCACATCATCGTTCAACCCCTCGGGCAAATCATCGCGCGCCGCCAATTCGCTCAACACTAAAACAATGGTACCAAGAGGTGTGCCCAACTGATGCGCCGCCGCCGCTGCCAGGCCATCTAGAGCAGACAAGCGTTGCTCGCGCGCCAAAACGGACCGCGTGGCCGTTAAGGCAGCTGACATGCGCCGCCCCTCGCGGCTCACGCGCCAGACATAGGCCGGAATAAAAGCCAGCGCCAATAGCAAAGCGGCCCAAACGCCGAAACGGAATAGGTCTGGAATGACCGGCGGCGGACCGCGCCACGGTAGCGGCAAATGATAGAGCGCAAGAACGCTTGCAATCAGCCCCGCAAAAACAATTAGCAAGGCGGTCGTGCGCGCGTTTAACAAGCTGGCGGATATGGTGACAGGCGCCAATAATAATAAAGCGAAAGGGTTCATCACCCCGCCCGTTAAAAATAACAAAAGGCCTAATTGCGCAATGTCATAGGCCAAATAACTGGCGGTCTCGCGGCGGTTCAAAAAGTGATTGGCCGGAAATTGAACAATCAAGATGAGGTTTAACGCCACCGCCAAGCCAATCACAATAAGGCATTCGGTCAAAGGCAACGAAAAGCCAAAGCCAAAATAAATAATCAGCACGGCCGCCAATTGGCCGATGATGGCCAACCAGCGCAAAAACAATTGCACCCGCAAACGCACCACGGCGATGGGTTCGCCATCGGCTTCCAGCTCGCCATACGGTCGGCTCATCGCCGGGCCAGAAAAACCCGACAGCGGCCTATCTTTTGGGGGCACAGATTGTGTCATAGAAAAACCCCCTAACCGCCGGCAGCTTGTAGCATTTGCAGAATTTTCGGTTGGCGCATTTCGCGCGCCCATTCCGACGCCGTGCGTCCCGTGCCATCGGTCTCGCGGACATCACTGCCCGCGGCAAGCAAGAGAGCCACAATTTTTCCTTGCCCCAAACGCGCGGCCGTAATCAGCGGCACTTCATAATCCGGGCCAGCCTTATTGGGATCGGCCTTGGCGTCCAGAAGCGCCGCAACAATTTCTTCATGGCCATAGATCACCGCATATCCCATGGCTGTATGTTTGGTGCTGGCGCGCTTATCGGGTTTGGCGCCCCAATCGAGCAATTGCTTAACGATGGCAAGGCGGCCCCATTCGGCGGCCGCATGCAAAGCGTTTTGCCCATTGCGACCCAAGCCATCGACAGAATAGCCCGCCGCATGGGCAGCTTGAAGGCGTTCCAAATCGCCACTGCGCGCCGCCTCGATAAAAACATTATCGGTAATCACAGGTATTTGTTGCGCCCACGCCGCGCTACCCCCAAGAGCCGCCAAAAGGCTCAAGATGGCGACAAGCCGAAGCCAAGGGGAATTATGTCGCTGTTCGGCGGATTGCGTGTAGGTCATCGCCAAGATATAACCGCTAGACTTGGGAATGGAAAGAGTGAGCATGAAAAAGAACCTTAAAAAAAGCCGCAAGATAAGCCTCGGCCTTGCCGCCGCAGGCCTGCTGACTTTGCTTGGCCTCTTGCTGGTCGAGTTGCAAACCCGCGAGACCGCGGTTCGTCGGTTTCAAGACGTGGCCATTGGTGGCGCCTTCAGCTTAACCAATGAACAAGGCCAGCCCCGCAGCGAGGCTGATTTTGCCGGCCGCCCGATGTTGATTTATTTCGGCTTTACTTTCTGCCCCGATGTCTGCCCCCTATCGCTAGATGTGATGGGCGCGGCGCTGGAAACCCTCGAGACACAAAACCCCAAAGCCTTTAACGCGCTGCAGCCAGTGTTTATCTCTGTCGACCCCGCGCGCGACACGCCTGAGCAATTGGCGGACTATTTGAGTTATTTTCACCCGAAGATATCTGGCCTCACCGGCAGCCCCGAACAAATCGCGCAGGTTAAAAAAGCTTTCCGCGTCTATGCCGTTCGCCGCGACGCCGCCGAAGACCCGCAAAACTATAATGTCGACCATAGCTCTTTCTTTTATTTAATGGATGGCAAAGGGCGCTATCTGGCGCATTTCGACCACGCGCTCGAGGCGGAAGTCTTGGCGCAAAAAATAGCCGCCAAATTGCGCTAAGTTAATTGCCAAAGAAGCGGCGCAATAATCCGCGCAAACCGCCTTTGGGCGCTTCGCCGCCAGGCAGTTCGACTTCGGCGCTTAGGCTTTTTTGCCCGACCATAAAGTCATGCCAAATCTGTGCCGGCAAGCCGCCGCCCGAAACGCGGGCCATGGCACTATTGTCATCATTGCCCACCCAGACCCCGACCACCAGGGCGCCCGTATAGCCGATGAACCACGCATCGCGCCAATTTTGCGACGTGCCAGTTTTGCCCGCGATATCGAGATTTTTAATCTGCGCGGCTTTGCCGGTTCCATCCTTCACCGCCTCGCGCAACATTTCGTTCAGCGTGCCGATATGATGGGGCGCCACCACTGGCAAAGCGGCGGGCGCATTGCGCGCGTATAAAACCTGGCCCGAGCTGGTAATCACCTCGGTGATAATATGCGGCAGGGTCTGTTTGCCGCCATTGGCAAAATGCGCATAGGCGGTGGTCAGCTCAAGCAAACTCACCTCAAAAGCCCCCAGCGCCAAAGACGGATGCGGGCGCAGTCGCGAACTAATGCCAAGGCGGCGCGCCATATCAATCACCTTTGGACGGCCGGTCTCTTCGCTGACTTGCACGGCTACCGTATTGACCGATTGGGCCAAAGCGGCTTGCGCACTAACCGGGCCGCGATAAGTTTCATCATAATTCTTCGGCTGCCAGTCGCCGACCGATATCGGCCCATCTTCATATTGACGCGACGGCTCCAGCCCGTTTTCCAGCGCTGCCAGATAGACAATCGGTTTGAACGAAGACCCCGGTTGGCGTTTGGCCATTGTGGCGCGGTTGAAGGTGCTTTCGGCATAAGACTTGCCGCCCACCATGGCGCGAATGGCGCCCTCTGGCGACAGAACCACCATCGCCGCCTGGCTCGCGTTTCGCGCTTCTCCATGGCGGTTTAACACCGCTTTGATCGAACGTTCGGCGGCCAATTGCAGGCGCGGGTCTAGCGTGGTGATAATATCCAAATCGGCGCGCGGGCGGCCGACAAAATCGGACAATTGGCCCAAGGTCCAATCGACCGCATAATGCGCCGCATCCGAAGATCGATTGACAATGCGGACCGGTTGGTTGGCCAAGGCCGCCACATCCGCATCGTCAATATGGCCGACCTCGCGCATGGCACCCAGCACCACCATGGCTCTGGCCTGCGCCGCTTCAGGATTATGCGTCGGGGCATATCGCGAGGGGGCTTTTAGCAATCCGGCCAACATGGCCGCTTCGCCAATGCTTAGGCTTTGCACCGGTCGGTTGAAATAAGTCTCCGCCGCGGCCTGCACGCCATAAGCGCCAGCGCCGAAATACACTCGGTTTAAATAGAGCGCCATCAGGTCTTGTTTGGAAAATTGCGCCTCCAACCAGAAAGCCAAAAGCAGCTCCTGAATTTTGCGCTTATAGGTGCGCTCTGGCGTCAGGAAAACATTCTTGGCCAATTGCTGGGTTAGCGTCGAGCCGCCCTGCACCGTTCTGCCGGCCAAAATATTGGCGCCAAAGGCGCGCAACAGCCCGCGCGGGTCGAGCCCAAAGTGAGAGAAAAACCGACGGTCTTCAATGGCCGTGACCGCCTGCACCAAAGCTGGCGGAAAATCTTTATATTGCAGAGGCTGGCCGCCACGTCTGCCGCGCCGCGCAATCAACTCGTCATTGGCCGCATAAAGGCTTAACTCTGCCTTGGGGCCTATTTTCCATAATTCATCGGTATCGGGCAAATCAAGCGCATAGGTAAAAACCAAAACGCCCAGAGCCATAAGCCCCCAGATGCCGCCAACCAAGCCCCAATAGAGGGCGCGGCGCCATCGGCTCGCTGAAGTTGGCTCGGGGGCGGCGGCTTGGCTCATCGTCGCGGCGTCCTGACGCTAAATATCCAGATTGCTTACATCCAGCGCATTATCTTGAATAAATTGACGCCGCGGCTCCACCACATCGCCCATCAATTGCTCAAACAGACCATTGGTTTCAGCCACGTCTTGCACTTTAACTTGCAAGAGCGAACGGGCGTCTTTGTCCAAAGTCGTCTGCCATAATTGTTCCGGGTTCATCTCGCCCAAGCCCTTATAGCGTTGCAAGGATACGCCATTGCGCCCTTGCGACAAGATAGCGGCCAGCAGCTCGCTTGGCGTGTTCACCTGAATGGTTTTATCTTTAATGGTCAATTGCGCGGGGTCTAAATAGACCGATTGCAAATTGGTGGCCATCGCATCCAGACGCCGCACATCGGCCGAAGCGATAAGCGGCGCATCAATGTTAAATTCTTCGCGCACCCCGCGCAGCTCGCGCGCAAATGTCAAACCGCCATCGCCCGTCGGCGCGCCCGTCCAACCGCGTTCCACTTCATCGGCCATACGGTTCAACCGACCGGCAATATAATGCGCACTTTGCTCGGCCAACTCTGGCTTCGATAAAATCTCGGGCGTCAGTGATCCCGATATCGCTGCCTGCTCGATAATGAACTGGGGATATTGCGCTGGCATGGCGTTTAAAGTGGCTTTTACTAGGCGCGCCTCGGTCAGCAGGGTTTCCAAATCGCTGCCCATGCGTTGCTCGCCCGAGGCCAGCGTCAACACAGCTTCGCCCGACCCGCTCTCTAACAAATATTCTTCCAAAGCCGCGTCATCTTTTAGATAGCGCTCCGAGCTTTGTCGTTTGATTTTATACAAAGGCGGTTGCGCGATAAACAAATGGCCGCGCTCGATAACCTCTGGCATTTGCCGATAGAAGAAAGTCAAAAGCAGCGTGCGAATATGCGCGCCATCGACATCCGCATCGGTCATGATGATAATCTTGTGATAGCGCAATTTATCGACGTTAAAATCTTCGCGCCCAATGCCTGTGCCCAAAGCGGTAATCAGCGTGCCAATCTCATTGGACGACAGCATTTTGTCAAAACGCGCGCGCTCGACATTTAAAATTTTACCGCGCAAAGGCAGCACCGCCTGATTGGAGCGATTGCGCGCCTGTTTGGCAGAGCCGCCCGCACTATCGCCCTCGACCAAAAACAATTCGGCACGGCTTGGGTCGCGCTCCTGACAATCGGCCAATTTACCCGGCAAGCTAGAAACATCCAGCGCGCCTTTTCGGCGGGTCAGCTCGCGAGCTTTACGCGCCGCTTCGCGCGCCGCAGCGGCTTCCACCACTTTGCTCATCACAATTTTGGCTTCATTCGGGTGCTCTTCAAACCAAGCCGAAAGCACTTCATTAACCACGCTCTCAACGACAGGGCGAACTTCGGAGGAGACTAATTTATCTTTTGTCTGGCTGGAAAACTTCGGGTCCGGCACTTTCACCGATAGAACGGCAGTCAGCCCTTCGCGGCAGTCATCGCCGGTTACCGATACTTTTTCTTTTTTGGCAATGCCATGTTGATTGGCATAATTATTAATCGTGCGGGTCAACGCGCCGCGAAAGCCCGCCAAATGCGTGCCGCCATCGCGTTGGGGAATATTATTGGTGAAACATAAAACCGTCTCGTGATAGCTATCGTTCCACCAAAGTGCCAATTCCACCACAATGTCATCGGCCTCGGCCACCAGGGTAATCGGTGCATCAATCAGGGTCGATTTATTGCGATCGAGATAGCGCGCAAAAGCTTCCAGCCCGCCATCATATTTCAAATCCGAACGGCGCGGCTCGACCCCGCGTCGGTCTTCTAAAACAATCGCCACACCGCTGTTCAAAAACGCCAATTCGCGCAAGCGATGTTCGAGCGTTTCAAAATTAAAGTCGGTCATGGTGAAGGTTTCCGCCGAAGGGTGAAACGTCACTTTCGTGCCGGTCGCTTCGGCCGGGCCAATTTCGGCCAAATCGGCTTCTGCATCGCCATGGGCGAAACGCATCGAATAGGTTTTGCCGGCCCGCTGAACCGTCAACTCCAACCAATCGGAAAGCGCGTTGACCACGGAAATACCCACGCCGTGCAAGCCGCCCGAAACTTTATAGGAATTGCTGTCGAATTTACCGCCCGCGTGCAATTGGGTCATAATCACTTGCGCGGCAGAGACCCCTTCTTCTTCGTGCATTTCGGTTGGAATACCGCGCCCATTGTCGCTGACGCTCACCGAGCCATCGCCGTTCAACACCACTTCCACCGTGTCGCAATGGCCAGCCAAGGCTTCATCGATTGAATTATCGACGACCTCATAAACCATATGATGCAAGCCGGTGCCATCATCGGTGTCGCCGATATACATGCCGGGGCGTTTTCGTACCGCCTCGAGGCCCTTCAGAACTTTAATGGAGGAGGCGCCATATTCGGCTTCTTCGCCGCTTGCCTCATTGCCGGTTACATCTGGTTCGCTCATAGCATCGGTCTCTTTATTTCGGGTTGGCTCGCAACACTGCAGCCAAGGATTATAGTGTAACTGCTTCGCCGCTTGGCGTCATTTGAATTGCGGTCAGAGGGGCATTTTTAGCAAAGCCAGAAAACGCCGCCATCTCGGTTCCGGTAATCCAACTTTGGCCGCCCAAATGGGTTAAAATCTCGGCCAAAGCGGCGCGGCGATGGCCGTCCAAATGCGCCGCCACTTCGTCTAATAGCAAGACCGGCACATCGCCAAGGCGGGCCGCCACGCTTTGCGCTTGGGCTAAAATAAGCCCCACCAAAAGCGCCTTTTGCTCGCCCGTTGAACAGTCTTTGGCGGCCATATTTTTAGCCATATAGACGACTTGCAAATCACTTCTATGCGGCCCTTCCAAACTGCGCCCCGCACTGGCATCGAGCCCGCGCGCACCGCGCAGCCTATCGCGAAACCCATCTTCCACATCCACCGCAGAGGTCTCGCGCAAGGCCGCCTCCAATGTGCCTTCCAGCGCAATTTCAGCGCGCGGAAATTGCGCCTCAGGCAGGCCCACCAGACCCACCGCCAAAGCATCGAGCGCCGCCAAACGCGACGCCGCAATGGCCACGCCCTCCAGCGCCATCGTATCTTCCAAAGCTTCCAACCAAGGATTGCCCGAGAGCTGGGTGGTTGGCGTTTGCAGCAAACGATTGCGCTCGCGCATCGCTTTTTCATAAGCGCTTAAGTGACGCGACAATGCGCCATCGAGGGTCTGAGCAAAGCGGTCCAAAAACTTGCGCCGCCCGCTGGCGCCATCGACAAATAATCTATCCATAGATGGGGTCAGCCAGAGCTGGGGGAGCGCTTGCGCCAAATCATCAACGCGCCGCGTTTCGCCATCCATGCGAACGCGTCTGCCGCCCTCGCCTTCAAAAGCAACGCCCGCCCGCAAAGCCCCCGTCGGCCCCTCGATATCCGCTAAAACCGTCCAACCCTCGGCCTGCCTGCCCTCGGGCGAGCGATATCTTAAATCTTCTAAATTGGCACTGCGCAGGCCGCGCCCGGGGGCCAACATGGAGATGGCTTCCAGCACATTGGTTTTGCCCAACCCATTGGCGCCGGTGATGACCACAGCGCCATTGGCACAGGTTAAATCAAGCTGCTGATGAGAGCGAAATCCGGTTAGCCGCAGTCGCCGAATATGCGGCGCAATAAAAGAGGGCACACGCGCGTCTCGCGGGCTGGGCTCATCGGCTTGGCGCGTGGCGGGCCCCTCGTCCATAAGCTGGGGCTATACTCGCATCGGCATCAGCACGTAAAGCACATCCGTGTCTTTATCGTCGCGCACCAAGGTCGGGGAACCGCTATCGGCCAGCTCAAAAGTTGCCACCTCGCCGTCGAGTTGCGCGGTGATATCCATCAAATAGCGCGCGTTAAAGCCAATATCCATGGCGTCAGCGGCGTAAGAAACACTGAGCTCGTCACTGGCCGACCCACTGTCTGGATTAGAGACAGATAAAGCCAGACTATCTGGCGCCAATTCCAATTTCACCGCCCGCGATTTCTCGCTCGAGATAGCCGAAACGCGGTCGACACTTTGCGCGAAACTCTTGGCATCCACCGTCAGCATTTTATCGTTATCGGTTGGGATAACGCGCGTGTAATCGGGGAATTTGCCATCGATTAATTTCGACGTCAGCACGATGTTGGAGAAAGCAAAATTAATCTTGGTTTCCGAGACTTGCAAAGAAACTTCGCCGTCTTCTTCTTCCAAGAGTTTTTGCACTTCGCCGACTGTTTTGCGCGGGATAATAATCGCCGGCATCGCATCGGCACCCACGGGACGTGCCATTTGAACGCGCGCCAAACGGTGTCCGTCGGTCGCCACGGCGCGCAATAAAGCACTGCCTTCGTCTTCCAACACATGAAGATAAATACCGTTCAAATAATACCGCGTTTCTTCTACCGAAATCGCAAATCGGGTTTTATCGATCAGGCGGCGCAAATCTGCGCCCGGCAAAGCAAACGCCACGGGCATCTCGTCTTGTGCCATGGCGGGAAAATCTTCGCGCGGCAGAGCTTGCAGCGCGAAGCTAGATTTACCGGCGGTCAAGTTTAACCGCGCGCCGCTCTCATCGGTGGCCAGTTCCACTTGCGCGCCATCCGGCAATTTGCGGACAATGTCATACAGCATATGGGCGGGGGCGGTAATGGCTCCGGGTTGCACCACTTCGGCATCGACGCGCTCGCGCATTTCAATTTCTAAATCCGTCGCCGTCAGGCCCAAAACGCCATTGTCGGCTTCCAAGAGAACATTCGACAAAATAGGGATGGTGTTGCGCCGCTCGACCACGCTTTGCACATGGTTTAACGCCTTTAATAAATCACTGCGCTCAATGATTGTTTTCATGACACACTCTCCTGGTCGTCTTATGTGGGCTAAGCTTGCGGCCTATTTCCCGATGCTCATTCTATTCGCAAAAAACCGTCCAGCGGCCACGAATCTTTCGGGAAAACTATAACAGAGTTGCCGATTCATGGGGGTTTTTTTTGTTCTCCCCAGAACGCGAAAATCGGCGGAAACGGAAGCTGAAAAACTAGTTTTCTAACATCCGGCGCAACAGATCGACATCTTCGTCGAGCGCGGCATCTTCTTCGCGCAATTGCTCGATTTTACGCACCGCATGAATCACCGTCGTATGGTCGCGACCGCCAAATTTACGGCCAATTTCTGGCAAGGAGCGGGTGGTCAATTGTTTGGATAAATACATGGCAATCTGGCGCGGACGGGCCACCGAACGGGCGCGGCGCGCCGATAACATATCGCCCATTTTCACGTTGAAATATTCGGCCACACGTCGCTGAATTTCATCAATGGTGACACGCCGCTCCGAGGCACGCAGCAAGTCGCGCAAAACATCTTGCGCCATTTCTAGGCTAATCGGGCGTCCGACGAAACTGGCATAAGCCACCACGCGGTTCAGCGCCCCTTCCAGCTCGCGCACATTGGAGACAATGCGCTGGGCTAAAAACTCAAGCACCGGTTGGGGCGTCGGAATGGCGTCGGCACGCGTCGATAAAGCTTCGGCTTTCGACTGCAAAATGCCGAGGCGAAGCTCATAATCGGTCGGGTGAATATCGGCCACCAGACCCCAGCCGAGGCGCGAGCGAATGCGCTCCTCAATGCCTTCCAAATCGGTGGGCGAGCGGTCGGCCGAGATAATCACTTGGCGATTGTGGTCGATGAGCGCGTTGAACGTGTGGAAAAATTCTTCTTGCGTCGAATCCTTGCCCGCGATGAATTGGATATCATCAATCATCAACACGTCGACTTCGCGGAATTGCTGTTTAAAAGCCATGGTATCTTTAAACCGCAGGGCGCGGATGAACTGATACATGAATTTTTCGGCCGATAAATAAAGCACTGTGCGCGACGGGTCTTGGCGACGGATTTCCCAAGCAATCGCGTGCATCAAATGGGTTTTGCCCAAGCCTACCCCGCCGTATAAAAACAGCGGATTAAAAGCTACGCCTTCGCCTTCCGCCAAACGACGCGCCGCCGCATGGGCCAATTCATTGGATTTGCCAACGATGAAATTATCAAAGGTAAAGCGGGCATCTAAAGGCGCGCCCAGCTCATCGCGCGAGCCTTGTTCAAAAGTCGCTTGCGGCACGCGGGCGGGCTGCAGCGGGTTTGGCGCGACACCTGTCGCCCCATTCGACGCCGCATTAGATGATGCATTTAATCGCGGCGCCATTGGGTTCTTGCGGGCGGCGACGGCTTTTTGCTCGCGCACTTCCGGCTTTTTATCGTTCGGGGCCCATTCTGGCTGCAATTCAATATCAATGCGGCGCACGCTATTATCTTCGGCCTGCCAGTGGTCGCGAATGCGGGTTAAATAATGCGCTTCAATCCAGCTACGGACAAACCGCGTTGGCACTTGCAAAGTCACCCGGCCTTTTTGCGCGCCACGGACTTCCAAAAGTTTGAACCAGCTATTAAAGGTCGCCTCACCCAGCTCGGCGCGAAGCCGCGAGCGCACCCGATGCCATTGGGCGTTTAAAATGTCGGCTTTTGAGGGTGTGGGTTTTACCGCTGGCGTGTCGCTCGCGGACGGCTCGGTTACAGACGAGGCTTCTTGCTTTGCTGCTTCCGTCTTGCCTGTCTGCTCGCTCATCACGTTATCCCTAAAAAATGCCCGCCCTGGATAGAGAGGAATTATTGTTGTTGCGCCTAGCCTGTTGATTCCATTTGACGATTCTGGTCGAAAGTTTAAATTCCCAAAAATCCCCAAGAAACTGCGGGTTTCAACGTTCCAAGACGATACGAATAAGAGGCCGAGTTAGCAACGGGAAAGAAACAAGAACAGAAGCTTTTTTTTCAATTTTTTAAAAATAATTCGAATTTCCGAGGCTGTTACCCAAAAGTTTCGCCGTCATTTTAGGAACTGTTTTTGACCCGCCGATAGAGGAGACAAACCAGCGGGCACAAAAAAACCCGCGACAAGCGCGGGCTTTTTAAGAGATGAGAGGCGCTGCCTAAACGATGGCGCTCACGCTCTTCGACAGACGCGATACTTTGCGCGACGCCGTGCGTTTATGCATCAAACCTTTTTGACCGGCTTTGGCAATCGCAGGCTGGGCGATGCGCAAGGCTTCGACAGCTTCGTCTTTATTGCCAGCCACCACGGCTTCTTCGACGCGGCGGATAAAGGTGCGCATGCGCGAACGCTGGTCACGGTTGCGTTCCGTGCGGCGCTCGATTTTACGAACCATTTTCTTGGCTGATTTGGTATTGGCCATAATCTTAAATCCTAAATCATAAAAATCTATTGGCGGCAAAAACCACCTGAGGGCGCGTTATAGGCCGCCATAGCCATAAGGTCAACACCCTGTTGGTATAATTCCCGCCCGCGATAAAGCTCAAGCTTATTTATGTTTAAACTTGGGCGCCCGCTTCTCAACAAAGGCTGCCATGCCCTCGCTTTGGTCTTCAAAAGCAAACAGCGCATGAAACACACGGCGTTCATAATGCACGCCTTCGCGCAGGCTGGTTTCATAAGCCACATCGACACATTCTTTGGCCACATAGACGGATGGCAAAGATTTCTCAGCAATTTTGGTGGCCACGCCCACCGCTTCGTCAATCAAGTCATCGGCGGGAATAATCCGCGAGACAAGCCCGCAGCGTTCGGCTTCTTCGGCCTCCATCATGCGCCCCGTGAGGCACATTTCCATGGCTTTCGATTTGCCGACAAAGCGGGTGAGCCGCTGCGTGCCGCCAGCCCCTGGAATAACGCCGAGGTTAATTTCCGGCTGACCGAATTTCGCCGTATCGGCGGCCAGAATAAAGTCACACATCATGGCCAGCTCGCAGCCGCCGCCCAGCGCATAGCCTGCCACCGCCGCGACAATCGGTTTGCGTGCCTTGGCCACGGCCTCCCAATTGGCGGTAATAAAGTCTTCCGCCATCACATCGGCATAGGTTTTGGACGACATTTCTTTAATGTCCGCCCCAGCCGCAAAAGCTTTGGGCGACCCCGTTAGCACCATGCAGCCAATATCTGGGTCGGCCTCAAACCCTTCGACGGCATGGGTCAGCTCATCCATTAAATCATTGCACAGCGCGTTGAGGGCCTGCGGGCGATGCAGCGTAATCAGGCCGACACGGCCCCGGGTTTCAACCAGAATGTTTTCATATTTCATAAGTCAGTCCTCAAAATAGGGGCTTTGCGGCGTTAGATCAAAAATCACTAAATCGGCGCTAAAAGTAAGTTGTAAAGTTTCGCCTTTGCGGGTGAAAGTCAAGATATTGCTATCCTGGGGTTTCGATTTGCGCATCTCCCAGCCGAGGTTGGGCAGGCTGGCACGATAAAATTGACGCGCCGTTTGCGCGCTCGCGCCCGCAGCTTGCGCCGCCGTCATTTGCAAAATGCGGCCTTGCGGCTTGTCGAACACAAGCGTTCCCTCGGGCAATTCTTGTAAACCCTCCGCCAGGGGAATATCGGGAGCCGCCGAGAGATATTGCGCGGGGGCGGCGGAAGCCGGAGCGAAAGCCAGAGCCGCCACGAAGAAGATATAGGATAATTGGCGCATGACACTCATCTCTTCATCTTTGACATTTCGGGCAGTAAAAACTCGACCGCCCCGATTGCACGATACGTTGAATGCTAGCATGGCAGGTTTTCGTCGAACAGGGCTTGCCCTGTTGATCATAGACCAGAAAATTATGCTGGAAATATCCCAGCTTGCCATCGCTATCGGCAAAATCGCGCAAGCTCGAGCCGCCCGCCGCAATGGCGCGCGCCAGAACATCGCGAATGGCGGGAACCAAACGCGCCAGACGCTTTGCGCCCACATTGGCCGCCAATCGACGCGGGCTAATGCCGGCCATAAATAAAGCCTCGCAGACATATATATTGCCCAGCCCCGACACCACGCGTTGGTCGAGCAGCACATTTTTAATCGGGCTCTTGCGCGTTGCACATGCGGCCAGCAGCCCCTCTAAATGAAATTCATTGCTCAAAGGCTCGGGCCCAAGGTCTGAGAGAAACGGCGTATTGTCGGGCGCCCCTTCTACTAAATCCATAAAGCCAAAGCGGCGCGGGTCGGCATAAGATAAAATCGTGCCATCCTCGAACCCAAGGCGCACATGCACATGTTTCAGCGCCACGGGCTGCGCCACCTCATGGGCGTAAAGGCCGGGTTCTAATTTATCTTGATTGGGGGTCTCCAACATATAGCGCCCGGTCATGCCCAAATGGCTGAGCCAATAAAACGTCTCGCCAGATTTCGCCATCTCGGCCAGCAAATATTTGGCACGCCGCCCGAAGTGGGTAATCGTGGCACCGGTCAATCGCTCGGCAAATCCCGCCGGGAAAGGAAACCGCAAATCAGGGCGCGCCAGATGCACGCTCGTAATTTTACGGCCTTCAATATGGGGCGACAGACCGCGCCGCACGGTTTCTACTTCCGGTAATTCAGGCATGGGCGCAGCATAGAGCCAAAGCGGAGGCGTGCAAAATGATTTCGTCTTGGCGCAATGGGCGCAGTGGGCCCAGGTTAACGGAGCGGGCCCAGTTGGCCCAGTTGGCCGAGGTGCGCCAATTGGCTCTCTTTGCCTTGTTTGCTATGCCCCCGAGTTTCGGCTATCTTCCGCCTCGATGAGTGAGCCGATAAAATCCAACCCGCAAGACACGACCCATTTTGGGTTTCGCACCGTCGATATGGGCGAAAAACAGGGTCTGGTTCGCGGCGTTTTTGATAGCGTGGCCGATAAATATGATCTGATGAATGATCTCATGTCGGCGGGGCTGCATCGCCTATGGAAACGCCGTATGCTCGAAGCCTTACACCTGCGCCCAAACAGCCAGTTGCGCCTCGTCGATGTGGCGGGCGGCACGGGCGATATCGCTTTTCGCGCCGTCGCGCGCGCCCAAAAATTGGGCTCTCGCTTGAGCGCGCAAGTAATAGATGCCAATGCCGAGATGGTGCGTGTGGGCGCCGAGCGGGCTTTGCGCGAAGGCATCAACCAGAGGGACGAACGCGCCCAAGTCGATTTTTTAACCGGCACCGCCGAAGCCCTGCCCTTGCCCGACAATAGCGTCGATATGGTGAGCATTGCTTTTGGCATTCGCAATGTGACGCGCCGCGATGTGGCTTTGCGCGATATGCTGCGGGTTTTAAAACCGGGCGGGCGATTTGTCTGCCTCGAGTTTTCGCATATGCCGAGCCGATTATTGCAAAAAGCCTATGACGCTTATTCCTTCAACGTCATCCCCCCCATGGGCGGCGCGGTGACGGGCGATGCCTCGGCCTATCAATATTTGGTGGAAAGCATTCGCCAATTTCCGCCCGCGCAAGCTTTCGCCGATGAGCTGCAAGCGGCCGGCTTTATGCGCCCGAAATATGATTTGCTGAGCGGCGGCATTGCCGCTTTGCATATGGGCTGGAAGCGCTAGCGATGGGTTTTTTGCGCCTCCTCCGCATGATGCGATTGCTGCTGGCGCAAGACGCGCTTTTGCCGCCCGATTTTTTTACCGAAGCGCCTTTGCGCATCCGCGTGGCGCGGCGTCTGTTTACCCTTGGCGCCAAACGCTTTCGCGACGACCAGCGCGGCCAAGCCCTCTCCGATAGAATTCGCAAATTAGGCCCCACCTATATCAAGCTCGGTCAATTTCTCGCCACCCGCTCCGACATTATTGGCGTGGCCATGGCACAAGATTTACGGCATTTGCAAGACCGACTGCCGCCGTTTGGCGACAAGCAAGTGGCCCGCCTGCTCGCCACTGAGCTGGACCATGCCGAGGCCATTTTAAAAGACATGGGGCCGCCCATCGCCGCCGCCTCCATCGCCCAAGTGCATGTGGCGACGCATCGCGAAACTGGGCAAAAATTAGCGGTGAAATTTCTCCGCCCGGGCGTGGAAGAACGTCTGCGCGCAGAATTAGCCCTATTGGGCCGCGTCGCCAAATGGGCGGAGCGGTTTTTCCCCATCACCCATCGCTTGCGCCCGGTCGATGCCATCACCACTTTGGCCCGCTCCATCAATGGCGAAACCGATTTTCGGATGGAAGCCGCCGCGCTTTCCGAGATGGCCGAAAACACCCAGCAAGACAAAGGCTTCCGCGTTCCCGATATTATTTGGGAAGCCAGCGGGCGCCGCGTGCTGACCATGAGCTGGATAGAGGGCGTATCGGCCGCCGATATCGAAGGGCTTCAAAAAGACGGCCATGACCTCTCCGATTTGGCGACCCGCCTGTTGCAGACTTTCCTAACCCTGGTTTTGCGCGACGGGTTTTTTCATGCCGACATGCATCAAGGCAATCTCTTGGTGCAAAAAGATGGCACGATTGTTGCCATTGATTTGGGTATTTGCGGCCGCCTCGATAAAGACAGTCGCCGCTTTTTGGCCGAAATATTACATGGCTTCATCACCCGCGATTACGTGAAATTGGCGCAAGTCCATATCGAGGCCGGCTATGTGCCAGAGCATCATGACGTCTATGAATTTGCTCAAGCTTTGCGCTCCGTCGGGGAGCCGATACGCGACCGCGACGCCGATGACATTTCCATGGGCCGCGTGTTGAGCCAGCTGTTTGCCATTACCGAACAATTTGACATGGCCACCCAGCCCCAGCTGTTGCTGCTGCAAAAAACCATGGTGACGGTGGAGGGCGTGGCGCGCAGCTTCGACCCGAAGATTAATATTTGGGATGCCAGCGAAACCCTGGTGGCCGATTGGCTGCGCCGCCAAATTGGGCCCGAGGCTGTTTTCCGCGACATGCGCGAGAATGCGGGCTCTACTTTGCGCGCTCTGCGCCGCTTGCCAGAGACTTTGGCCCAAGCCGAACGCGGTGCCGCCGCCCTAGAAACCATGGCCAAGCAAGACCCGACCGATGGCGGTACCAACCAGAATGACAAGCTGGCGCGGGGTCTCGGATTGGCCGCTTTGGCGGCCTCTCTTGGCGCGCTGGCGATGGCGCTCACGACGGCTCTCACGGGGGGTTTTTAACCCCGCCGCACGGCCTATTTGGGAATTCTCTTTATTTACATATTTTTTTTGGAGATTATGGCTTTAGACGCTAGAGTGGCGTCCATTGTCGAGCAAGAGTGTCGAAAGAAAGGTCATTATGAAGCGCGTTTTGTTAATTATTGGCGGCGGTATTGCTGCCTATAAAGCCCCCGATTTGGTGCGCCAATTGCGCGCCCAAGGGCTGGCTGTGCGCTGTTTGCTGACCAAGGCGGCCGAGCAATTTGTCTCGCCGCTTTCGCTGGCCTCTGTGTCGGGCGATAAAGTCTATGAAAATCTCTTCGACCTGACCGATGAGGCCGAGATGGGCCACATTCAATTGTCGCGCGACGCCGAGCTTATTCTCGTGGCGCCCGCCACCGCCGACCTAATGGCCAAAGCCGCCCAAGGCATCGCCAATGATTTGGCCTCGACCACTTTGCTGGCCACCGATAAGCCGGTGATGTTGGCGCCCGCCATGAATGTGCGCATGTGGAAACATGCCGCGACGCAACGCAATTTGGCGCAATTGAAAACCGATGGGCTGCATTTTGTGGGCCCCGAAGAAGGCGATATGGCCTGTGGCGAATTTGGCCTCGGGCGGATGAGCGAGCCGAGCGAGATTGCCGCCCGCGCCGCTGCCTTGCTGGGGGGCGCGGACGCGCCTTTACTGGGGGGCGCGCACGCGCCTTTGCTGAGGGGGGCGCAAGCGCCGTTGCTAAAAGGCAAAAAAGTCTTGATAACAGCAGGCCCCACCCATGAGCCGATAGACCCGGTGCGCTATATCGCCAATCGTTCGTCTGGCAAACAAGGCTATGCGATTGCGGGCGCTTTGGCCGCCATGGGGGCCGAGGTGCATTTGGTTTCTGGCCCCACCGCTTTGGCCGATGTGGCTGGCGTTAAAATGCATCGGCTAGAGACCGCCGATGAAATGTATGCCGCCTGCCATGCGCTTTTGCCCGTCGATATTGGCGTGATGACCGCCGCCGTGGCCGATTGGCGACCCGATGTTTGCGCCGACCAAAAATTGAAAAAAACCGAAACCGGCCTGCCCGACTTAGCCTTGCGCGAGAACCGCGATATTCTCGCCAGTCTGGGCGCCTCTGACAAAAAACCAGAACTGCTAATCGGCTTTGCCGCCGAGACGCACAATGTGGAAGCTTTTGCCCGCGATAAATTAGCCCGCAAAAACTGCGATTGGATTATCGCCAATAATGTCGCCCTCGACAGCGGCATTGAAGGCGGCGTGATGGGCGGAGATGAAAATGCCGCCACGCTGGTCAGCCAAAATAACGTCGAGGCTTTTGGTCAAATGAGCAAAACCGAGACCGCCCAAAAACTGGCCGAGCATATTGCCGGCTATTTTAATTCCCGCAAGACCTCGTAAAGGAAGCCGCTGATGAGCCCGCGTATTGAAATTAAACGATTAGACCACGCCAAGGGCCTCGCGCTGCCTGCCTATGAAACCGACGAGGCGGCAGGCATGGATTTGCGCGCCGCTTTGGCCGAAGGCGAGACTATGGTTTTGCAACCTGGCCAGCAAGCCATGGTGCCCACCGGCTTGTCGATGGCCATGCCGAAAGGGTTTGAAGCGCAAGTGCGCCCGCGCTCGGGATTGGCCGCCAAACATGGGCTTACTGTTTTGAACACGCCGGGCACGATTGATAGCGATTATCGCGGCGAGGTAAAAATCATCCTGATCAATCTGGGTCAGGAAGATTTTACCGTGGAACGCAATATGCGCATCGCGCAGATGATTATCGCCCCCGTCGTGCAAGCCAGTTTAATCGAAGTAGAGACGCTGGACGAAACGGCGCGCGGGCTAGGGGGCTTTGGCTCCACCGGAACCGATGCGAGCGATAAACCGGGGCTCACATGATACAATTATCGCGTAAATCTCTGATGGCGCTGGAGGCGGTTTTGGACGTGGCTTTACACGCCCGCCCCAACCCCGTGCAAGCGCGAGAAATTACCGAACGCCAAGGTGTGCCGCAGCGCTATCTCGAACAAATTATGCAAGCTTTGGTGAAAGCCAATATTCTGCGCGGCGTGCGCGGCCCGCGCGGTGGCTATCGTTTGGCGCGCGAACGCCGACGCATCAGCGTGCGCGAAATTTTTGAAGTGATTGAGACCTTAGACAAAGAAACCGATGGCGTCAGCTCGCGCTCTGATTTATGCCGCGAGATTGTTGAGCCCTTTCATGCCCAGCTGCAAACCGCCTTAAGCCAAGCCGTGGGCGACACCAGCATTGCCGATTTATGCCATAATACCGAAACCCAACAACGCGACGTTGGCGATTTCACCATTTAGCAGGAGACAGACATGAGCGAGACCCAAAAGCCAGACAGCCAACCCGGCCGCGGCAAAGTCTATACATCGATTACCGAGACCATTGGCAATACGCCGATTGTCCAGCTTGGCCGCATCGCTGCCGAACACGGGTGCCATGCCAATATTCTTGCCAAACTTGAGTTTTTCAACCCCATTGCCAGCGTCAAAGACCGCATCGGCGTGGCGATGATGGAAGCGCTGGAGGCCAGTGGCGAGATTAAGCCCGACAGCGTGATTGTCGAGCCGACGTCGGGCAATACAGGCATCGCGCTGGCTTTTGCTTGCGCGGCGAAAGGCTATCGGTTGATTTTATGCATGCCCGAAAGCATGTCGGTTGAGCGGCGCAAAATGCTCTTGCTGCTGGGCGCCGAACTCGAATTGACGCCAGCCGAAAAAGGCATGAAAGGCGCGATTGCCCAAGCCGAAGCCTTGCTCGCCGAAAACGACGGGTGGGTGATGCCGCAACAATTTAACAATCCCGCCAACCCTGCCATTCACCGCGCCACCACGGCCGAAGAAATTTGGAATGACACACAAGGCAGCGTCGATGTGGTTATCTCGGGCGTCGGCACGGGCGGCACATTTACCGGCATTGCCTCGGTGTTAAAGCCGCGCAAAGACAGTTTAAAAATGATTGCCGTCGAACCCGAAGACAGCCCCGTGCTGTCTGGCGGCAATGGGGGCCCTCATAAAATTCAGGGCATTGGCGCCGGCTTCGTGCCCGGCAATATGGAACAACAATGGGCCGATGAGATTGTTACCATTGGCAATGAAACCGCTTTTGAAACCGCGCGCCAATTGGCCCGCCTTGAAGGCGTGCCGGGCGGCATTAGCTCGGGCGCGGCCATTGCCGCAGCCCTTGAAGTGGGCGCGCGCCCCGATATGGCTGGCAAAAACATCGTTGTTATTCTGCCAAGCTTTGCCGAGCGCTATCTCTCTACTGCCCTGTTCGAGGGCCTGTAAGCCACATGCTCAGCGATAGCGAAATTGACCGCTATCAGCGCCATATTCTGCTGCCTGAAATTGGCGGCGCGGGGCAGCAAAAACTAAAAGCGGCTCGCGTCGCCCTTGTCGGCATGGGCGGCCTTGGCCATCCCGTGGCGCAATATTTAGCCGCCGCAGGCGTCGGCACTCTGGCGCTCATCGATGACGATAGGGTGTCCCTGTCTAATTTGCAGCGACAGATTCTGTTCACCGATAAAGACCTGGGTCAGCCCAAAGTAGAGGTGGCGGCCAAGGTTTTGCGCGCCATCAACCCGCATATAGATGTGCGCGCCATAGACCAACGCGTGAGCCAAGAAAATGCGGCCGACCTATTGGCAGGCTATGATGTGGTGGTGGATGCATG